>Ga0256826_1000657_pt1 | contig 21119 bp, 27 predicted proteins | sample CV79metaG_FD_185975 | JGI IMG/M metagenome (GOLD analysis project Ga0256826, IMG submission 185975) | Hydrothermal vent microbial communities from East Pacific Rise, Pacific Ocean - CV79 | ecosystem: Environmental > Aquatic > Marine > Hydrothermal vents | place: Pacific Ocean: East Pacific Rise...
GAATTTAGATTGGACTAAAGAAGTTAAAAAAATAACATTCGGAACTAAAGAAGTGATGAATTTCTGGTCAGTAAAACAAAAAACAAACGAGTTCAGTATTGATACAAAAAGCTATAAGTTCAGTACCACAAAAAAAACATTCAAGTTCAGTACCACAAAAAAAACATTCAAGTTCAACTACGGAATAATAATAAAAATATAAGGAATAGAAATGGAAACAATAGAATTAATTAAAGGTGACAGTAGTTCAATATTCGAGTTCAGCAATAAACAAGTACCAACTCTAGGTGATGATTGGGAAGGAGGATGGTTTGTGTCAGAAGCATTAGGAACAAAACCTATTCTTGAAGGTTCGTTAATGAAAAACTCACCTATATTCAATAATGATTCTTTAGTTGGTGAAGAGTTCAGAAAAACATTTAAAATATTTGAAGGTTCTGAAACTGAAAAAGTCCAATGGAATGAAGATATTATAGATGAAGAGTCAGCAATTATATCAGGAATAGTTCATATAGATAATATACCACAACCTAACAGATATATTACTGTTCAACTAAAAGGTATATTCAGTTCATTCACAAGAGATATTAGAATCAAAACAGACGAAGAAGGGAAATTCAGCTATGATTTCAATATAGGAAATACAGTTAAGACACCCGAAAATAGTTTTTTCTTGTTTCAGTTAATGCCCTTGGAATCTGAGTTGCTAGAAGTAAAAACATATATGATATCCATAGAAATAAGACAGCTGGATAATGAATCAAAACTTCAGTTTAGGAAGGTTGTTATGCAGGCTAAACTAAAAATAACGGCTAAGTAATGAATGCTAATGATTTAAAAGGATTTATGGGTTCTTTCGCTATTCTAACTGAAATAGGTAAAGAGATAGACAAAATAGAAAACAACACAGATTCACTAAGAAAAGCATTTAAAAATATAATAAGTATAATTGATAAAGATGAAACACTCCCGAAAGATTTAAAGGGAGTGGTTTTAAGTGCTACTGTCCTAGATTTCCACATTAGGTATTCTGAAGATAACAATATTGAACTTCAAACTCTCTTAAACACCTTAGGAGAATATCATATAGAACATTTTAATAAAGCTCTAGCTAATAATCCTTTTAGTAGGTAATTAAGCTAGAACTAAGCAATGCTACATAATAATTACTACAACAAAACAAAGGAACATAAAATGTTACATACTTTAGAATTAGAACAAGAATTAAGTGAAGCACTAATTGAAGGTGAAGAAATTTACTGTCTTATTAACCACAACGGGGAACACGAAGTAGAGGCATTATTACTTGAAATCCAAGCAGATGATTTGGTTCTTGAATTAATTACAGGTGAAGAAGTTTTTAAAACTTTCGAAGATGTTTATGCTTTAATAAGAGATTAATGATGCAAATAACAATTAACAAACCAATAACAATTAATTTAAGTGATTTAAATGATTTAATATATCAAAATGAAAAAAGTTTTTTTGGTACTGATGTTCATTCGCAAAAAGTTGATATTAGAACAGCGATGCAAAATGCAAAAGATGAATTAGATAGTTGGGATTCTTATCAAATTGTTGAACTTGAAAAAGATTTAGGTGAATTGAATAAAATGTACGAAAAATTAAAAATTTCAATCCCTCTTAAAATTAAAAAATTTAAAGAAAACCCGGATGATGAAATGATTGAAATTTTATCTGATGTTCTAGTTAAACACGAAAAAGACATTCAAGATAAACAAAATCATATTAATCTTGTTAATAGTATCTATACTCGTTTAACTAATGATTATAAAACTTTGAAAAAACGTGTTGATTCTATTGATGAACTGCAAAAAACAATAACTTTAGAGTTTTAATAAGAGTTTAAGCTATAACACATTATAATAACAGTAACAAAAAGATTAATTAAGGAATTAAAAAATGGCAACTAGAGCTAACATAGGAATTGAAAACGAAGATGGAACAATAGATTTTATTTACTCTCATTGGGATGGAGACATTGTTGGAGCTGAATTACTTAAAAAATGGAATTCAAAAGAAAAAGCAAGAGAGTTAATCAACGAAGGTGATTGTTCTTACCCAGGTGAATCATACATTTCCAAAGGAGAAGATGTAACTTTAAATAGTTCAAGAACAGCAACTTCTCCTAAAGAAGTTCATGAAGAAGAATACTCTTACATTTTCACTAATAAATGGTTAGTTAGCAACAACGGAATTCTTTATAGAGAGGTGGTTAATGAATAAAAAAGATACTATCTTAAAAGATTATGTCTTAAGTACAGAAGTCCAAAAAATAGGAAAATTTAAAACTTCAAATATTAGTATGTTCATAAAAAAACCTGAAATAATAGAAGGTTTGGATTATATGAAATTTGGAGGAATAACTGTAATAAACAAATCTCCTGAAAGAAGTAATTTGTATCCTAACTATATTAAGAAAATCATACAAGAAAATAATCTTACAGATTTAACTAATTTAATTCCTTACTCATTCCTAAAAGAAACATTAGAGAATAATCTCTCAGTTATTAAAGGAAAATACAGAAAAGTAAAAGTGCAAGGAAAGCAATTTGTCGAAATGGATTATGAACTAAAAGATATTTTTATGTTGAAATCATTAGTTAGGATAATAGTTGATGATAAAGAATTAGAGTTCTTAGTTAAAGAAAAATTAATTCAAGGTTATTTAGGTATCAACAATAATAAAACTCTATGTTGGTACTGATTCACTAGAAATAAATAACTACGGAGCAATAACATTTAACTCCGTTATAAAAGATATGAAAACTAAAAAATTACAAAAAAACAAAAGGAATTACAATATGGCATTAGATTTTACAAACGGAAACTTAGACTGGGGCAATTTAGAAAAGAACTTAGGTGCAAACATCAACGATAAAAAGAAAGATTTTAAAGATGATAGATTTTGGAAACTTTCAAGAGATGAAAACGACAATGGTGGTGCAATCATTAGATTATTACCTGATCCATCAGGAGTTCCATTCATTCAAATTTACAAACACACTTTTCAATCATTCGATGCAGTGAACAAAAAGAAAAGATGGTATGTTGCAAACTCTCCACAAACAGTAGGACACGATTGTCCGGCATCTGATTTATGGTCAGCAATCTTCAACGAGGGTTCAGAAGAAGGAAAACTAGAAGCTAAGAATTTTTCAAGAAAAATTCAATTTCATGCAAACATCAAGGTGATTAAAGATCCTGCTAACCCTGAAAACAATGGTAAGAACTTTGTATGGCAGTTCGGCACAAAACTAAAAGATAAGTTTATGGCAGCCTTACAACCTTCAGAAAATGATATTGCAATGGGTGAAACACCAAAGCAACTTTTTAATCCACTGACAGGTTGTAATATTAAACTTAAAATCCAGAAGGGAGCAGGTTTTCTTAATTATGATGCTACTACTATTGAAAATGAATCAGCAATTTATGATTCACCAGAAGAAGCAAAAGCAGACATTTTAGAAAATTCTTACCTATTAGAAGAGTTTAATTCACCAGAAGCGTTTGATACTTATGATGAATTACTTAAGCGACTTAAATGGGTTCTTGAATGTTATGACCCTAAAAATCTTACTCCAGAAAGATTTAAAGAAGTAACTGACCCTATTTTGAACAAAGAAGAAGCTCAGGAACCACAAAAACAAGAAGTAAAAAAAGAGATTCCTAAAGAAGAACCTAAGCAAGAATCAAAACCAGCTGAAGTTACAACAGTTAGTGATTCAACAGAACCTAAGGATGAAGATGAATCACTCTCTTTCTTGGACGACCTTTAAGGTTCGTTTAAGAAATGAAAATAGAAACTAAACATTTCTCAACTAAGAATATAGCAAGTGAATCTATACTTAAAAAGTATATAGATCACTGTTATACTAATAAAACAGAACTTCACCATATCTTACCTAGCTCTTTATTCCTTCAATACAAAAAATCTTAAACTGAATGAATTCACTGTTCATTCTTTATTATCTTGAAGCATTGAAATAAAGAACTAATCTCACAAAAACAACCTAAAAAAGGAATACTAATGAAACCACTAATAATAGTAGACTTCAGCCACCTCTTCTCACGAAATTTATTCGTAGCAATCAATCAAGCAAAACCTAGAATCAAAAAAGGAAAATACCTGACTGAGGATATTAAACCTTATTTTCTTCACCTGCTTTTTAATTCACTTCAGTACAACAAAAACAAGTTCAAGGGTGAAATGGTACTAGCCTTTGATTCTAAAGGTAATTGGAGGAAGGATTTCTATAAAGACTACAAAGGCACAAGAGCCAAAGGAAAAGAAACAACTGAAATAGATTGGGATGGAATACATCAAATAATAGAAGAAGTCAAAACTACAATAGAAGAAAACTTCCCTTTTAAAGTACTTAAAATACCAAAAGCTGAAGCCGATGATATAGGGGGTGTTCTCTCGAAGAAATTCGGCAATGAAAGAAAAGTAGTATTGATTACTTCAGACCACGATTGGCTTCAAAACATCAGCCACGGAAAATATGTAGAAATGTATGACCCTATAAAAATGGAATATTCAGATTTAACACCCGAAGAAAATGAAATTATACAGACTCCAGCAGGCGAAATGTCTAAATTCACAGCTATCCATACACTCATAGGAGATTCAGGGGATAATGTTCCTAATATTACTTTTGAGACTAAGTTCAGCGATAACTTTTTAGCATTTCTTAAAGAAAACGAAATTATGTCTGATTCAGTAAAAGAAGTTAGAAATATGTCTATCTATGATGAACTACTGAAGAAATATGAAGTTCTAGCAACTGTTAAATCAGGAAAAAGAAAAGGTCTTCCTATGTTTGATTATAGAGTCTATTACAGATTAAAATCAGGTGAACTTCTACTGAAAGATGAATACCTAGCTAGAAACCTAGATGAAGAATATGAAGTCGAGGAACAGTTTCAAAAAGATGTATTTAAGAAAGTTCCTTTTGGAATAAAGAAAGCTGAAAAAGCAGTCCAAGATGTTCATGAACTTCAAAAGTTAATTACTTCACATCCTATGTACAAAGACAATTTTATGTTCAGCAATACTTTAGTAGATTTTGATAAGATACCTGATTACTTGTCTGAAACTATTCTTCAAGAATATAAAAATACAACTGTGAACTACAACCCTAATGGAATACTGGAGTATTTTGTTGCTGAAGGATTAGGAAAACAAGTAAATCAAATAACTAAATTCTACTGTACTTCATACATACAGAAATCAACAACTTCACTAGATGATTTCTTTTAGAAAGAATTGTAGAAGTTAAGCTAAAAAGCTTGACTTCTACTCTAAAAACTGTTATAATACTGTAAATTAATTAAGGAATTAGAAAATGAAAGCAAGTAGAATATTATTAGATTGTGTTAAAGTTTTAGCAGAGAAAAATGTAAGAGAAACAGATATAGAAATTCCAGGATATGTATCACTAGAATTATTTGAAGTAAAAGAATTTAATCTTTTAGATTCATTAGATGGTTCGGTAGTTAAAACATACAAGTACACAGGTGAAGAGTATGTTAAATTAGATTTGAATACTAGAGTTAATCTAGGTAAGTTACCAAAAAATCATCACTTCGATAACGAAGGTTATGAGAAAGCACAAGAAGAACAAAAGAAAATCAAAAAAGCATTTTCGGAAGCCATCTACAAAGAGTATATTAACCTTATAGAGTACGAGTACAAATTATCAAAAAAACAAGAAGAAGTAATTGCTTCAGTAATTGAAACAGTAAGATTCAATTACACTATTGATGACGAAGATGAAATTCTTGAAACTGAACTTCGTATTGTAGACCAAATGAAGAAGTTAAGCTAACACTTAACTTCTCTTCAAAAACAAATTAATTAAGGAATAAGAATATGAGAATAGCTAACATTCAGATACTAGGCGTGAACAAAGGAAGAATAATAATATCAAATGGTCATAAGACAGTTTGGGAACGCAACTTTAAAATGATTGATGATAGAGTAGGAACTTTTATATGGTTAGGTGTAGAGCACTCATATAACATAGAAACAGAGGAGTTGACTCCTTTGGGTTCAACAGAAACAACAGAAAAAACTAAAAATATAACAATCAAGGATAACATAAAAGAAATAAAAAACTTCACAGAAGAACAATCTGAGTTCAACATTAACGAAAGATTTTCTTTCCTTGAGAACTTCACAGATATGGTAATCAACGATTTAACCCCTTCGCTTTTAGTGTGTGGTGAAGGAGGACTAGGAAAGACTCACTCCGTCACAAGTAAAATAAACAGTTCAGGTTTTCAAGAAGATATAGATTATGTGATTATTAAAGGATACAGCACACCAAAAGCTCTTTATGCTACACTTTATGAAAACCAAAATAAATTAATAGTTTTTGATGATTGTGATTCTGTACTTAAAGACCCTATTTCACTCAATATACTTAAAGGAGCATTAGATAACTACAAAACAAGAACTATATCTTGGTTATCTAAAGGATTTGCTAATAATGACCTTCCTAGTTCTTTTAATTTCACTGGAAGAGTAATTTTTATAAGCAACCTAACACTAAGTAAGATGGATGGAGCAGTTAGATCTAGAACTCTTAGTGTTGATTTAACAATGACTTTAAAAGATAAAATAGAAAGAATGAGAGCCATAGTAAATGAAATAGAACCAAATTATTCTATGGATATTAAATTGAAGGTGCTTGATTTTTTAGATAAAAATAAAGAAAATGCCAAAGAGTTCAATATGAGAACCTTCGAAAAATCAATTAAAGTGCTTGACTTCTATACTAAATCCAAAACTGAAGAAGAGGGATTCGAAGCATTAAAATACCTTTTAGTGAATGCTTAGTTATGTTAGATAATATAGATACTGAATATTTCCTCAGAGTTCATGAGGAAATAGGTACCATTAGTGCATCCGATATATCTGTTAGTTGTCCTTTATGTCAGGAAGGAAAATCCTGGGGTAGAAAGCATAGACTTCATCTTTACATTAAACCATCATACGATACAGCTTCTGTTCATTGTTGGAATTGCAGTTACACTTCCAATATCTTTGGATATCTCAAAGAATTCCATCCTCAAGAGTTCAGTTCATACAGAAAAGCAAAAGCTAATTCTGGCTTTGAAGAATTAAAAATGGATTATTCTAAACCGGTAGAAAAAACTGAAGAAACGAATATTTCTTCAATAAAAACAGGTTTAGATTTTAATCAACCTGAACCCCAAAAAACTCAAGACGACTTGGCAGAAGGAGAATCTGAACTTTCGACTTCAGATATGGAAGTCCTGAGCAATATGGATTTTGGTTTTTCCATGGATTCAACAAAACCTAAGAAAGTACAACAAAAACCCAAAGACCCTAATTTGCCTTTGCTGATTAACCCATCAGGAGTAATTAAGAACTTAAATGAACCACCACAAGAAGTTATTAATTACCTAAATAAAAGAGGATTGGAACCCCAGGAAGATTGGTTGTATTCACCTAGAAACAATAAAATAACATTCAATAAAACATTAATTACTTTATCTGAGTTCATTATTATCCCACTAAAAATAAAAGATGAGTGGTACGGATTTCAAGCATTAGGTTGGAAGCAAAAGAGATTCTTTATATATCTAGTGACAGGAAATACTTCATGGAAAGTTTGGAATTGGGATTCAATAAACAAAGAAGAACCAGTTTATATTTTCGAATCTGTATATGATGCCTTGTCCTCTGGTTTAGATAATGTAGTTAGTGCATTAGGTGCAAACTTACACGAAGACAGATTAAAACAGCTTAAGAACCCTGTATTCTGCCTTGATAACCAGCATATAGACGAAAAGTCCAAGGAAGAATCCTTAAAATATCTTGAGGAGGGATATGAAGTTTTTATCTGGCCGGACAAGACTGAAAAATTCAAAGACACCAATGATTTAAGGAAGGTAAATGCACCAAAAGAAAAAATAAAAAGAATGATAAATAATAACATATACAAAGGAATGACAGGAGTACTTAAATTAAAGTTTATCTAAGCTTCATTCCATATAATAATTAAAAGGAGAATAAATGGCAATTCCAATAGATGAAATATTCGGGGATAACAACAAATCAAGCAACGGAGGTGGAACTCTTCAAGGAGAAGGTTTAAGAATGGGAATACCAAGTATCTTCATCAGAACCGGAGGGTGTAATCTTACCTGCCCAGGTTTTGGTTGTAGTATGGTTTCAGCACTAGATAAAGAAACTATTATTACTGGTTGTGATTCAATTCATGCAGTTAATGCAAAACATTTTAGGGGAACCTGGGATTACTTCGATTCAAGTGCTGAACTAATTCAAGAAATACTCAAACACTACAAAGCAAGACCGGGAGGCAACTCAGAAAAACCAGACCTTGTGTTTACAGGAGGAGAACCTTTAATTCATCATAGTGACCCTGCTCTAATAGGAGCATTGGAATACTTTGTATCCAGAGGTCATAAAGTCTATTTTGAAACAAATGGAACTCAATACATAGACTTTGAAAAACACCCTATCTACAAGAAATGTTCGTTTTCTATGTCTGTTAAAATGTCTTCATCAGGTGAACCCAAATCTAAGAGATGGAAACCAGAAGTTATTAATCAGTACCTACTTAACACAGAGGGTTCTTACTTTAAATTTGTCTTGAGTAAGAAATCACTTGAAACTGAAAAACACGAAGTTCAAGAATTCTTAGCACAAGTTCCTACTTTTGGAATAGTGTACTGTATGCCTTTAGGTGAAACATCAGATGAAATTAAAGAAAATGCCAAAGCCGTATATACATTCGCGGCTGAACAAGGATTTAGGTATTCTGATAGATTACATATTCGAATATTTGAAGCACTAAGAGGAGTATAGATGATTAAAAAAACAACAATAGAATCAGCAACACTGAGTTTCGCTAAACTTAAAGGAATACTTACAAGTTCAGAGTCATTAGGTTATGGTAAAGAATACAGCAATTTCGTAAAAGATGTACTCTTAGACCTAAGCAACAAAAGTACCAACTGTGAATTCGGACTTCTGTGGAATGCCTGGAATGAGAAAAATGAAGCTGATGTTCTTATGGGTTTAACTCACCCTGATAACCCTGTGATTATTCATGCTGACTCAGGAGGTCTACAAGAAATAACTCTAGGAATAACATTAACTCCTGAAGATAAACAAGGAATTTATACTCGACAAGGCAAGTTCAGCACTAGAGCAATGTCTTTCGATAAGATGCCTATTGTTACTGATGAAGGAGCTAGAAATACAGCAGTAGATATGTCTACTAGATACTTTGTTCGTGATATGCTTTTTGATGTAGGTGTTGAGTCAGGATATAATGTTCTTAATCAATGCAAAGTAATAGCTGAACTTCCTGAAGAAGAGAGAAAATCCAAAATTTTAGTTATAATCCAAGGTTCAACTTTCGAAGATTACCTAGAATATGCACGGGGCTTATTCTCTGTATTCGATGATTTAGACGAAGAAACTAAAAAATTGTATTATGAACAAATAGGTGGTTTATCTATGGGAATGTCTGGTATATCTAACTACTTCGATTTAGTGGATTTAATCCTAAGAAGTCCTGTTGAATTCACTATGATTCCTGAACGTCTTAGAAACGAAATACACTTTTTAGGTATCGGTGGTTTTACTAGGGTGGCTCCTATATTTGCAATAAAAGATGACTTTTTTGGAGAGGAAAGGGATGTTCACTATACTTTTGACAGCACTTCAAGAACTTCAGCGGCGACTTACGGAAAATACACTCATCTAGAAGAAAAGGAAGAAGGAGTCTACACAAAGAAAACACTTCAACTAGGAAGAAAATATAATAAAACAGTACAGAAACATATTGAAATACTATATGAAACTTATAAAGACATCATAAATAAAAACCTAACAGATAAACCAGTAAAAGATGTTGAAGATTTTAGGAATAACTTCAGTTCTTACAGAAAAGATGGTCTGAGATTAAATGCTCAGATGTTAAAAGCAGGTATGACAGAGGAAGAATCTAGATATATGAGATTAGGAACTTCACTTATCTCAGACTTCCTGCATTGGTCAAGCGAAGTAATAGTTTTTTATAAAATCTTAGATATGTATGCAGATAAGAACTTTGATGTTCTAGGAAATCAGCAGTACAGAAAAGCAATATACTATCTTTCTAAAATAGATTCTTACGAGGAATATATGAAGGATAAGAATAGAGGATATTTGAAATTAATCCTATCAGAAATGAAAATGTCAGAGATTAATATCGTTGAAACCAGAGATGATATAAAACATAAAAGAGTCAATATAATAGAAGATGAGGAGTGGTAAATGAGAGTTTTTAAGAAAAGAATATTAATATTAGATACTATGGTTTGTAGAGAATCAGGAGGTAGAACATTTATCGAGGAGTTCTTACAAACTCTCGATTCCTTGGATATAGTTGTAGATTATCTAACTTACGGAGGGACTGATGAGTGCATCAGTCACTTCAAGAACTTCAATAATATGAATGAATTCATTGCTTTGAACAAAGATATGCCTGATTTGCAGAGATATAGATTGGATTATGAGAACAAAAAAGCATTTTATGGTGTCTATTTTCATAATCCTTTTACTGATGCTATGGTTATTTCAAAAGTTCATGAACTTTTGAATACGTACATATACGATAACATATTCATTAATCATGTAGATAATTATCCTGCAATGAGCAATTATTTTCCTTTGAGTTCTATGATTAATACATTCACATACACTCATTGCTGTCAAACTTTTACTGATACACCTGCTTTCAATATGGGTGCTTATGAGAAGCTGAATACTACATTCTTAAGGGATATCTTAGCTAAAGATACTCAAATAGATATTATTACTCAAAAAACTAATAGATTTGTAGAAGAGAACTTCCCCAATAACCAAAAACTTATCATAGGATTACCTCTAGATGTTGATAAGTTTCATAACTTCTTCAATCCTGATGAAGTTCAGGATTCAGTTCTTTTTCTAGGCAGATTCAACCAAACAGCTAAAAATATGAAAGGTTGGGTTAGCACTCTAGCAAAAACAAATCTTAAAGGGGTTATCATTGTCCCTACTAAGAAAAATGCAGATTCCTTCATTGCTTTAATGGAAAAACTATCCTTCACAAACTACGAAATCCATTATGATTTAAGTTTTGAAGAAAAGATGAAGGTTTCTTCAAAATGCAAGGTTTGTTTTATACCTAGTTTTATAGAGACTTTTTCCTTTGTGGCATACGAAAATCTTAGTATAATGAAAGTAGTTGCAATAGATAGAGAGTGGTCTTCAGAGTTCAAGAATTCATTATCTGAGATGATTCTTACTTCAGAAGAAGATGCTCCCAAGGTTCTAGAGGAAACAGTGAAAAACTGGAATAAAGAAGATATCATAAAGCAGTACAACACACTAATAAAATTCAATGATGAAATAAGCATCAGTTGGAGTGATTACCTTCTTAATAAAGAACACAAATACACTGATTCACCCAAGAGAGAAACACAGATTATAAATGCTTTAATTGAAAACAACAATCTACCTTCAGCCTTGAAATCATTAGGTAAAGACTCTTTGGAATTCACTGAAATATCAACCTTATATAGGAATATAATTTGGGATGATGTAATACAAACCAAAGAAGCTTCATCTTACAGAGAAGTGAGTTCTAACAACACTGAAGAGTTTTATAATGAATGGTAGAAGAGATAGACTATTGATTATTGATGTGGATGATGTTCTTTTAGATTGGACATCATCCTTCGGGAAGTTCATAACTGAACATTACGGATATAAAGGTGTTCCTTTGGGTGAGAACCCTAAAAGATTATGGGATATTTTAAACACAGATAAAGAAACAGTAATTAAAATAATGAAGGAACATAATAATTCATCTTATTTCGGGGAACTTGAATATTTCAAAGACTCCAAATTATTCAATGAACCCAACAATTTCGATAAGGTTGTTTGTGTTACTTCTTGTGGTACTGAACCTGAAGTTCAGTTAGCTAGAACTAAAAATCTAAATAACTTATTTCCTGGATTCATAGATGAAATAACATTTTTACCTTACTTCTCTGAGAAATCTAAGGAGTTCACTAAGATAGTGCTAGAACATAAAGACTACGAAATTTTCTTGTTGGATGATAATGTTGCAGATGTTGAGTTCGCACTTACAAAAGGGGTCCTAGCAACTGTTTATAAGAGTTCATTCTATAGTAGCAAAGGACTTCAAACTGTCAATAATTCACAAGAGTTCTTAGATTTAAGCAAACAATAAGCTACGACTATATATAATTTGTGCATAAAGGAAGCAGATGCAAAAAAAGAAAATTAAAACCCTTTTAATAGGGCATACATCAGGAATAGGTTCCAAAATATTCGATATTCTAGATAATACAGTAGGTGTTTCTAAATCCACTGGTTTTGATATCAGCACTGATATTAGCAAAGAATATGATTATGGTAGTTATGATTGTATAGTACTCAATGCAGTTGGGCTTGATTCATTCGCACAAATCAAGACTTTCTTCAATATAATAGAACACAAGTCATTTACTAAAGATAAATTAGTTCTTGTTATGTCAAGCATCAGTGCTTTTAAGGAGAATCTTGACTCAGTAGATAAAATAAAATACTCAACCGAAAAGATGTCCCTGAACAAAGCAACTAGAAATCTTAATTCGATAGGATATTCAACTTCTGTGATTTGTCCTAGTTATGTGGATACTGAATGGAATAAAAACAGAGATGATATTATGAAATTAGAACCAGAGAAAGTGGCTTCTGTAACAAAAACAGTTATAGATAATTATTTCGAAGAGGGAGTTCTAATAAATGAAATAGTACTTCAGCAGAAACTTCAGCAGTAAAGGATAAAAATGAAAAAAACAAATTTAACAATAATGTATAGTGGTGGGTTGGATAGTTTTATTGCTTGGCACTTCGCCATAAAATCAGGTTTTAAACCAGAAGCAGTATTCGTGGACTTAGGACATCCTTATGCCTGGAAAGAATGGGAAGCGATACAGAATATGCCTAAGGAAATAAGACCTGAAGTAAAAAAGATAGACTTCACTTCTTTGTTCAGTGTGATAGGTGATAGGATGGATAACCAAATAATTCCTAGCAGAAATGTTTTCTTAGGAGTCTTAGGTTCTATGTTAAATGAAAGAGTATGGATTAATGCGCTTGATGGTGAACAAAATGGTAAAGAACACGATAAATCTTTTAGATTTTTTGCTGATACAACTGAACTTCTTTCTTTCACAAACAGTTATTTCCAGGAGAGAACTACAATAGAAACTCCTTTTTCGCATCTATCCAAAGCTGAAACAATCAAGTGGGCTATAGATAACGGGATACCTGAGGAATCATTATTCCAGACAACTAGTTGTTATGATGATTCTCATAGAAAATGTGGGAAATGTTTAACTTGTTATAAAAGAAAAGTTGCTTTTTTATTAAACGATATTGATGAACCTGGTTACTTAGTAGATCCTTTTGAACAGGAATATGCTAAAGAATTGGATATTGAAATACCTAAAGCAGATAAAAACAAAGATTATTCTAGATTCACAAAGAAACGAATTGAAGAATACTTCATTATCAAGAAGAAGTTGCAAGATTTAAAATGAGTCCAGCAATAATAGGTGGTCTCCTTATTATAGGAGGCTCTATTTTTATGTACAGAGGCGAAGTATTCAGAGCTAGTATCTTCTTTCTTCTAGCTGATATTGCCTGGATATTCTTAGGAATTCAGTCAGGAGATTGGATAGGAACAGGCCTTATTATAGTTGGAGCTATTCTAGGCTTAGGAACTTTCATAAAAATGCACTCAGGTAAATTAAAGAAAACACTTCATATAAACTAACAAAGGAAAATTAATGAAAAAATACATAAAAGAAAGATTTAAGTTGAAATTTCCAGATTCAAATTTCAAAAAGCAATTCAAGAAATACAATAAAATCAAAGACTTTGCTCCTGATTCTAATGTTTTTGAGACTCAAGAAATAAATGAGGAACAGCATTTTATAATGAGAACAGCAACTCAATATCATATTAATGAAGCATTTAAAGCAATGAAAGTGGATTTAACTGACCCCAATGTTAAAGAAGACTTAGGAGAAGGTAATATTTCTACGCCTGGAAGGATTGCGAAAGTCTGGTGCGGAGATGGTATCCACGATGACCGTGAACTTGGGGGTGGTAGATGGAGTGTTAAACCAAGATTGGCTTCATTCCCTAACAAAAACAAAGAGAATAATATTCCTATAACAAAAAGAGTAGACATTATATCTAATTGTTCACATCATTTCATTCCTTTTACTTCATTACAAAGAGAAGATTCTTATGCAATTATAAGTTATATCCCTAAAGATAAAGTTCTTGGAATATCAAAACTTCAAAGAGTTGCAGACCATATTTCACAAAGATTCTGGCTACAAGAAAACCTTACAGAAGCACTTTATAAAGAAGTTCAAGCAGTAGCAGAAACAGATTCTGTATATGTAGGTTTATTTAATATCGTACACGGATGTGAATCAAACAGAGGAGCAAAATCAAAAGATGGAGCATTTAGTTCAGAGTTCTACGGTGGAGATTTTAACAATTCAGAACTAAGACAATCTATAAAACAAGGAAAATAAATGTATAAAATAACAGATGTAGTAGAAATGGGTCACTCAAAATTCACAGGTGCTTCGGTGCAAATATCTTTATCTTTTAAGGATATTTTATCTGAAGAAGACAGAGATTTAGTCCTTGGTATTATCGATGAGTTAGATCATACTTTGCTGACTAATGATATTGATTATATTCCTTTTTCGGAAAGATTCTTTATTGTGGAAGCTAAAAATCCATTCTATGATATTCACTATGTAATCTACTATTTAATCAAAAGACATATCAAAAGACTAAAATGCAAAAAAATATCTATTACAATAGGTAAAGAAACATATACTCAGAACATAAAAGGACTCAAATAATGTTAATAAGAAAATTGTTCAAATTCAATGGTCAGCATATAGTTAGAAACTGTTCATCTCAAAGATGCAAAAAATCAATTCACGCTCATACATACACAGTTGAAGTCCTATTCAAATCTTCGGGTTTGGATAATGGATTTATGGTTATGGATTTTGGTCTTATGAAAGGCACAGTTAAAGATATAATTAAGTCCTTCGATAACTCATATTCGTTATGGGACAAAGAAACTGAAGAGTTCAAAGACTTAATTAAACAAAACCATAAAAGAATAGTTACTATGCCCACATCTCCATCAGCTGAATCGTATAGTCTTATGTTTTTGTTTATCATAGATAAGTTAATCAAAGCAACAGAGTTCAACAACGGAGAAAAAAATGTTGAAGTTCATTCAGTAAAAGTACACGAAACAGCGACTGGGTATGCTGAATCTTTCATTGAAGATTTGGATTGGATGGATTATTCACTAAAAGATATTAAGTTCTCTGAAGAAGTGAAGAAAAGTTGGTCTAATCCTAAAATGTTCAAAGAACTAAAAAAATACTCAAAAGGCAAAACAGCAAAGAAACCATTCAAAAACCCTAAAGAGGTGCTTCAAATTGTATCATAGTTCAGGAAAAGTTCATTTCGAGCCCGAAGATTTCGAGGAAGCAGTTCAGGATTTTGGTGTTCACTTTAGCCTAACCAATCCTATTTCTAAAACTGAAGAATATTCATTAGTTGCACTCTACAGAGGAGGTCTTCCTCTTGGAGTTAGACTTTCTAATCAATTTAATTTAACATTAAGTATAGTAGATTATCAAAGATTGGATGGAGATTCATCTGAACCAGCATTTATTAAAAATATAGTTAAATCAGATAATATTATTTTGGTTGATGATATTGCTGATGAAGGAATTACCATAAGCAGAACTCTGGAATTTTTGAAGAAGGAATTCCCCAAAAAAGAAATTTTAGTCTATACTATATTTGGCAACAACAAAAAACACCCTTCTGGGTGGAAATATACATTCTTGCATCATAAAGAGTGGATTCAATTCGTACCTTGGGAGGGTAAATAAATGACAGAAAAACAACTTGAATTAAAGGCAGAATACCAACAATCAAAAGATAATGCTTCAGGAAAATACACACTTGAAGAAAGACCAGATTGTTGCTTATGCAACAACAAAGCATCAAGGTCCAATAAAAAAACAGCATCAACAGTTATATGGAGGTCTCTCCCTATTATCTATAGAGTACATAATGACCTAGAGAAAGGTCATATCTGTGGAAGTTGTCATACTAGATTAATGCCCTTAAATAGAAAGTATGCTGAAGAACAAGGTTTTAAATCAGCTAAAGAATACACTTCTTTCCTTAAAAATGAAGGAAAAACTGAAGATGAACTCAACAATAAAGAAAAGTACAAAAGAAGGAACCTCTCTATTCTCTCAGCATTTTTTTATGGAGAAGATATAGAAATAGAAGATATGTATGATATTGTGACTAAAGAAACCATATCAAGAAAACATAGCAAATTCCCTGATGACAAATCCAAGGTTACTTTTGTTCCTAATCTACATCATATTCTAGTACAAAATAACTCTAGTGTCCACAAAGGAAAAAATGAACCTTCAGTTTTATTAGGTTTAGCAGTTCTTAAATTTAACCAAGTTCTTGAACTAACAAAATGCACTATGGTAACAGATAATACCCATAAAGATATACACGATTGGTCTTATACTGATATTAGATATTATAATATTGAACAACTTCCTTTTGGTTTACAGAGTGAAGAAAATTGGATTGAAAGCACTAATCTAATAAATGAAATTATGTCAGAAAACTGGAAATTTCCATCTTACCAAGAACAGATAATATCTATGTTTTCTAAAAAGACAGATAAAGATATAGTGGAAGTAAATAATATTATAATGGATTATTTTTTAAACTAAAGGAGAAAATATGTTAAATGAAGGTTACCAAAGGATAGATGAAAATATGAGGTTTGAAGCTCTTGCACAGTTAAGAGAAATTCAATCTAATCTGGTAGGGATTTCTTTCCTACCAGTCATAGCAATAATGAAACAAGAAAACCCTCTTAAGAAAGATGTTTTGAAATTTCAAGATAGATTAGATGAACTAACAGCTGAAATTCAATCATTCATTTCAAAAGCTAAAAATGATATAGACTACCAACCCTCAGAGGAAGAAATAGAAGCTGAAGAAGTTGAAGCTGAAGAAGAGCCTAAAGAACCCAAAAAAGAAAAGAAAGTAGAAGATTCAACAGAGGATAAGAAAGATGTATAGATTCAGCAAAAACTCAGCAAAACACTTAGCAACCTGCCATCCCGATATTCAGTTAATCCTTAATGAACTAATTAAAGTATATGATTTTAGTATAGTTTCAGCATTAAGAACAACTGAACAACAGCAACACCTATTCAAGTTAGGGAGAAGCACCCTGGATGGAATTAACAAAAAATCAAAACATCAAAGTTCAGTAGGTGTTTCTATGGCAGTTGATATTGTCCCTTATGCTAAAGGGACTAATGCTAATTCAGGAAAAGAACTAGATAATAGAAGATTTTATTTCATGATGGGTATTGTTAAGGGTATCAGCACCAACTTAAAGAAACAAAATAAAATAACTCACGATGTTAGATTTGGTATCGATTGGGATAGAGATAATGTTTTCTCAGACCAGAGTTTTCATGATTTACCACATTTTGAACTAGAATAGAAGTATAAATCCTTATAAAAAGGATTTATAATGAAAGGTATATTTGACGAATTAAAAGAAGCAAATAACAATCTAGAAATAGACGACTCCCTCAAAGACAAATTCCTTGAACAGATTGATACTCCCAAAAACCAAGAAGGATATTACTTAGATGCCTTCGGAGAAAGAATCTCGTTCAACGGAATACGACAACTCAAAAAACCCTACACCAAACTCAACTTAAACAAACACCAACAGCAAGAAATTAAAGCCTGTCACCAAGATTATTTTTATTTCAGGACTAACTATTGCAAGATTCTAACTAAATCAGGAATAGGAAGACCTGAACCTAGAGATTATCAAGTTAGACTAGAAAAAGAACTTGTTAAGGGTGATGATGTATTAGCTTTCTTTCCTAGACAATGCGTCACTTCAGATACTTTAATTACAGTAAACAACAAAGAAATACCTATTAAAGATTTATTCCTAGAACCTGGATTAGAAACTGAACAAAATGAAACATTTATCAAGACTAGAAATATATCAGGAAGCAATTTAAAAATAAAAACAAATACTTCAGTTTCTAAGATAGTAGAGGTTCACTTAACTGAACCTCTAGACAAATATAAAATAACACTAGAAAATGGAATGGAATTATTTGGTTCTCCTTTGCATACTTTAATTAATGAAAATAAAGAAGAAATTTCACTAATAAATTCCTTAGGTGAATATATTATTACTGAATATCAGCCTCAAAAAGTTATACAGATAGATGACTTAAAAGTAAAAGAACAGATGTACGACGTTTCTATAGAATCAGAAGAACAACTTTATTTCACAAACGGAATTCTTAGTCATAACAGTGGTAAAACAGTTACAATTTCAACTTTCTTACTTTGGTCAGCATTAACTAGAAAAAATATAATAATAGGTATCGCGGCTAATGTTCTTTCTTTAGCACAAGAAGTCCTAGATAAAATAAAGAAAATATATGTTGAAATGCCTATATGGCTACAACCTGGATTAGTTTCTTGGAATAAACAATCTGTCGAATTCGATAACGGAACTAAAATCTTAATCAGTGCTTCGAATTCTGATTCTTTCCGTGGATTTTCTTTAGACATTCTGTATCTTGATGAAGCCGCGTTTCTAAGATCTACTATCTGGAATGAGTTCTTAGATGCAGTTATGCCGGCAATGGCAGCCAAACAAGATTCACAGGCGATATTCAGTTCAACCGCGAATGGTTTAAATTCTTGGTATCATATGGTAGAAGGAGCAAGAAAACCCAAAAAAGAAGTTCTTGAACCTGAAGATATTATAGTTCTAGAAGATGGGACAGAAACAACAGTAAAGGATTATTATGAAAATACAACAAAATAAAATCAAAGAAATAAAAATTAGAGATGATGGGAAGTATGATGTTATTATGACCTTCGGCGAAAACGGATACAACATATCCGAAGCTGACTGGAAAGAAGTACCTAGATGGCATAAGGATGGAAGACTTAAAACTTCTGATGAGTTCAGAGATGAACAGATAGCCAAGAATGGTATTATGCACTTCGAGCAGAACTTCGGGAATTGTGTAGGTTACAATACAATAGTAGATATCGATTCAAAAGAAATAAAAATTGGTGATTTATTTCTAGAGTTCAACCCAAAAGAAGAATATAAAGTCTTAACTCCTAAAGGATATAAAACATTCATAGGAGTACAAAAGTACTCCAAAAAAACATTTAATATTAGAACTGAAACCAAAGAAATAGAAACAGCACAGAAACATATTTTTGTAGTAAACAATAAAGAAATATTTGCTTATAATCTTAATATAGGAGATTTACTCCAAACTAAAACAGGATACGAAGAAGTAATTTCTATTGAGGAAGGTCCCGAAAAAGATGTTTATGACCTTATGTCTGTAGATGGAGAAGTTTACTTCACTAATAATATTTTAAGTCATAATTCATTCCTCGGGTCATCAAAAACACTTATTTCTACAACAGCATTAAAAGCAGTAGAAACAGCAAAAGACCAAGATATTATATTTAATTCTTTGTTTGAAGGTCTAAGAATATTTGAAGAACCAAAAGCACACCATAACTATATCTTAGCTTCAGACCCTAAACAAGATGGGATAGATTCAATAGGACTTCAGGTTGTAGATGTTACTAATATTCCTTTTATTCAAGTTGCTTCAGCAAAAATAGAAGAGAGTTTCCTTGTTATCCCTAATAGAGTATTTGACTTAGGAACTTACTATAATAATGCCCTTGTAGTGCAAGAAAACAACATAGAAGCAAATCTAATTAATATCCTGCACTCTCAACTAGAGTACGAAGGTGAAATATTCAAAGAAAGAAAAACTTCAGGAAGAGGATTTAAAAATATTCTGGGAATAAGAACCACAACAAAATCAAAGAAAATGATGACTTCATTCCTTAAGAAGTTCGTTGAAGAAAAAATACTAATTATTAATGATTCAAGAACACTAGAGGAAATGTATAACTTCATAGAAAAAAGAAATGGTTCATTCTCAGCAGAAGAAGGATATCACGATGATTTAATTATGGCTTTAATGCTTATTTTTGCTCCTTTCTTTGATGTCAAAAATTGGGATGACTTTAAGGGTTTTAATGACTTAATAGAAAAAAGAAAATCCGAAGAGTCCCAAATACAAGAAGAAACAGCATCATTTTTATCTTTAGGTTTTAGTTCAGATGAAGATAATGAATCCCCTTTCACTGAGGATTTATGGGGTGACTCCTTTGGAGGTATGAATGCTAAGGAAATGTGGGAGAATGATATACTTTAAGTTTTCTTTAAGGTTACTATATAGTAAGATATATAGTATCTTACTCCTTCAAGAGTTGCTTAAGTTCATAAATGAATAATTGAATGACTGGTTACTTAGTTGTGCTAAAGAGGATTAAAATTAAATTTATATTTCAGTGGTTCAGTGCTTATTATATTAGATGTTTTTAGTTTTTGAATTAGTGCATTAGCTTAAGTTCATAAATGAATACTTGAATGGCTGGTTACTTAGTTGTACTAAAGAGGATTAAAATTAAATTTATATTTCAGTGGTTCAGTGCTTATTATATTAGATGTTTTTGGTTTTAAGAAGACCAAGGCTTCACGGACGCTTTATTCTAGCGAAGCGAATAAAGTAGACGTATTGCTGAAAGCAATAAGGACTAAGTAGAATTAATGTTTTTGTGGGATTTAAGTCGTAAAAATGTTACACGAAGTAAAACCGAACTTTTTAAAAACTTTATTTCCTAAGTGAACACTAACCATGAATTAAACCATAGAAATGTTACACGAAGTAAAATAAAACTTTTTTTGTTCACTTTTACTAAGCATAACATTCAAAAACTAAATTTTTAGTCGTAAAAATGT
>Ga0256826_1000658_pt1 | contig 21109 bp, 14 predicted proteins | sample CV79metaG_FD_185975 | JGI IMG/M metagenome (GOLD analysis project Ga0256826, IMG submission 185975) | Hydrothermal vent microbial communities from East Pacific Rise, Pacific Ocean - CV79 | ecosystem: Environmental > Aquatic > Marine > Hydrothermal vents | place: Pacific Ocean: East Pacific Rise...
GTGAATGCAAAGGTAGAATACCCTGCAAGATTTTTGTTTGTAGGGGCTATGAACCCTTGTCCTTGTGGCAATTTACTTGATGAAAATAAAGAGTGTCGTTGTAGTGATTTAGAGATTCAAAGATATAAAAATCGTCTTTCAGATCCTTTTTTAGACAGAATTGATTTGAACATTGTGATGCAAAATGTCTCTGCAGATGATAAAGCGAGTTATTCATCTAAAGAGTTACATAAAATGGTAGTAGAAGCACATATATTTGCAAAACAAAGAGGACAGATGAATCTAAACGCAGTGATTAGCGATAAAGAGATGGAGAAGTATTGTATCCTAGATGAAGATGCTAAAATGACCTTAGAAACTGCTAGTAGAAGTTTTAGCTTGTCATTTAGAAGTATTAAAAAAGTTCAAAAAGTTGCTCGCACAATTGCAGATTTAGATAAATCACAAAATATTACCAAGGTACATTTATTAGAGGCTTTATCCTATCGGAGACGATAGGATAAGTTTTAAGAGACTTTTCCTACCTCATACCATTTTCTAAGCCACGCATCAATTGGGTTGATTAATTTATAAATAGCAGGAACAATAAAAAGTGTTAAAATCATTGAACTGAGTAATCCCCCAATGATAGATATAGCCATAGGTGCTTTTGTTTCACTTCCTAGTCCATCACTTAATGCCAGAGGAAGCATTGCAAAAACCATTGCTATTGTTGTCATTAAAATAGGTCTGAGCCTTTTTTCTCCTGCTTCGAGTAAAGCTTCATCACTACTTTTCCCCTCTTTTATTGCATTATTAGCAAAATCAACAAGTAAAACTGCATTTTTCCCTACCATACCCATAAGTAGCATAAATCCAATCATAACAAAAAGTGAGAAGTGTAAGTGGCTTATATAAAGAGCAAGCATAACACCGATGATGCTAAGCGGTAGTGCAAACATAATGATGATAGGTTGGATAAGCGATTCATAGAGTATAGCCAAGATAATAAACATCAAAATGACTGATAAACCTAAGGCTACTCCAAATGCTTTTCCTGTTTTTTCCATCTCTTCGGCAAAACCAGTAAATCTATATGTTACATCTTTTGGTAGGAGTTCATCTATTTTTTCTCTTGTATAATTCACTGCACCACCTAAATCTAATCCAAATAAGTCCGCATAAATGCTTACCTGTCTTTGTCTGTTGTAATGGTAAATAGTAGCTTGAGAAGTACCTTTTGTTATATTGATAAGACCACTTAAAAAGACTAAATCCCCACTATCTGTTCTTAGTTGTATTTTTTTCAAATCCCTTATTGATTGTCTGTTTTTATCATCAAATCGTAGGGTAATATTATACTGTTTACCGTTTTCTTCAAAATGCGAAATTTCAAGGTCACTTGAAAATGCAGTTGCTATTGCACTCGCTATTTTTGTAGCACTTATCCCAAGACGATTTGCATTCTCACGTAAAATAGTTATGTTGTATTGTGGCTTTGGATCATCAAGATTTGTATCAACATCAACAAAACCTTTTTTTGCTTTTAGATAAGCTACAAGGTTCTTTTTTGCTTTTTCAAGAGAATCAAAAGAGTCAGATTTTAAAACAATTTGGTACGGAACACTAACTCCAGCACCTTTAATATTTGGAATCGCAGATGCGGTAATAAACAAATTTTTAGAGTAAGGTTTTAGTATATCTCTTGTATTTTGAATGACTTGTTCTTGATTAATTGGTCTATCTTTTTTTGGTACAAGTTTTACATATATCAGAGCTTTATTTTTTTCTTTTGCTGAATTATAGGCAACGCTGAGTGTAGTAAATGCAATATGTTTATTTTTTTTGACTACATTTTCTATCTCTTTAGATTTAATTATCATCTCTTGGAGTGAAATACCTGGCTGTGCTTTGATTTTTATTTGAAATTCTGCCTTATCTTCTTTTGGTATAAAGTCCATACCAATTTTAGGAAATAAAGATAATGAACCTACAAAAATTGCTAAAACTATAATGATTGTAGATATTTTAAATCTTAGTGCTCCTTTTAGAAAAAAAGCATATACTTTTTCCATCCAAACAAAGATAGGTTCGCTCAAGCTATACAATTTACTCTCATTTTTATTTAAAGTTCTTGCACTTAGACTTGGGATAAAACTTAGTGCTACTGTATATGAAATAATAATTGCAAAACCAACCGTCATAGCAAAACTCTCAAAGAATTTTCCAACAATACCGCTCATGTTTGAAACTGGTAAAAAAACGGCAAGAAGCATTGCTGAGATTGCTAAAATCGCAAACGCCATCTCTTTTGTACCCTCAAAAGCTGCTTCAAATTTCCCCATGCCTGATTCTATCTTTTTATAGATGTTCTCAATAACAACAATAGCATCATCAATAATGATACCAATTGCTAAAGTAAGTCCGATGAGTGTCATCTTATTTAATTCATAACCCATTAAATTCATTAAGGCAAAAGTACCAAATATTGAAGCAGGTATAGAGAGGGCTGAAACGAAAGTAATTCTAAAATTACGCAAAAATACAAAGATAATTAATGCGGCTAAAATTGCTCCATATATAAGGTCAAATTTTACATCTTCTAAAGAATGAATAATAAAAGGTGTAGTATCTTGCAAGAGTTTGACTTCAAATCTATCCCCACTCATTGTGCGTAAATTTGGAATGGCTGCTTTTACTCTATCGACAATATCTATGGTATTGGTACCTGAGATTTTTTGAATTTCAAGCATCACCCCTGGTGTAGCATTATATGATGAGTAACTCTTTGCATCACTAAGCGTATCTTTTACGGTAGCAACATCTTTGAGTCTTATGCTATTTTTTATTTTTATATTTTGTAAATCTTTAATTGTAAGAGCATCTGCATGTACTTTTAAGATGTACTCATTCGTTTTATTTATAAGTTTACCACCACCAATTTTCACATTTTCACTCTCAACCGCTCTGTTTAATTCTAAAACAGTTATCCCATATTTATTGAGTGCATCTATATCAGGAAATATTTTAATCTCTCTGTCCCTGTATCCGATGATATTTACACCTCCCACTCCAATTATCTTTTGAATGGCTGGTTTTACTTTTTCATCTGCAAATAACATTAAATTCTTAATGGTGTCATTTTTGGCTGTTAAAAATATATTTACAACTGATGCTCCACCAATATCAAGTTTACTTACAAGTGGTGTTTTCACATCACGGGGTAAATCAACAGCTGAAACCTTATCTCGAACATCATTTGTTGCTTCATCAATGTCTCTTTCGAGAAAAAATTTCACCATAATAATACTAACACCATCGGCACTTGTAGACGTTATAGAATCAACTCCACCTATTTGAGAAAGGGCTTCTTCGATTTTATCTGTAACTTGTGACTCTATTGTTGAAGGTTCTGCTCCTGGATAGATTGTCTTAATCGTTACTATAGGAAAATCAATATTTGGATATAAAGCAGAAGGCATACTTTTAAAACTCATATATCCAAATATCACTAAGGTAATTACATACATTAATGTTGCTATAGGTTTGTTTATTGCTAATTTATACATAAGTAACTACTTTTTTGTTTGTGAGATGATATATCCATCTCCAAAAAGACCAGGGATGAAATTTTTTGTAAGTACTTCAGCTTTGATTTTTCTATCTTCAAGATTGGCTCTGGGGTAAATTTTAGAGATTGTACCACTATGCACATTGCTATCACCATCGATTTTATATTTAAAACTATTGCCTATTTTTACTATATTTCTATTTTTTTGATCAAAAGAAAGAAGAAGTTTTCTTTGTGTTTTGCTTTGAATTTTAAACGCAGTCTTTAACATCATACCGCTAACAGCATCACCAATTTCAATCTCTTTAGCATATATAACTCCATTAAAAGGGGCTTTTAAAAATGTTTTGTTATAAAGCGCTTGTTGGTAAGCAAGTTGATTTTTACTAGCCTCATATTTGTTTGCAACAGCATCAAACCTAGCTTCATCTATCAGATTTTTAATTTTTAGTTGCCTTTCATAATCTTTTTTTGCATATTTGTAACTTGTTTTTGCAACTTCTAGCATAGCTTTAATATCACTGTTCTCAAGTTGGGCTAAAACCTCTCCTTTTTTCACAATCGAGCCAACATTTACATTTATTTTATCAACTATGCCACTTGAGATAAAGGCAAGATTAGCATCTTGAATTGGTTTAACCACAAAAGTAGCATAAATTTCTGCTGCGTTTAGCATACTAACAAACATTAGTAATGTTATAAAAGTTTTTTTCATTATTTTAATTCCTCTAATATATTTTTTCCACTGTAAAAGTAGTACGAAGCATAAGCGATTTCTAAATCATTTAAGCTACTTTCGTAAAGTGCCTTTGAACTGGTTCTTTTTGTAAGTGCATCAAGATAAACGATGTAGTCAACGATACCCGCATTGTATTTCTTCTCAATTGTCTCAAATGCATCACTCGCTGCGTTTAGAGCACTCTGAGAGCTTTTTATTTTGAGTTTTGCAGTCTCTATTTGTGCACGTGCGAGTTCATATTGTACTTTTTGCTCTTTTATTTGGTAGTTTATTTGTGATTGTAGGGCTCTTGCGTTTAATACGATTGCTTCTTTCTTTTTTGCAATAGTGCTAAAGTCAAAAAGACGAATATTTGCAGTTAAAAGCAAACTGTTTTGATTGTCTAGTGGTGGAGCCAACTGTTTTACTTTAGGGTCAAGTCTGTCATACGAATAAAGGCTGTACTTATCTTCAACTCTAATGTTTGGATAGTAATAGCTATCTATCGCATTTGCTCCATAGTTCATTGCACTCTTTTGTGCTGTAATTGAGCTGATACGATCAAGCATAGCAAAATCATTTGACTTCTCTTTCTTAAAGGCAGAGTTATCAAAACTTTGTATCTTTTGTCCAACTTTTAGCTCTAAGAGTGATTTTAAAGAGAGAATTTGAAATCTGATTGTTTGGATATTGTAGAGATTTGTATCAAAGTCAGATTGAACACGTTGGACGTCATCTACTGTTGCCATTTTTGCATTATAGAATTTTTTTATTCTTTCAAGTTGTGCTTTTAAAGCTTTTTGTGCATCTTCTCTTGCATTTAGAGATGCTTGTAAATTTTTTATGCTAAAAAAATCTTTTGTTATGTTAAGAGCTAAGGATTTTTTGTAAGCAATAGTATTAAAATGAGAAGATTTTAAAGACTCTTGTTTTTCATTGACTTGTGATGAACGTTTGCCTCCATCATAAATATCAACTCCAACTTTTGCATAGGCGCTGTAAGTATCTCCCGCTTGAAAAGGAGAAGCAGCATCATCACGTTTATAAAATCCACCAAGGTCTACAGTCGGATAGTAGGCACTTTTTTTAGAGTCAAGCTCTTTTGCACTTGCATCCTCATTATATTTTTTGGCGACTATTATATCATTGTTTTTTTGTGCCACTGTTATCAACTCTTGTAAGTTCTCTGCTGATACAAACGCAGGAATTAAAAAGAGCAGTAGTTTTTTGGATATTTTCATTTTTTCACCTCTATTAGAGAAAAGATTGCATCTATATTTGTATTGAGCTCTGTTTGTAAATCATCTATAGCATTCGTAGTGCTTTTTGCTATAAACATACCCTCAGCAAGGGCAAAAAGACCTTTAGCGATATGAATAGATTCTTTAACAATCTCTTCTTTCTCTATTCCTTCTTGTATGATTTGGCAACTCCATTGAAAATATTTATTAAAACAAGTTGTTTGAAAATTTTTCATCTCTTCGTTAGAGGCTACAAGATTTATGGAAACAAAATCTTTGTAAATCTCTCTGAGTTCCGCAGTTTCATTACTATAAAAAAACTCTGCAAAGATTTTTATTTTTTCTTTTGCTGTATTTGCTTGTTTAAGTTTTATTATCTTTCTTTCATCATGCTCTGCAAGCATAATATTGAGAAGTTCAAAAACTATATCTTCTTTATTTTGAAAGTAATCATAGATACTTCCCTTGCTTATACCCGCGTTTGCAGCTATTTTTGAAACTGTTAAATCTTTTAATGAATTGTTTACAAATAAATCTTTACATGCTAATGCAATATCTTTTTTCTTTTGCACTTTATCTACTATTATTGCCACATTGCCTCCAGAAGAATAGTGACCGACTATCAGTCATTTATAGAATTTTATCCTTTTGTATCTTAGAGGTTTATTATTTTTTCTTCTAAAAAGAGGGTTAAGCTTTTGACGATATAATCTTTAGAAACTTTTAGTTAGGAATTTGTATGGATTATTTGATTGCTGTAATGCTGATGTTTAATGGCTACCTTTCACAAACGCAGCTACTTAAGCCAACTTACACAAGGGATGTAATTCCAAATAATATTTCAACAAAAGAGAAAAAAGCACGTTTTTTATATCTTATACTTCCGCCTACTCAAAATGTACATAAAGAGTTAATGCAAAGATACCTAAAAATTGCAGATGACATAAAATATTTACGAAATCTAAAAGAGATAGAAGCTTTAAAAGTTGAGTACAGAGCCTCAAGTGATGAAGATTTACTTGCAAGACTCAAGCCTCATCCCGTTAGTATTACCTTAGCTCAAGCCGCAATGGAGAGTTCATGGGCAACATCAAGATTTTTTATTGAAGCAAATAATGTATTTGGTATTTGGAGTAAAAATCCAAAAGATAAACGTATAGCAGCAGGAGAACGAAGAGGTGGTAAACTAACTATATGGCTTAGAAAGTTCGATACTATTGATGACTCTATCCGTACATATTATGAACTTATGTCAAAGGGAAAAGCTTTTGGAAAATTTCGGAAGCTGCGTTTAGAAACAGATGACCCTTTTGTAATTACACAAGGTTTAGACAAATATTCAGAAATAGGACAAGATTACATTGATGAAATTAATGATGTTATTCGTCATAATAATTTCACACAGTATGATAACTAAACGCAGTAAATTTAGCTTTAGTGACCCAAGCGGTCTTAGCGTAGAGAGAAGAATTACTTCCTCTCTCGTTATATATTATAGTACGTCGCGTCTGGGTGATAAACAACTAAGGCTGAAGTTGATTGCTCGGGATGTATTTGGAAGGTTTCACTCAGCTCTATGCCAAACTCTTCAGGTTTTAAGAGATTAAAAAGAGGACGGTTAAGCTCTAAATCAGGACAAGCTGCATACCCAAACGAGTAACGGCTTCCTTGGTATTTGTTCATTCTTACATCAGCTAAGGTATTTCCCTCATCTTTTGCAATGTTTAAATCAAGTCTGATTTGTTTATGCACTATCTCTGCACATGCTTCAGCTAGTTCAACTCCAAGTCCATGAAATTGATAATACTCAGTATAGTTACCAGCTTTATATATTTCTCGCTCAACTTCACTAAGTTTTGGACCTGCACTTACACAGGTAAGTGCTATAACATCATGACGGTCTGCGTGAAAAAAATCACTTAAGGCACGATGAGGTTTTTTTCTTTGTCTTGGAAATGAAAAAATTTCTTTAGCTCGTCCGATGACCTGATCTAGTGGTTCACGATTTATCTCATCATCACTAAAGTAGCCTTCACTCTCATCAAAGATAAGCAGAGAGTTATCATCACTTCTACATGGCCAATAACCATAAATGATAGTAGGCTCAAAAAGCTTTTCATCAAGAAAACGTTTTTTGAGTTTTTCATAAGCTGGCCATACAACTTCATCAAGCTGTTTTTCATAAGCCTCTTTAGTCATTCCTTTAGAAGAATAACCCCAACGAGATTTAAAAAGAAGTTTATGGTTTATCCACTCAAAAGCCATCTCAATTTGTTGGTCTGTAAGTTTTATCTCACGTCTTCCCCAAAATGGGGGCGTTGGAACTTCAACTTCACGAGAAGGCATTTTTATCTCATTAAATGGAGGGATGATGTACTCTTTTTCCTCTTTTCTTTCTATCTCAGGTGTATGTGGATGAAGATTTGTATCGAAGTTTCCAGCCTCTATTCGGCTCATAGCAGTAACACCATCAAAAGCATCTTTACAGTAAAAGATAGGACCATCGTAGTTAGGTCGACAAAAGTCATCAATAAAAGCACGAGTAAGAGCAGCACCACCTAAAAGAATAGGAATTTTAATACCTTTTTCTTTGAGCGTTTTAAGGTTTTCGAGCATAACTTGCGTAGATTTTACTAAAAGACCGCTCATTCCAAGTGCCGTTGCGTTTGACTCTTCTAAGGTTTGAAGGAATTTATCAAGTTCTACTTTTATACCAAGATTTATAACTTTATAGCCATTGTTTGAGAGAATAATATCGACAAGATTTTTACCAACATCATGCACATCTCCTTTTACCGTTCCTAAAATAAGCGTTGTATCGACTTGCTTCTCAATTTTTGGTAGATAAGGATTTAGATGGTCTACTGTTTTTTTCATAGTTTCGGCAGATTGAAGTACAAATGGCAGTTGCATTTGCCCTGAGCCAAAAAGTTCACCGACAACTTTCATAGCATCAATTAAAATTTCATTTACTATAATCTCAGGCTTGATTTTGTGACGCGCCTCTTCAACAAGAGGAATCATTCTATCTTTATCTCCATCCATAAGAAGTTTTGCAATTTTTTCTTCATCACTCATTGCAAGGTACTCTTCATCTACAGCATCATTATCAACAGCTTCTTTAGTGGAAAAATGCTCTATAAATGTAAAGAGTGCTTCACCATTTGGCTTACGGTTAAAGATTAAATCATCACATATCTCTTGCTCTTCTTTGGGAATTTTATTGAGAGGAATGATATGCTTTACATTTATGATAACAGAAGTAAGTCCTGCTTGGATACAGTGATGTAAGAACATAGAGTTAAGATAGGGACGGGCATCTTTATCAAGCCCAAAAGAGATGTTTGAAAGACCTAGTGTTGCACCAACTTCTGGATGTTTTAAACGCAGTGCACGAATCGCTTCTATGGTATTTATCCCTGCATCCCAATACTCTTCATCCCCCGAACCTAATGTAAAGGTGAGTACATCAAAAACCAAATCTTCTTTTTTAAGACCATGACGATTTGTAGCAAGGTCAATAATTCTATCGGCTACAGCTATTTTGTTTTCAACTGTTTTAGCCATACCTACTTCATCTATAGTTAAACAAACAAGACTTGCTCCAAATTTTTTAGCTAGTTGGCAAACAGCATCAAACTTTGGTTCTCCATCTTCAAGATTGACAGAGTTGAGAATTGCCTTGCCCCCTATATGTTTTAGTGCAGTTTCAAGCCCCGTTGTTTGCGTGGAATCTGGCATAAGTGGAAGCGCGATTTTTTGCGCATAGAGTGCCATTACTGCATTCATATCTTTTGTCTCATCTCGTCCAGCAAAACCTACATTGACATCTAAAACATGTGCACCTGCTCGAACTTGTTGTTGAGCTACACTTAAAGTTCCTTCATAATCCTCAGCAAGTAAAAGCTCACGAAAAGCTTTTGAACCAGTTGCGTTTGAGCGTTCACCCATAAGTAAAGGGGCAGGCTCTTGCATAAGTTCTACGGTGTTAAAAAGTGAAGCGATGGAAGTCGGATGTGAACCTGTTGGTGCTTTTGGTTTAATCTCTTTTACTTTATCTACTAAAGCTTTGATATGTTGAGGTGTTGTTCCACAACATCCACCAAGAAAACTTACTCCATCAAATGCTAAGAATTTTTCTTGTTGTGCAACAAACTCATCTGGTCCCATAGGGTAGTAAGTATAACCACCACGGTTTTGTGGCAGACCTGCGTTTGCGTGAACACTAATTGGTTTATGCCATACTTCACTGAGTGTTTTTACATGTTTTAGAACCTGTTCAGGTCCTGTTCCACAGTTAAAACCAAGGCTTAAAATATCAAAAGGTTCTAAAATAGTAGCAATTGTTCCAGCATCTGTACCTATAAGCATAGTTCCACTAAGCTCAATGGTTACAGAAATCATAATTGGGATTTGCGTATCTTTTTGTCTGTTTGCTTCTTGAATTGCGTGAAGTGCTGCTTTTATCTGAAGAGGGTCTTGAGCAGTTTCTATTAGAAAGATATCTACGCCACCATCAATAAGTGCGATACAAAACTCAGTATATCCCTCATACATCTCATCATAGCCAATATGACCAAGTGAAGGAAGTTTGGTACCAGGACCAATAGAACCTAAACAAAAACGAGGATGCTCTGGTGTTGAAAAAGCTTCACACTGTTTTTTTACAAGTTCGGCTCCTGCACGGGTAAGTTCATAAGCACGCTCAGGTATCTGATAATCTTCTAAAACCCATTTAAAAGAGCCAAAGGTATTTGTAGTTATGAAATCGGCACCAGCATTGAGATAAGCATGAAAAATTTCATTCATAATTTCTGGTGCTGTAACATTTAGAAGTTCATTACACCCTTCATTGCCTTCCCATGCTTCTTTAGGAATGTTCTCATCACGCTGCTGGAGTTGTGTACCCATCGCACCATCGATGATAAGAGGGCGTTTTTTTATAGTCTCTAAGATATATTGTTTTGTTGTCATTTATAGATTCTTTTATATAAAAATAGTTCTTATGATTTTAGCAAAAAGGAGCATAAACAAGGCTTTGTAAATTTTATTAAAATCAAAAAATTATTAGCTATAATACTTAAATACAAATCGAATCGAAGGGGTTAGCATGTATAAAAAAATTATTTCGGCATCATTAGTGGTGACATCACTCATATTTACTGGTTGTGGGGATAGTGATACAACATGTAGAATTGATGTACAAAAAGCTTTAGATAAAGGTGACTTTGATGGTGCTATTAGTGATTTAAATGGTAGATGTTCAAACGCTTTTACTTCAAGTGATTTAAATATGAACCTTGCAGCAGCATATATGGGCAAATCAGGTTATAGCGTGAGTGACGTTGCTGATATGCTAATAAACAGTAATGATAATGGAGATGCTTTTAGCTCTTTTATCTCAAGCGTAGATGCAAAAAAAACAGTAGAGTCTCTCCCTTTACTTACACTTGCTAATGGTTATTTTGTGAATGCTATAGCTAATGGCACATTAGATAAAGGAAGTGTTTTATGCTCTTTATCAAGACTCAATAACAGTGATGATTCAAGACTTACTAATGCTTGTTTGTATATAGGTTTTAATCAAACTATACAAGCAGCAAATACTATTACTTATCTGACTGGAGATATTACTAGCGTCGTTGATTCAATAAACAATGGTTCAAATACAACACCATATGATATGAGAGCTAGTTTGGATGCTTTGGCATGGTCTGTAAAAGATTCATATACTCCTAATTCTGATACAACAATTACAGCGGCAGATATAACCATTAGTGGAAATACATTTGCACATATAGAAGTTGATTATACAGGAAATGGCAAATTTTATAGATTAGCGAAAAGTACGACAAGGGATGCTAACAATACGACTGTCGTTACAGATGGATATTGCGATAGTGATGGAAACAGAACAGCTTGTCAAGATATGGAAGACAATACAACCGGTGAAATTATAAATCCTATTGCAGGATGTTATGCTTGTCCTGTTGTTATGGATGGAAATGCCACTTTAGGTATAGCACAACTATTGGTTGATACTTTAAATAATGGTACAGATGCTATCGTCGCAGTTTCAGGTGATGAAGATATTAGCAATAGTATTGATGATTTCAAAGAAGAAATTACAGGTAGTCGTGATGGTAATGTCACAATAGATGCTATTATAAATTATTTACAACAATAAAGAGGATAAGAGATGAAAAAATTATTACCATTATCATTACTTGCGTTTACTACTCTAATATATGCAGATATGTCAACACAAGAATTTTTATATAAAGATCCTCGTATTATGAGTATGGGTGGAGCAAATACAGCAGTAGGTGGTTACTCTACAGCTGTTTTTAGTAATCCTGCAGGTTTGATTAAAATTAAAAAGAGTCATGGAATCGAAGCTGAAATACTTGGTTTAACAGTAACAGGGTCTGATAAAATTAAGCAATTTTCAGATGATTTGAGTAATTCTAAAGATAGTGAAATCATTGATACTGTAGGGAAATATTCGGGAGAAGCATTTAATGCGACTATTTCAAATTACACATCATTTTCATACCATACTCAAGGTGATGTTGCTTACTCTTTTGGTATCTTAGCAGCAGCAGATATGAATTTTATTCCACATGAAAATAGTGGTGCAAATGGAATTTTAGAATCTCATAGTAGAGTTTATGGTGGAATTTTTTTAGCAAGTGCCAAAAAGTATAAAGGTATATCTCCTGATATTTTAGGTGGGGCTTTGCATGGAGCGTTGACTATAGGTGTAACAGCAAAATATATAATGCAAAAATCTTATGAAGCTGGACTCGATGTTGGTGAGGTGACAGATCATAAAGATGATATTGTACAGTATCTTCAAGATACTTACGAGGTTGATAATTCTGGTTTTGCACTTGATGTAGGTGCCTTGTATGAATTTGATAACAAGGTTTGGAATCCAGCAATTGGCTTAAGCGTAATGAATATAGGTGGATTAGATTTTAATGCGTATGGTGCTCAGCCTTTATCTGTAAATTTAGGTACATCTATCTCCCCTGAAATATCTTGGTCAAATAGTTTAAAATTTGCAGTAGATTATATAGATTTGTTTAATTCTCAACAAGCTAGAGTAAGAAATTATAATCCATATCGTTCTCAGGATCAATATGATAATGCTGATATTGGATATGATGTAATGAATCATGTGCGTATGGGAGCTAGTTTAGGTCTTATTGATAACTCATATTTTATGACAACTCTCAACGCAGGTTTATACAAAGGGGCATATACAGCAGGTGTAGATATGCAACTTACACTTATAAAACTACAATTAGCTACTTATCAAGAACAGCTTGGCTCGACACTTGGACAACTTGAAGATAGAAGATATATTGTGGGTTTAGGAATAGGTTGGTAAAAGAAAAAATCTATTTATGACGAATTAAAGCTAAAATTTATTGACTTTCATCGTCATAAGTTGCTATAATGACGATGAAATTTAAAAAAAGAGAGGTTTTATCGCCAAATGGTTATAACATATATCCGTCCTGATAAAAATTTTCTTGCTGTTCATGAGCAGTTACAATATATAAATGCTTATGCAGTAGCAAATGATATAACAGTAGATGAGGAGTTTTTAGACCATACTTCTCAGCATAAACGTTTAGGTGAAAGAAATGAAGTGACTGGGTACTTCCAATCACATCGAGATTCCATACTTCTAGTATATGATGTTTGGGTATTAAGTACAAATATGGAAGATTTGATTCAAATGGTTAGCTGTTTGATGAAAAATAACTATAAGGTACATTTTATCAAACACTCTGTAATCATGTCTCAGCAGAGTAGCGCTATGTTAATCTTAGGGTTAATGGATCAGCTCCGCCAAAAATTGCAAGAAAATTCAACACGTGTAATTGGTCGTCCAAAAGGCAGTAAGTCAAGCTCTAAATTCGATATCTATATCAGTGATTTACTACAATACATTAAAGAGGGTAAAAGTGTTAGTGAAATGGCACGACTTTTAAGTGTAAGTAGAAGTTCACTCAAAGATTATATAGAATCTAGAGAGTTGAAACAAGTAGCGTTTGGTTCATTCCAAGCAGAAGTTTCAGATAATGCAGAAGAAAAAGTTATAAATACTATCGTCTGTCCACAATAAAATATAGGGAGAATAAGTATGAGTAAAGAAAAAAAAGGAATAGATATTCCTACACCGTGGAGGATTAAACGTTATTACGTTTATGCATTGGCTACTGTAGTCTCTCTAGTGTTACCTTGGATTAAAATAAATGGACACCATTTCTTTCTTCTTAGTTTTGATAAAATGAAGCTAGACCTTGCGTTTGTTCGCTTTGATATGCAAGAACTTTATTTGATGCCATTTTTATTAATGTTAATGTTTATTACTATTTTTGGAATGACAGTTATGGGTGGTCGTGTATTTTGTGGATGGGTATGTCCTCAAACAGTTTTTCGTGTAATTTATCGTGATTTGATTGAGACAAAACTTCTAAAATTACGTAAACGTATAGGAAATAAACAAAAAGATCCAGATATGAGTTTAGCCGAAAATAAGGTTAAAAAAGCAATTGCTGTATTGATATGGTCTATGCTAGCTATTATAGCTGGGGCTGACTTTATGTGGTATTTTATTCCTCCTGAAGATTTTTTCGCTTATATCACTAACCCTGCTGAACATATGACGATGATAGGTTTTGTATTGGGTGTTGCAGCATTTTTAATATATGATATTATCATTTTAAAAGAAAACTTTTGTATTTATGTTTGTCCTTATTCACGTGTTCAATCTGTTTTATATGATGAACATACCGTTATGGCACTTTATGATGAACACCGTGGTGGTAAAATCTATGACAATGAACAAAATATACATCACAAAATCGTTAATAAGCAAAAAGATTTACAAGCACTTAACCCAGATGCAGAGTGTACAACCTGTGAGAAGTGTGTGACAGTATGTCCTACACATATTGATATCCGTAAAGGATTGCAACTTGAATGTATTAACTGTTTAGAGTGTGTAGATGCTTGTACGACTGTTATGGGAAAACTTGGTAAGCCATCACTTGTTACATGGTCTAGTGATTATGAAATTGTTGATAGAAAAGGTAAAACTAAGTACTTCCGTCCTAAAATCATAGCCTATATGGTTCTTTTAGTTGGATTAATGGGTGCACTTGCATATATGAGTACAACGAAAGAGCATATGCTTTTAAACATCAATAAAGAGACAAGACTTTATGCTGTAAAACATCACTCAAATGAGAAATTTACAGTAGAAAATTCTTATGTATTTTTACTTCAAAATACTGAAAATGATGCCATGAAATTTTTCTTTGAAGTTGTACCTCCAAAAGGAATGGAAGGTAAGATTAAAATTATTAAACCATCAAAAGCATTTAGAGTAGTACCAGGTGTGAAAAAGAAAAAAATTGTTACACTTGCAACGAATGAGATGTTAGTTGATGATACTAGAAAAGATACTATTATTCCTATTACAATTCATGCGTATGCATTAGATAAAGATGGAAAACCAAGTGAATTAGTTTCGGTTATTAGACATACAACTTTTGTATTTCCAAAAGAGTCTGTTTTAAACGCAGCTAAATAATTTTGATTTAATATTTTATAAGATAAACTTTACACATCATAGTATGTGGAGTTTATCTTGTTCAACAAAATTAAAAAAGTTCTTCTATTTAGTCTAATTATTTATGCTTTTTTAGGCTTTGTAGTTCTTCCTTTAGTTTTAAAACCTCAATTAATAAAGGTTTTTAAAGAACAAACAAATGCAAAGATAGAAATCTCTTCTATCTATTTTAATCCATTCTTATTTAAAGTGAAAATCTCTGGATTAGATATTAGTGATTTAGATAATAATCCTCTTCTTTCTTTTAAATCTATTTTTCTTGATATGGATTTGTATTCATTGTTATTTTCTGCAATTCATGTTCATTCTTTAGAACTTGATACTCCAAAAATTAATTTACTAATAAACAAAGATAAAAGTATAAATCTTCTTAATATAGTTAAAAAAACAACAGAAAAATCAACTCAAAGCAAAGACAATAAGAGCTCATTTGTGATGCCTAGGATTATAGTTGATTATGTTGACATATCAAACGCAGCGTTGGATTTTAGTGATTATACTATTAGAGATGGATTCCAATTCAGTATTAAAAATATGGGATTAAGAGTAAAAAATATTGATACAAAAGAAAATAACAACTCAAAAGCTAAGATTAGATTTTATGCTACTTTTGGAGATGAGGGTTTTATTGATTTGAAAACAAGTGTTAAGAAATATAATCCATTTATAGCTGCTGGAAGCTTAGATTTTAAGGCAAATAAACTCTATACCGAGTGGAAATATGTAAAAGATATGCTTAATATAGAAGTTGCAGATGGGAAAATACACCTACACTCTGAATATCTTTTTAATTTGAGTGATATAAATGCAACAAAAATTGAGCATACAACAGTTGAAATAACAAACCTTCGATTAAAACCAAAAAAAGATGTCCCTGATGTCTTATCTCTAAAATATTTTGCTTTGAAAGATATCAGTGCCATACCATTACAAAATGTTGTAAATATTCCTGAAGTGCAAATTGATGGTTTGGATGTAAAAGTAACACGTAATAAAGATAAAAGTATAGACTGGATGAAGTATATTCAGGTTAAAGCTAAAAAAATAGAAAAAAAATCAAACGCAGTTGATAAAAATAATACAAAAAGTAATTTGGCTTTACTAGTCAAAAAAATCTCTTTAACAAGATCAAATATAATTTTTAAAGATAAATCACTAATAAAGCCTGTACAAAATAGTATTAATGATATTAATGTAAATTTATATGATGTAAATGCAAGGCAAGGCTCGTGGTTGAAATATAATACAAATTTTAAAGTAAATCATAAAGGATTGTTAAAAGCAGAAGGCAAATTAAGACATACTCCTCTTAAACAAGAGGGGAGTTTTGCTATAAAAGATTTATCTCTTAAAGAGATAACACCATATCTTCAAGAGGGTGCTTATGTAGAAATTGAAGATGGTTTGTTGTCGGCTAAGGGGCATACAAGCTATGAAAAATCAAAACAAGTACCCGATTTACAGCTCAATGGTTCAGTGAATTTAAACTCTATTTTTATTAACAATACCTTAGATAAAAGTCTCTTATTTTCTCTTAATTCACTAGACGTGAAGAGTTATACTTTAGAGTTATCACCTAATCGTCTTTATGTAAATAGTGTAGATATTAATTCATTTTATGTAAACGTAGAGATAGATAAAAATAAAATAATTAATTTTTCTAAATTGAGTAAAAAGCCTCAAAGCGCGCGAAAAAAAGTAGTTATAAAAAAAGCAGAAGCAAAACCATTTTCTTATAAAATAGATAAAATAAAAGTAGCACTTGGAAGTGCAAAATTTCAAGATTATTCTATACCTTTGAAATTTAAAACAGATATCCATAATTTAAATGGTGTTATATACTCCATAACAAATATGGATAAAGAGCATACTCTTATAAATTTAGATGGAGATATAGATAAATATGGATCAACTAGAATAAAAGGGAGTTTAGACAGTCAAAATCCAAAAATATTTACTGATATTGATATGAGCTTTAAAAATTTAAATCTTAATTCTATGAGTGGTTATAGTGCTGCTTTTGCAGGTTATAAAATAGATTCTGGAAAACTCTTTTTAGATTTAGGATACGATGTAGTGAATTCAAAATTGCATGGAACAAATAAAGTTATGATTAAAGAAATAAAGTTGGGTAAGGAAGTGGAGGACGAGAATGTTACAAGTTTACCATTAGGATTTGTAATTGGACTTCTTGAAGATGATAAGGGAATTATAGACATAGATATGCCAGTAGATGGTAATTTAGATAAGCCAGATTTTAAATATGGTAAATTAGTTTGGAATACTTTTACAAACTTAGTTACACGCGCGGTTACCGCTCCTTTTAAATTTTTGGGTTCTATGCTTGGTCTTGATACTGAGAATATAGAATATGTAGAATTCGAAAGTGGTAGGGGTAAAATATCTCCTATGCAAAGAGAAAAACTTGATATCTTAGCTGAAATTATGAAAAAAAGACCAAAACTACTACTTGGTGTGACTGGTGCATATGCTAAACGCAGTGATAAGTTAGCACTACAAAAAGAGAAATTAATAGCAATAGTACTTCAAAAAAGTGGACTGAAGAACAAAAAAGAGCATCAAAGTGCTATGACTTTAAAAATGCTTGAAGAAATATATAACGATACTAAACAGAATAAGACTTTAGAAAAATTACAACTTGAACTTGCAAAAAAATATAAAGATGAAGAGTTTACTTTGGCTTATAGAAAAAAACTGATTAGTTTATGTACAGCAAGTATGAAAGTTAGTAAAAAAGAGCTGTCAAATTTAGGAGATACAAGGGCTGTAAATATCATAAATTATCTTTTAACAGAAAAACAAATAGCACCAATACGACTGAAAAAGAGTAAAGCTAAAGATACAAACAGTAATGATAAATTTATAAAAATTGAACTGGAATTGGATGTTAAATAGATTTTATATACTTTTTTGTTATAATTCGATTTTAGTTTAAATCAAAGGTAATTTATGGCATTTTCAAAAGAAAACAGAAAAGGAACTATTTCAGGTATCCTTTTTGTTGCAATTTTTGCAGCAGCAGCTACTATGGTAGCAGATATTCCATTTTTTAAATCATTGGGAATTTCTCCTCTGGTAATAGGTATCGTGATGGGTATCTTTTATGCAAATACTTTGCATCAGCATATTCCAAGTGAATGGGGTACAGGTATTACATTTTCAGGGAAAAAAATACTGCGTTTCGCAATTGTATTTTATGGTTTTCGTATAACATTTCAACAAATTATGGAAGTTGGACTTAGTGGTTTTACGGTTTCATTAATTATGTTAAGTACAACGTTTTTATTAGGGACATACCTTGGTATGAAAATTTTTAAAATGGACAGAGATACTTCTATGTTAACAGCAGCTGGTGGTGCTGTATGTGGGGCAGCTGCAGTTTTAGCGACTGAACCAGTTTTAAAAGCAGAAGGTCATAAAACTGCTGTTGCAGTTTCTATGGTTGTTCTTTTTGGAACAATTTCTATGTTTTTATACCCTGTTTTATATACAGCTATAATTGAACCAGCTACGGGCTTTTTACATATGACTCCAGAGCAATTTGGTATTTATACAGGTGGAACAATTCATGAAGTTGCACAAGTGGTAGCTGTTCCAGCTTCTATTCCAGGTCATCCAGAAATAATGGCAAACTCTGCTGTAATTGTTAAAATGACTCGTGTAATTATGATTGCTCCAATGTTGATTCTTTTAGGTATTTATTTATCTATGCAGGCAAAGAAAAGTGGAAAAGCAGGAGATAAACTACAGTTGGTTATTCCTTGGTTTGCAGTTTATTTTATTGGTATGGCTGGATTTAACTCTTTAGATTTAGTTCCACATGCTATCGTAGGAACAATCAACCAAATAGATACTTTTCTTTTGACTATGGCTATGACAGCTCTTGGTATGGGAACAATTTTTGCAAAATTTAAAGGTTTAGGACTTGCTCCTGTTTATACGGCAGGTAGTATGTTTGTTTGGTTAGTTCTTGGTGGATTTGTTGTTACTAAATTGGTAACTTCTGCTCTGTAATAACACTTGGCACTCTTAATAAAATTATTTAGAAAAAGATTATATAATCTTCTTAAATAGTTTGTTAGGAGTTTTTATGTCACATCTTCCAAATACATTAAATTCTTTTTGGCTTTGGCGAGAGGTGTACATAAAACTTGGAATCTCAAATCCAGCATATAAATACTGGAAAAATAGTTCTACACTAAAATTAAATAATAAATATCTCTTTATAGAAAAAAATACACTCCCCCCTAAGCATGAATATGTACAGGAAATTTTAACAGATCTCTCCGGACACTTACCAATAAAATTTGCTTCTGATCAACTACATGTAAATGAACACTTGTTCTCATCGGATAAAATGTCTTTACATAAGGAGTTTGAGTATAAGTTTGTAGAGGATGTAAAGTTTGTAAATATAAAGAAGTTTTTTCGAGAAAATGGTATAAAGGTTGCAAAAAATTCTATTGTTCAGCTCGCTAAAATGAAAGATTTAGAGATAACCCCAGAGTCTACTTTTTATAATTTGAAAAATGATTATGGGATAGTGGTATATAAATAATGGATATGTTTTACATAGGTTTTCGGGATCCTCTTTTTTCCGTCATAATATTTTTTACTATTATTTTTGTAATTACATTTTTTTCATATTGGTGGGGAAGATATAGACGAAAAGAAGATTCAAATCATTTAGATAAATTTTTAGAACAGTTTCGTGCTTTACCAACAAAGACTGAGCTTAAGGTTCTTATTTCAAGTGGAGAACTTTCTGAAAAATCTTGGTTGTTACTTGCTGCCTCTTATTCAAAAAATGGTGATTATGAAAAAAGTATTGATATTTATAATGAAATTTTAAATGTTACAAGTAAAGCTAGCGCTCATGAAACGATGTTTCTACTTGGAAAAACATATTTTAAAGCAGGTTTTTTAGAACGTTCAAAGCAGATATTTTTAGAGATATTAAAACATAATCCTAGAACTCCTCAGGCTTTGCATTATCTTTTACTTGTATATGAATATATGAGAGATTATAAAGCAGCATTAGATGTTTTAGAACCATTAGATGAATTAAAAGAAGATATCTTATTGGATGAAGTATATTTAAAAGCATTAGCACTTTTAAATGATAGCAAGCTATCTGAAGAGGAAAGAATTCAAAAGTTATTAGAGATTTATAAAAAATCATCTAAATTAACTTATATGGTATTTGAGTATCTTTTTAAAGTAAACCCCAAAATTGCTTGGGAAAATTTCGATCTTTCTAAAAGTGAACTTTTAACTGAAGTACTTTGGAGAATGGATTTAAAAGATTTGAATTTAGATATAATTTCAAATAATGAATATTTAAAAGATCTTTATAGCGCTAGAGGAGATATTGATTACTCACAAAATAGTTCGATATTTGAATTAGATGTTCTGATTAACTTAAAAGGACGCGTAAATGCGACTTTAAGTTTTGAATATGTGTGTAGTAGTTGCAAGGGTACTTATCCTTTTGCCTTTAACCGATGTAGTTCTTGTCATGCTATTGACACAGCTATGGTTGAATATGTGCTAAGTAAAGATTATATCAAGGAATTTAGTGAAGAAAATAACTCTTTTCAGTGATGGTAGTGCCTTAGGTAATCCTGGTCCTGGTGGATATGGTGTGATACTTAGGTATGGAGATAAGGAGAGGGAACTCTCTGGCTCGGAATCACATACCACAAACAATAGAATGGAACTCAAAGGTGCTATTGAAGGATTGCGTGCTTTGAGAGAGCCTTGTGAAGTAGATATTGTCTCAGATTCCTCTTATGTTGTAAAGGGAATAAACGAGTGGTTAGTTAACTGGATTAAGAGAGATTTTAAAAAAGTGAAAAACCCAGATTTATGGAAAGAGTATATAGAAGTTTCACAAGGACATAAGGTTAATGCTATCTGGGTGCGAG
>Ga0256826_1000659_pt1 | contig 21098 bp, 16 predicted proteins | sample CV79metaG_FD_185975 | JGI IMG/M metagenome (GOLD analysis project Ga0256826, IMG submission 185975) | Hydrothermal vent microbial communities from East Pacific Rise, Pacific Ocean - CV79 | ecosystem: Environmental > Aquatic > Marine > Hydrothermal vents | place: Pacific Ocean: East Pacific Rise...
CGGCTGAGCTGAGCTTTTTACCTGAGGAGTGGAAACTTGATATGACATCATGGGCTACAATCCAGACAAACGGTAAAGATTACATGACATCTAGAGCGGGTATCTTTGCATCAGGAGATTGTGAGTACGGTCCTATGACTATTGTAAATGCAGTTGGTCAGGCTAAACGCGGTGCTTCAGTTATTAGTAGATATGTTCAAAATGGTGGTGAGGTGACACTCACTGATGATGAGATTATGGAAGATCATCTACGTAAAATGAAAGTGTATGATAAAAAAGAGAAAGTTACTGGCTGGTTAGCTGGTGTTCCTCGTGCACACTCTGAAGTTTTAGATGTAGATATCAGAAAATATAACAATGAAGAGGTAAACTTCGGTTTTACTCAAGAGCAATCAATCAGTGAAGCTGAGAGATGTATGCGTTGTTACTACATAGCTATGGTAGCTAACTAAAGGAGGCATGATGGAAGATAAAATGATTAATTTCAAAATTGATGGAATCTCTGTAAGTGCATCCAAGGGTGAATCTATCATAGAGGTGGCAAGACGCATAGGAGCTTATATTCCAACTATGTGTTACTTACCTAAAACTACTCCAAATGCATCGTGTCGTATGTGTTCGGTTGAAGTCAAAGGTCAAGATGGATTTGTCTTATCTTGTAATACTCCACCTATTGAGGGTATTGAAGTTATAACAGACTCTGACACTCTTTATAAAGAGCGTCAAAATATTATGAAGATGTACAATGTAAATCACCCACTACAGTGTGGTGTTTGTGATAAATCTGGAGAGTGTGATCTTCAGAACAAAACATTGGATTTTGGTGTTGCAGAGCAGACTTTTGCAGTTCGTGATCAGTCTCGTAAGAAGAAAAAATGGGGTGTTCACACTTATGATCCGGGTCTATGTATCATGTGTGAAAAGTGTACATCAGTCTGTAATGAAGTTGTAGGAAGCGAAGCCCTCTTTATTAAACCAGGTGGTTATAAGTCTCAGATTGATATTCGTCTTAAAAATTGTATAGAGTGTGGTGAGTGTATCTCTGTTTGTCCTGTTGGAGCGATGGCAAGCACAGAGTTTAAATACTCTGCAAATGCTTGGGAGCTTAAAAAGGTTCCATCATCATGTGCTCACTGCTCTGCTGCTTGTTCTCTCTATTATGAGTCAAAACATGCAGGTATTGACAATACACAAATAGATAGCAAAATTTACCGAGTTACAAATGAGGCTGATTTTACATCACTTTGTGGTGCTGGTAGATTTGGTTTTGATTATGAGAACTTAACAACAACTAAAGATGAGACCGCGTTTACTAATGCAGTTGAAGCTTTTAAAGATACAAAAAATGTACTTTTTACGTCAACTATTACAAATGAAGAGGCTTATCTACTTCAAAAATTAAAAGAGAAGTTAGGTTTTAATCTTGTAAATGCTGAAGCAAAATCATTTCAGGATTTTATGCATAATTTTGCATCAACTGCAAATGAGTCTCTTTACAATGCTACTTTAGATGATTTAGCAAAGAGTGATTTTATTGTCAGTATTGGTTCTTCAATCTCTAGTGATAACCCTATGATTCGCTTTGCTATGAGTAAGGCAGTAAATCATAGAAAAGCTTATATAGCTTCTGTGCACCCTATTAAAGATCCTGAAATTACAAACCTTGTAACACAGTATGTTAAAAATGAGGTAGGAAGTGAAGAGGCTGCTTTAGCGATGATAGCGGATGCTTTTATTGAAGATAAGTCAGATCAAGAAGCTTTCTTTGACTCTTTAGATTTAGGTTACCTAAGTGGAGAGAGTAATATTTCTGATGAAGAGATAGCACTGCTTCATCACTTCTCAAAGAGAAAAAAAGATAAAATATTAGTAATTGGTGAAGATGTTATCAATCATCCAAGGGCTAAAAATATTGCAATGATTGCTGGATATTTACAAAAAAGTGAAGCTTTTAAAGTTCTTATAATCCCTTGTGTCACAAATACATTAGGTGTGAGCCTGATTTGTGAGTTAGATGATAAAGAAGAGGGTTCAAGCATCGGTTATAACTGCAGAGGTGATTTTACTCTAAGCAGCAGTGGTGATGGAGATTTAGATATGCCTTCACTCAACCAACAAGAGGGAACTTTTGTAAATATTGACAAAGATTTGGTAGTTCTGAATGCTGGGGTACCTTATCAAGCTTATGAATTAAATGATATAGCAAATGCCTTAGGTGTTATGAGTGAAAATATTATTGATTATACAGCTCAGTTAGGCTTTAAAAATATCGTATTTGATGATTTAGAGAACTCATGTGATAACTCAGGAAATGTTACTCGTGGCTATAAGATGAAATCGACTAAAAACAGAAAGAAAACAAAAATTGATGAAGTTGCAGAGCTGAGTGAATTTAATGGTAGTGTTGTTTATAGTTGTAATCCAATTAGCCAGTTTAATAGAGTTACTGCAGAGTGTAAGCAGATTGCAGAGAAGTTAGATCTAATAGGTTCTGAGCAGTTTGCTACTGCATCTAAAATCAAATCTGGAGATATGGTTAAGTTTGTTGTAAATGGAGTAGAGTTTACTAGACACTTTAGAGTAGATAGAAAACTAACTGGAACAGTGGCATTCAATCCAAATTTTGATATGGATGCTAAGACTTCAGAGTATAGATATAATCAAGTTAAAATAGAGGTTGCAAATGGATAATATTACTATTAACATTGATGGCAAAGAGATAGAGACGCAAGAGGGTGAGTTTTTACTAAACGCGGCTCGTGCAAATGATATCTTTATACCAGCTATATGTTATTTGACAAGGTGTAGTCCTACACTAGCTTGTCGTATTTGTCTTGTCGAAGCTGATGGTAAACAGGTGTATGCTTGTAATGCTAAAGCAAAAGATGGAATGAGTATTACAACTACAACGGAAAATATTGAAAAAGAGCGTCGTGCTATTATGGAAGTATATGATGTAAATCATCCTCTTCAGTGTGGTGTATGTGATCAGTCTGGTGAGTGTGAACTTCAAAACTACACTCTTGAGATGGGTGTTGATTCTCAAAGCTATACAGTAAAAGATGTAGATAGAAGTTCTCATGATTGGGGACATATACATTATGATCCGGGTCTGTGTATTGTTTGTGAGCGTTGTGTAACTACTTGTAAAGATATGATTGGTGATAACTCTCTAAAGACAATTCCTCGTGGGGCTGATGCATTAGATGCAGAGTACAAAGCTGAGATGCCTAAAGATGCTTACTCAATGTGGAATAAACTGAATAAATCTTTGATTGGCCTTACAAACGGTACAGATGTACTTGATTGTACTTCTTGTGGAGAGTGTGCTGCAGTTTGTCCTGTTGGCGCACTTGTTGACACCGAGTTTATGTACAAGTCAAATGCTTGGGAACTAACACAGGTTCCTGCAACTTGTGGGCACTGTTCTGCTGGATGTCAAATATCTTATGATGTAAAACATACAAGTATTGAAAATCCAGAAGATAAAATCTACCGTGTTATGAATGAGTGGAACTATGTATCTCTATGTGGTGCAGGTCGTTATGGATTTGACTATGAGAATGCTCATGTTACTAAGGATGAGACAGCGTTTGCTAATGCTGTAGCTGCATTTGAGAAAGCTGATGCGATTAAATTTACTTCAACTATTACAAATGAAGAAGCTCTTATTTTAGAAAAATTAAAAGAGAAGTTTGGATACAAACTTATTAATAGTGAAGCAAAATCACTTCAGACTTTCTTACATGATTATTCAGATATTAGTGGAACTAGACTCTATGGAAGTGACCTTAAAGAGATGATGAACTCTAGCTTTATTATCTCTGTTGGCTCAGCTTTAAAAACAGACAATCCAAATGCAAGATACTCTCTTAACAACTCACTTACAGTTAATAAGGGTGCAGGTCTCTATTTCCATCCAGTAAGTGATCCTATTATTGATGGCTTAGGTAAAAATATCTTAAGTATTAACCATAAACCACTTCAAGAAGAGACTATACTTTATCTTATTCTTGATCTTTTTGCAGATAAAGAGCAACTTCCATCTGAGATAGTTGACTACTTAGCATCATTTCACTCTATGAAAACTATTACAGTTACTGAAACTATTAAAGAGAAAGTAGTTGAAATAGTTAAAGAGATGAAACTAAACAAAGAGACTGGTGAAGAGGAAGAGGTTGAAGTAGAGAAATCTAAGATGGTTCCTAAAAAAGTTTCTAAAGAAGTTGAAGTTGATGATAACAAACTTTTAGAGATGCTCGGAGCACCTGAAAACTTTGGTGAGACACTAGAGAAGTTTTTGAAGAAAAAGGAGACTTTCTCTTTAGTTGTTGGACCAGATTTCTACAATCATCCTAACTCTAAAAATATAGCTCGTCTTGTGGCACTTATTGAAAAGTACTCCGCGTTTACACTGGTAATGATTCCTGAGTTAACAAACTCTTTAGGTGTAGCACTTATTAATGAGCTTTCTAGTGAAGAGGGGACTTATACAGTAGGCTATAATACTCTGGCTGACTTTACTCTCTCTGCTCTTGGTAATGGAGATTTAGATATGCCATCAATCAACCAGCAAGAGGGAACACTGACTTCTATCAACAAAAGAGTTAACCCTACAAACGCGGCCCTTACTTATGGCGGATATGAGTTAAATGATATTGCCAATGCACTTGGTTTAGATGCAGAGTTGACAATTGACTATACACAAGAGTTACCAACAGCAAAAGGTTTTAAAGCCCAAGCTTTCGATGACTTACCAAATCACTACACTAATTCAGGTGAAGAGATGAGAGGGTATGAGCTTAAAAATGTGAAGAGACGTATTGGCTCAAACGAAGAAGTAAATCAAATTGATGAAGCATTATCTTTAGAAAATCAACTTATCTATCTTGCTAACCCAGTTAGACAGTTCAGTGATTTTACAAACAAGACAACACAACTTGATGAAGTGAGTGGTATCTACATGAGTGAAGAGTTTCTAAATGACTCTGAGTTTAATGAGGGTGATAGTGTTAAGGTGAAGAGTGAAAATGGTGAACTAGTTGCAAATATAGTGAGTGATAATAAAATCGCTGGAAATATTGTAATAATTCCAAGTTTTGATTCTAAATTAAATTCAGAGGCTCTGTTTAGTGGTTACCGCTTTGCTTCAGCTTCGATAGAAAAGGTATAGTATGGAAACAGCATATTTAATTGAAACGGTTATAAAAGTCGTTGTAGTTTTACTTATATTTTCAGCTCTTGCTGGTATAGGGACTTACTTTGAACGTAAGATTCTTGCATTTATGCAACGTCGTCTTGGTCCAATGAATGTTGGTCCTTATGGATTACTTCAAGTTGGAGCTGATGGTATCAAACTTTTTACAAAAGAGGATATCATTCCTTCAAATGTTGTTGGTCCTATTTTTAAAATAGCACCAGTTATTACTGCGGCTACTGCATTTATGGCAGCTGCAGCGATACCTTTTTTACCTGAATTTACAATCTTTGGATACACAGTGCATCCAATCGTTGCGGATATTAATATTGGTATTTTATATATTTTAGGAATTATGGGAGTTGGTCTTTATGGTCCACTTCTTGGTGGTATGGCTTCAGCAAATAAGTTCTCACTTCTTTCTGCTGCTCGTGGTGCTGCTGTATTTATCTCTTATGAGGTAGTAACAGGTATATCGATTCTAGCACCAATCATGATGGTGGGTTCACTATCTCTTGTAGATTTTAACAACTACCAGATTGAGAATGGTTGGATAATATTTAACATGTATGGTGTTGGATTTGTCGCATTTATTCTATTTTGGATTGCTGCATTTGCTGAGACTGGGCGTACACCGTTTCACTTAATCGCGAATGATCATGAGATCATTGATGGTTTTGGTACGGAATATTCTGGTATGAGATGGGGTCTTTTCTTTATTGGTGAGTATGCAAATATGTTCTTTATCTCATTTGTAATCCCTTTACTATTCTTAGGTGGTTATGGTGATGGTAGTTTCTTAGGTGCACTTGGTCTTCTAGGTAAAATGGCATTTTTCTTTTTCTTTTTCTTATGGACAAGAGCTGCATGGCCAGATGTTAGACCAGATCAACTTATGTGGTTGTGTTGGAAAGTACTTATGCCTATAGCTGTGATTAATGTTGTAATCGCTGGCTTTATAATGATGTTTTAAGGGGATATGAATGAAAATGGAACAATTTAACGACAGAAATGTAGCTGAAAACGGTTACTTTATGGTTGATATTGAAGATTATCCTACAGATGGTTGGGGTAAGTTTAAACGTGTACTAAAGAGAACTTTTAGACTTGAGCTTTTTGTTGGTCTTTGGGTAGTTATGAGGGAGATGATTAGATTTGATATTCATACTATCTCTTACCCAGAAGAAAAAATGCCAATAGGTCCGAGATATCGTGCAATTCACGAGATGAAAAGACTTTGGGAATCAGATACTGAGAGATGTATCGGTTGTGGACTATGTGAAAAGATCTGTATCTCTAACTGTATTAAGATGGATACTAAGATAGATGAGCACTCTCGTAAAGAGGTTAGTGAGTATACAATTAACCTTGGTCGCTGTATCTTCTGTGGATACTGTGCTGAAGTCTGCCCAGAGTTAGCAATTACGCACGGTGGCGAGTATGAAAATGCATCTGACCAACGTGAACATTTTGTTGATTATGAAGCGATGTTAACACCTATTGATGTTATGAAGGCTGGTGCTCAAAAAGAGTTTGAAGGTTTTGGTTCTATTACACCAAACGAAGATGCGCGTGTTAAGAAAACGCCATTAGCATATTAAGGAGATTGGATTATGTTTGAAGCGATAGCTTTTTATCTGTTTGCATTTTTAACAACATTGATGTTTTTCATAACTGTAACAACATCACAGGCGTTATATGCATTAACTGCATTAGCAGCAGGAATGATTTTTATATCAGCATTTTTCTTTATTCTAGGTGCTGACTTTTTAGGTGCGATTCAGATCGTTGTTTACTCAGGTGCTGTAATGGCTCTTTATTCATTTGGTATGATGTTTTTTGATACAACGCGTGAAGTAAAAGAGAAGAATGGGAACAAGTATATTGTTGCTGGTATGAGTATATTAGCTGCTATTTTAGTAGTAGTAATTTTTGCTGCTCCAATGTTAAGTGAAAATATAACTGCTTTTTATCCATTAACTGAAGGTGTAGGTAATACACAAGATGTTGGTATGGTACTGTTTACTAAGTATCTTGTTCCTTTTGAGGTTGCAGCAGTTATGTTACTTGTTGCAATGATTGCAGGAATTGTACTAGCGGGTAAAAAAATGGATCTTTCTCTTACTCTCTACTCTACTGCAGAGATTAGAGATATGAAACAAGATCAAGAGAAAAAGGTGCTTTCATGATGGAAATTGGATTAAATCACTACCTAGTATTGTCAACTATCCTATTTTGTATAGGTCTTATAGGTGTAATGCGTAGAAAGAATCTTCTTTTACTGTTTTTCGCAACGGAGATATTACTAAACTCAGTTAATATTGCTTTTGCTGCGATTTCACACTACTATGGTGACTTAACTGGTCAGATGTTTGCATTTTTTGTAATTGCGATCGCTGCATCAGAAGTAGCTGTAGGTCTTGGACTTTTAATTGTATGGCATAAACGTCATGGCAATATTGATCTAGACTCATTAGCAACGATGAAAGGATAAGAGAATGGAAAAGTATTTATACATTGCACTTTTTGCTCCATTAGTAAGTTCTCTATTTGCAGCACTTTTTACTGCAACACCAAAGAAAACTTTTGTAGGAGTCATTGCGAGTACATTAATTTTTATAGCATTCGCAAGTAGTTTTATTCTTTTAACATACATCTTAGATGATGGAGCTCCGGTTCATGTTGAGATGATGACATGGATGGCTACAGGTAACCTTTATATTCCTTTTGGATTTGTAGTTGATCAGGTTTCAGTTACTATGATGATGGTTGTTACACTTGTATCAACTGTTGTTCATATTTATTCTGTTGGTTACATGGACCATGATAAAGGTTTTAATAGATTTTTCTCTTATCTTTCAGCATTTGTTTTCTCAATGATGATTCTTGTTATGAGTGATAACTTTGCAGGTCTTTTCATTGGTTGGGAAGGTGTTGGTCTTTGTTCATGGTTACTTATCGGTTTTTGGTATCACAAAGAGAGTGCTACTTGGGCAGCTAATGAAGCATTTATTATGAACCGTATTGCTGACCTTGGAATGTTAATTGGTATTTTCTTAGTTTATTGGAATACTGGTTCATTACAGTATGATATTGCATTTCCTGCAATGGCATCTTTAGATACGGCTACACTTACCTGGATGGGTATATTTTTATTTGTAGGTGCTATGGGGAAATCTGCACAGTTCCCACTTCATACATGGCTAGCTGATGCGATGGAAGGTCCAACACCTGTCTCTGCACTTATTCATGCGGCAACAATGGTAACAGCAGGTGTTTATCTAGTGGTTCGTTCAAATGAACTCTATTCTTTGATTCCTAATGTTGGTCTTTTTATCGCTTCACTTGGTGCCTTTGTCGCAATATTTGCTGCTTCAATGGCATTAGTAAATCGTGATATGAAAAGAGTAATTGCTTACTCTACGCTTTCACAGTTAGGATATATGTTTGCAGCAGCTGGTCTTGGTGCTTATTGGGTTGCACTCTTTCACCTTATGGCTCATGCATTCTTTAAAGCACTCCTTTTTCTTGGTGCTGGTAATGTTATGCATGCTATGCATGATGAGCTTGATCCATTTAAAATGGGTGGACTTAAGAAGCCAATGAAAGCAACTTATATTATGATGACAATCGCTTCTATCGCATTAGCGGGTATCTTTCCTTTAGCTGGTTTCTTCTCAAAAGATTTAATCTTAGAGGTTGCAGTTATTGAACATCACTATATTATTTACTCTATATTATTATTTACTGCAGGATTAACTGCATTTTATTCATTTAGACTTACTGCTCTGATATTTGAGGGTGATGAGAGATACAAACTATTTGGTATTGACCCACATGAAGCATATAAATTTATGTTGATTGGTATGAGCCCTTTACTTATTCTTGCAATTATTGCAGGTTCGTTTAAAATGACATATTTTGAAATGGTTACACAACTTTTACCAGCTACTGAGTACCATATGCACAATCACTTTTTATACTGGGTTATGACTATTGGAACACAACTTTTTGTTGCATTTGCAATTGTTTATGCTTATAAAAAGTATGCTAATTCTAGAGTTACTGTTCCAGATGGAACATCTAAAATGGAAAATAGTTTTGCATATAAGTTATTAATAAATCAGTACTATATACCATTTGCTTATGAAAAGTATTTAGTAAAGCCATATAGAGAACTTTCAACAATCTTCTGGAAACAGATAGATCAGAAAGTTGTAGATGCAACTGTTGATGGAATCGCTGGGGTTATCTATTCAACAGGTGAGAAAACTAGAGAGATGCAGAGTGGTAATTTATCTACGATGTTAAAATGGATGGTAGCTGGTACAATTGCTATGCTATCTTTGGCTGTGGTTTTTGGACTAGCAGTAAGACATTCTGATGAAATTTTAACGATTTTATCAGGTTTAGGAGTGTAATAGATGATTGATCATATTTTATCGATTTTAATATTCTTCCCAGCAGTGGCGGCAATATTTGGATTTATGATTCACAAGGATAGCATGCGTGCTTATGGTGTAGCTGTTGCTACTATCGAGTTTGCTCTCTCTTTATGGCTTTGGTTCTCTTTTGATGGTAGTGTATCTGGTATGCAGTTTATGGAACAGATGCCACTAATACCATCATTTGGTATTAACTATATTTTAGGTGTTGATGGTATCTCTCTGTTTATCATTATACTTGCAGCATTCTTTACAATGATTGGTATAGCTTCACTGCCTGAGACTAAAAATGAAAAGTATATGATTATTACACTACTGTTTTTACAAATGACAATGGTAGGTGTGTTTTCAGCTCTTGATGCAATTGTTTTTTATGTGTTTTGGGAACTTTCTCTTGTTCCGATGTTATATATCATCGGTGCATGGGGTGGACCACTCCGCATTTATGCATCGGTTAAGTTTTTCTTATATACATTTGCAGGCTCTTTAGTGATGCTAGTTGGTATGCTTTTTATGGCATATTTTTACTACCAAGCGACAGGTCAATGGAGTTTTGCAATTCTTGATTGGTATAGACTTATACTTCCTGAATCCTTTCAGTTATGGTTATTCGCAGCATTTTTTATTGGTTTTGCTATTAAAGTGCCTATGTTTCCATTTCATACATGGTTACCATATGCACATGGTCAAGCACCAACAATCGGTTCTGTAATATTAGCAGCAATTTTACTTAAAATGGGTACATATGCATTTATCCGTTTTTCACTTCCATTATTTCCAGATGCATCAGTATTCTTTATGATTCCAATAGCAGTTATTGCCATTGTGATGATTATATACACTGCGATGGTTGCTTATGCACAAGAGGATGTTAAACAGGTTGTTGCATACTCATCCGTATCACATATGGGTGTTATTATTCTTGGTACATTTGCTCTTAATGTTGAGGGGATTACAGGTTCAATTTTTCTAATGATAGCTCACGGTGTTGTATCGGGTGCTCTGTTCTTACTTGTTGGTGTTATCTATGATAGACGTCATACAAAGATGATGAATCAGTTTGGTGGTCTAGCACATGTTATGCCTAGATATGCAACTATCTTTGGTCTGATGATGATGGCTTCAGTTGGTATGCCACTTACAATTAACTTTGTTGGTGAGTTTTTATCTCTGCTTGGTTTTTATCAGCAGTCACATATCTTAACACTACTTGCAGGTATCGCAATTATTGTTGGTGCTATCTATATGCTAGCAGCTTACAAAAAAATGTTCTTTGGTGAAATTACTATAGAAGAGAATAAAAATCTTAAAGATGTAAATGCGAGAGAGTGGGTTGCTCTTATTCCTTTAGCAATTATTACAGTATGGTTAGGGATTTATCCTAAACCAGTACTTGAACCAATTAATAACTCAGTTGAATCTATAGTTCAACTTATGCATGATAAATCAATTACAGAGGAAGCTAAATCTAGAATTCCAAATCTTGTAAAAGATATAAAAATTACTAGAACTTCAGTAGGGGAGGCACACTAATGTTAGAGCCAGTTAACGTTTCATTAGAGTCACTAAATTTAGTGACTCTGGCACCAATGCTTATACCAATTATTGGGGCATTGTTAATCTTAGTTATAGATATTTTTAAAAGTAATCTTGATAAAACTCTTTATGTTTCTATCAGCCTTATCTTTTTACTAATGGATTTTAGTTCTCTTCTTAATGCCGGGGGTGTTTTTACTCAAGATGGTACTATGATGGGTGTTTTTGATGTAATGCTTATAGATGGCTTAGCACTGCTTTCTCAATTTATAATTGTTGGGGCATCTATGCTTTTCATACCATTAGCATTGACTCATAGACGTTTTCATGAGTTTTCATATCCTGAATTCTTCGCACTTTTCCTGTTTATGATTAGTGGATTCCAGTTTATGGTTGCAACTGATAACCTAATTCTTGTTTTTGTTGGACTTGAAACTTCGTCTTTAGCTCTTTATACTTTAATCGCTATGCACAATCGTGACAAGTCATTTGAAGCAGCTGTTAAATACTTTACTATGGGTGCATTAGCTGCTGGTTTTTACTCTTTTGGTTCTATGGTGTTTTATGCACTGACAGGTTCAATTGAAATTAACCAAATAGCTACAGTTTTAGCTGGTAATGGCTATGCTGATATTGCTTATGTTCTTATTGGTGTAGTTTTCTTGCTTGCAGCATTTGCCTTTAAACTATCACTTGTGCCATTTCATACATGGGCTCCAGATGTCTATGAAGGAAGTTCTGCTGCAATGGCAGGTTATATGTCAATTGTTCCAAAAATAGCTGCATTTGTTGTAGCTATGAGACTTTTTGAGTTCCTGATTCACAGTGGTGTTGTTTGGTTAGAAGTTGTACTCTATATCTTTGTTGTTATCACTATGACTGCTGCAAATATTTGGGCTTTAGTTCAAACAGATGTAAAACGTATGCTTGCTTACTCTTCAGTATCTCATGCAGGTTTTGTAATGGCAGCTATCTTAATAGGCACAACACAGTCAAATTCAGCACTTTTCCTTTACTGGATTCTGTTTAGTTTTACTAACCTAGGTTCATTCTCGATGCTCTGGATGTCTCGTCAGAAACATTTACCAGATCATCAGCGTTCAGATCACTCATATGATAAGTTTGCAGGTATGGTTCAGACAGCTCCTATGGCTGCTGTAATTATGGGTCTATTTATGTTAAGTTTGGCAGGTCTTCCTCCATTTGCTCTATTTTGGGGTAAACTTTATATGATTAGTTCTGCTGTAACTGGTGGATACACTATTTTAGCACTAATTATGGCCTTAAACTCTGCAATAGCAGGTTACTACTATATTAAACTAATTGTTTATATGTTTATGAAAGAGCCAGTTACTGGAAATGATGGACATGTGTATGTATCAAATGCCACTCTTGCACTTAAATCTATTATCGGTTTTGCAGCGGTAGGAACTATATTTGCTTTTGTTGCTGTAAACCCACTACTAGAGTTTATTACAGCTTTTGTTTATAACAGTGGATACTAAGTTAATAACTATTATTTAATAGAGTAAGGAGAGTATAGTTTGTTAAAATGGATACTCTTGGCTCTTCTCTCTACAAATCTCTTCTCTCTTGAAATAACTATAGATGGAGCAGAAGAGAATTTTGAAAAATACTCGACTCTACATATAAAAGACACCAATAAGTTCCTTTGTCAAGAAGAAAAAAATGACTACCAAGAGGTTGTTAAAATAGTTTGTGCCTTTTCTAAACAACCATTAGAGCTAATAAGAACTATTCAAAATGATTTTTTTGAAATCAATACAATAGCTAAGAAAAAAACTTTTTTTTTAATTATTAAACCTAATAAAAAAATGAAATTATTTCCAATTGTTTTTAATTTATCAAAAGAAGATGAAGTGTATCAACCAAATGTTAAGCTCTCAGAACACTGGATGATTATAGGTTATAAAGAGAAACTTCCATATATAAAAAATGAGAAAGCAGTTGATGGAGGGATAAATTTCCCTTTTGAAATGAAGGATGATAAGTTTCCCTTTGTTGGTAGTTTAGATATAAAAGGTAACCCAGTACATATACAAAAAGTACAAGATGTTCAAGATTATCTAAAAATTAAAAAACTCTATAAAGAGAAAAAATATGAACTCTGTTTAGAACTAATAGAAGAGATTACAGATGATTATCCAAATTCGCTTTTTAATGCTGAATTACTATTTTATAAGATTAGAGTTTATGCGAAGTTAGATGATAATGACAATGTTATAGAAAACTCTAAACTTTTTTTAAGGGAGTATGCTTCTGATGAGAATGTTCCAGAAATTTTATCTCTTATTGCAAATGCTTACTCTAAAATTGGTTTGAGTATAGATGCTGATTATTTCTTTGATAGACTTTTTAGTGAACATAAAAAATCTATCTACACACAATGGGGCTATATCTATAAGGGTGAGATGTTAGAGCAGTCTGGTGGAACATCAAAGGCACTTACTTTTTATAAAAAAGCGCTTAATGAAACAGAGAACATCGAAATAGGGGCTACTGCAGCATATAAATTGGCTCTGTACTACTCATCTGCATCAAAAGAAAAGTTAGCTGCAACATATATTATGAAAATAATCAATGCTCAGCCCAGTTTTTTTATGCAGTATTTTAAGAAATCTTTAGATTTAATGTATCTCTTTGCTGATCAAGGTGATTATACAACAGCAAGTGCAATGGCAAGAGCTATGATAGATGAGATAGACAAAAATAATGATGAATATGAAAGACTCTTAAAAGATAGAGGAATTTGGCTTAGTAAGACAGAGTATAAACAAGAGGCACTTGTTGCTCTTAATAGATACATTAAAGAGTATCAATATGGAAGTTTTGAAGAGGAAGTGAAAGTTGCTAAGGACTCACTCTTCTTTGATGTAGCAGATGAGAATGTAAGTGTAAAATTAGCACAATATAATGAACTTATAACAGAGTATATGTCTGATTCTATTGGTAATAGAGCCACTTATGAGAAAGCAAAACTTCTGCTGCAAGAGCATATGTATGGAGATGTTTTAGGTTTGAAAGAGGATATATTAGACCTTGATAGAGACAAATATAACGATGTGCAGAGTATTATTATCGATGCAGCTACAGGTCTCATGATGTCTTCGTTAGAGCAAAATGAGTGTTATGAAGTTCTAAGTATCTCAAATGAGTATAATATAACACTCTCAAATGAGTGGGATGATGGCATTTATAAGTGTGCGATGAAGGGTGCTGACTACTCTTTAGCAAAAACAACAGCAAATAAAAATTTACAGTCTAAAAATTTAGATATGCGAAAAAAATGGCTTTATAGATATATAAAAATAGATTTTGCTACTGGAAATTATAGTGATGTTATAGATGCCTCAAAAGATTTAATTGCTCTTATTGAGGATGAGATTAATCTTCCTCAAAACAGTGCTTATAAAGAGATATACCGATATATATTTGATACATATCAGAGACTCGAAAAGAGTCAAAAAATGCTTCAAGCTATGGCAGATATAGAGAAAGTTTTTGGAACTGATTATAAAGATATGGATAGATATATAGCTATTATGGCTATAGGAGATACTTTAAAAGATGACAATATTGTAATTAAGTATGGTTCAATAGTTATGAAGATTCAAAAAAACTCCTCTTCACATGCACAGAGTCCATTTGTAGAGTTTACTCTTTATCAGGCTTATGTTGTGAAAGAAGATTTTAATGCTGCCTTAGATGTTATAAAATCCTTAGATAGTGTCGATTTAACTAAGGTTCAACGTTCACGCCAAAAGTATCTTTTGGGAAGTGTCTATAGCAAGTTATGGAGAGATGAGGATGCAACTAAGGCTTATCAGGCTTCTATAGATGCAGATCCTACTGGTGTATGGGCTGAATTAGCAACCTCAGCTAAAAGTATTTAAAGGAATTTTTTGAAAAAAACTATACCAATAGTAGCTATATTATTAGCTTTATCAATATCGTTATCAGCAAAATCTATATATATACAAGTTATGTCTGTTTATCAGCAGAGTAATCTTTTTAATGTTTCATATAAACTTAATGAGTTAGGTTATAGCATGAGTGTAACCGAAAAAGATGCTTTATATAAAGTTTACTCGGGACCATTTGAAGATAGATGGAGTGCAAATAGAGCACTTAAAGAGATTAAGAAAAAAATTGCCAGTGATGCTTATATTGTCGAGTTAAGTATAGAAAAAAATAAAATTAAAGTAGAAAAAGAGAGTCAAATAGTACAAAAGCCAAAAGTAGTGGTGTCTGCACCTCAGAAAGTAGTGAAAAAGCCAGAAACAGCACAGGTTATAGTTATAGAAAATGGTAAAGTATCTGAAGTTAAGGTACAACAACAGAGTTCAAGTCAGATTTCTTCAAACAATTTTTTTGTAGGTTTAAGTCTTGGTGCAACAAAGTTTGATTTAGACAGAGTTAATATCTCTTTGAGTAGTGTAGCCTATAACTATGCTTTTGAAGTAGGATATTATTTTACACCGAATATCTATATGACATTAAATTATTACTACAGTGCACTACAGGGTGCACACTTAGATACATTTGCTACCTCTGTAAACTATAAGCTAAATCCAATATTTTTTGTAAGTCCATATGTAGGACTTATAGGTGGGCTTAATACCTTAACATGGGAGCATAGTAGTTATGTTGATAATGTTGAGAGTGCTTTTGTCCCCGGAGTACAATTGGGATTTGAACTACCAATGTCTGATAATGCTACTATTGTTCTTTTTGGAAAGTATATGCTTTTAGATTATAAGTCAGTAGCGAGTTCTTCAGCTTCAAATAGAGTGGAGTTTAACAGTGAACTAAGTGGAAATGTAGGCTTCAGATATAACTTTTAAAAGGGTACTTAGAGCTTAAGTAAGCTCTAAACAGTCAGAAATAGAGTAAAGACCACTCTCTTTATTTGCTAGCCAACCAGCAGCTCTAATAGCACCTTTAGAAAAAGTACTTCTTGATGTTGCAGTATGATTAAGTTCTATAAATTCACCCTCATTATAAAAACCAACTGTATGACGACCAACAATATCTCCGCCACGAAGTGCCATCACTGCGATTTCATCTTTAGTGCGTTCTCCAATATTTCCATCTCTACCACTAACACGTACCTTATTTATATCTAAGTTACGTCCAGATGCAGCAGACTCACTGAGAGTAAGAGCAGTACCACTAGGAGCATCTTTTTTATGTTTATGATGCATCTCTACTATTTCGATATCAAAACCCTCTAAGGCAGCTGCAGCTTGGTATACAAGCTTATTTAAAAGTGCAACACCAAGAGACATATTTGTCGCATAAAGAATAGGCATGATTTGACTAGCATCTTTGAGTAGATTTAATTGATGTGTATTTAATCCTGTAGTACCTATAACTAAAGGTTTAGGAGTAGTCATAGCTTCTTCTAGAAGAGTCTCACAAGCATCAGGGAGAGAGAAGTCTATGATTACATCACAGGCATTTAAAAATGATTTCATATCAGTTGTTATTAAAATAGATGGATCAATAGGAAAGTCTAATTCGTTCCGAACATAAACTGAGCTAACACTCATCTCTGGAATCTCTTTTAGATTTTCTAAAAGAAGTTTTCCAACTCTACCACTTGCACCAAATACACCAACTTTTATCATAAGAACAGCCTTAATATTATTTATAAATTATTAAGAATGATATCTAATCTTTGGTTAAATAATATAAAAAGCAACTGCAAGAAATTGGAGAATTGAGCCAACAAGTACAAATATATGCCAAATAGCATGGTAATAATTTATATGATCTTTTATATAAAAAATTACACCACCACTGTAAGATAAACCACCCGCTACAATAAGCCAAAAACCGACAGGGTCAATATTTGCTTTAAGAGTACTGATAGATAGTAAAATAATCCACCCCATTACAACATAGGCTATAAGAGAAAAGAGCTCAAAGCGGTTTGGATAGCGAAACTTTAAGTAAATACCTATAGATGCAAGAGTCCACTCAAAAGAGAAAATTGCCCACCCCTCAAAACCACCTACACTTAAAAGAACGATAGGGGTATATGTCCCAGCAATTAAAAAATATATAGCACTATGGTCAAACTTTTGAAGTAGAAGTTTTATTTTATGATGGCTAATTGCATGGTAGAAGGTGGAACTTCCATACATAAGAAGTAAGGCAGTTCCATAAACTGAGGCAGAGATAATATGAAGAGTATTACCTCCTATAGAGGCAAATGAAACAAGCATAACTAATGCAATAATACTAAGAAAAAGTCCTAAACCATGTGTTATAGCATGCCAAATCTCTTCACTTAAAGAGAAGTTATTTACCTTCTCTTGCATTTAAGAGTTAGTTGAGTAGTTCATCAACATAAGAGATGACTTGAAGTGCAGCAACTGCACCATCACCAGCAGCGGATACAACCTGTTTTGGTGCAGCAATTCTCATATCACCAGTTGCATAGAGACCTGGAGTTGAAGTTTTCATACTGATATCAACTATAACTTCACCCGCCTTATTCATATCACATAGAAATGTTCCATCTTCTTGTATAAGTGCTTCATTATTTACATCGTTTCCAACAAATGTAAATACACCTGGAACTACGATATCACGAATTTCACCATCTTTATTTTTAACTTTAAGACCGTTAACACCCATGTTGTCACCGTAAACTTCCTCTGGAACTGAGTTTAAAACAAGTTCAATATTCTCAGTTTTCTCAATTCTAGCTACAGTGTTTGGAGCTGAACGGAAAGTGTCACGTCTGTGAATAAGGTAAACTTTTGAGCAGATTTTTGCTAAGTATAGTGCCTCTTCTAGAGCAGTGTCACCACCACCTACAACTACAACTTCTTTTCCTTTATAGAAAAAACCATCACAAGTAGCACAAGTACTTACTCCACGACCAAAAAATTCATCTTCACCAGCAAAACCAGCACGACGAGGAGATGAACCAGTACCTATGATAACACTATGCGCATCAATAGTTTTTCCATCTTCTGTATGGATTGTAAAAACATCACCACTTTTTGAAACACGAGTTACATTTACCATCTCATGTTTAAGACCAAATTTTTGACACTGAGCAGGCCACGGAGTCATAAGGTCCATACCTGTAATTTCACCTGTAACACCAGGATAGTTTTCTATCTCAGAAGAGTTCATAATCTGCCCACCAGGCATACCTTTTTCAAACATAGTTACATTTTCTAAACCACCGCGAGTTGTATATAATCCAGCAGTAAGACCAGCAGGTCCACCACCAATAATTGCACAATCTAAAATTGACATATAAATTCCTTGAATTTTATTTTATAAGTTATTAACTTCTTGTGATAATTCATCTAAGTTATCGAGTTTGTGTATCATTATATTTTAGTCCCGTAAAAGAACAAGTCCTTTTACTCCGCTTGGACCGCTGAGGTCACTAAAGCTAAAATTATAAAGAATTAATCTCTTTAGATAATTCATCTAAGTTATCGAGTTTACGTATCATACTATCTTGTTTATAAAGAGTCTCTTGTGATTTCTTTATAAAAAAAATAGATGGGGATTCATAAATATTAAACCTTTGAATAAAAGAGAGAGAGTTTTTAGTACCACTTCTTAAAAAAGTTGTGTATTTACTGTTTTGGCGAACTTCATTATAATAATCAATTGCAAGTATAGGAAGGTTAAGGTTTATATTTGCTAGTTTTTGCATTGTGTCTTTTTCTCTTGAGGAATAAAAAACTACAACATACTTCTCCTCAGTTGGGGTGAAAATATCACTTTTTTCATAAAAAATCCACTCTCTAAAGTCGATAAATTTGTATTCTGAAAATTTATAATTGAAGTAAGCAAAGGCGAGAGCTATCATAGTCGCACCAAAAAAAGAAGCTAGAAGGGCAGATAGAGAAAGGAGACTTTTGCCTCTCTTTTTCTTCTCCAAAGTGTGCTGAACCTTAGCCTAAAAGAGCGTTGATTTTATCAGCAAGAGCTTGTTTTGATTGTGCTCCAACAACTTGGTCTACCATTTCGCCATCTTTGAAGAACATGATAGTTGGAATAGAACGAATACCGAATTTAACAGCAATATCCTGCTCTTCATCAGTGTTTACTTTACAAATTTTAGCCTTACCGTCGAAATCTTCAGCTAACTCTTCAATAATTGGAGCAATCATACGACAAGGACCACACCACGGTGCCCAAAAGTCTACTAGTGATACACCCTCTGAAAGTGTTGCTTCGAAATCTGAACCAGTTAATTCTAAATATTTACCCATGTGTTATTTCCTTTTAAATAATTTATATGCAAGTATTATACAACTATATTGTTAATCATATCTTTATAATTATTTATTTCTTTATAATTGAGAGCTCTGATTAATTACAGATTAGACCTTAAATCGAGTTTAGTGTGACGGAGCACATCGTCATTCTGGGCTTGACCCAGAATCTAGTTATTAACTGTTCAGAGAATTCAATTATAAAGAATTGGGGTATGATTATATTCATTTTTTTGAGTTAGCTAAAAAGTATACTATTTGTTTATATATGTTTTCTTAGTGATATATATCTTACTTTTAGGGTTTGGTTAGCATTCTACCTAAGGAAAGGTGGAATGCGGAAATAATCAAAAAAAAATGTTTTACTCTAAAATAGTAATAGAAATCTCTGAAAAACTTGAATTTACTATTCCATCATTCACTACAAATGAAAAACTATCATTACCGACAAATCCTTCATTAGGGGTGTATGTTAGATATGGAAGAGTACCTGTAAGTATTCCGTTATTAGGATTTGATTTCTGAAAAGTTAATGTATCACCATCTAGATCGCTACCGGATAAAGTTATGTTTACTTGCGAATTTTGAGTAACTGTAATGGATTGTGAGTGTGCATTCGGTTTTGAATTAAAGTTCATACTTATATTTTTAATATTTGAAATTATTACATATTTTCCTGTGATGTAGTCATCACCAGAGCCTCTCCAATATTCATTAATAGATGGATAGATACTAAATTCATATTCCCTATTGTCACTAAAGTTCGCGATATTTGCTCCACCTGTAAGGACACAATTATTTCCAAAGGTATAATCACTATTTAGTTCACACATTAGACCTTCCCAGTTGTCATTATCGGTATCTACTTTGGGAATAATTCTGATATATTTTGCATTTGAACAATATTTATCATTATTTATAATGCCAGACATTAAATTATTTTGATAATTTAATGGTCCTTCTAGCTCTTGATGATTTTCACTAGTCCATTGCACAATTGTTTTACTAAAAGCTAAATTTTTCCCATTAACTTCAAGAGTAGCACCATTTTGCTCTACAGTAAACCTATCACTATCATTTAACCAAGTTAATTTTATAGAACCACTTAATGTTACACCTGTTGGACTGTCATCTGTGAGCATGTATTGTAGACCATAGTCTACCAAATCACTTGAACTTAAATAGAGAGAACTGTTACTCTGCAATGCAGACTTCAGTGCATTATTATCGTTATATTTATTTATTGTGAACTGCAAACTACCCTCTGCATGACTATTTGCATTTGAAGTTCTTAAAAATATTTGCACTGGATTATCTGGCATATCGGACATATAAGATGAAGCATTTAAAATAGTATAAGTATTTCCGTTGTAGTATGTAGCACCACCGGTATCATAACTATTATCATTTAAACACTCTGTCGTATCTGGATACTTTTGAGCTTCTACTTCTGTAAAATACATTGGTGCACCATAACTCATAACTATATAGTCAGTAGTTTGATCAAGAAGAGTTATAGCTTGTTCTTGACCATCAAAGTCAACATAAGCTATGTCTTCCTCTATTCTATAAGATTGAGTACTTTGTCGACCACTTGAGTCAATATTTAAAAGAGTTCCATCTGTACGAAACTCTAGTGTATTA
>Ga0256826_1000660_pt1 | contig 21093 bp, 27 predicted proteins | sample CV79metaG_FD_185975 | JGI IMG/M metagenome (GOLD analysis project Ga0256826, IMG submission 185975) | Hydrothermal vent microbial communities from East Pacific Rise, Pacific Ocean - CV79 | ecosystem: Environmental > Aquatic > Marine > Hydrothermal vents | place: Pacific Ocean: East Pacific Rise...
AAGCTCTACGTGCTAAAAAGCAAGAAGAGTTGGGAAAAAAAGCTAAAAAGCAGGAGTAAGGCTATAACCTAACCCTGAGTTATTTTTAATTAACTCTTTTGATGTTTTATTACGTAGTCGTTTTATAAAGGTTCTGAGTCTCTCATTTAAAACTGTTTTGTCATTCCAAAGATGTTTCTTTATTGATGGATTATCAGAAAAATATGCCTCCTCTTTAAGTAATAATGTAAAGAAGTCCAACTCTCGTTTGGTTAAAGATATAAGCTGTTTTTTTAAAAAAAGTTGTTTTTTATTTCTGTTAAATAAGAAATTATCTTTTAGTTTTATGGTGTGATTTTGTTCAAGTTTTGGAACAAGTGTTACAATGTAGTCCAATAGTTCATCGGGGTCTAGAGGTTTGATAAAATATTTACTCACCCCATAATCAATAGCTTGTAAAAGTTTAGGGGTATCACTGTATGCACTTAATATAATAACCGTAAGGTTCTCACTCTTTTTTCTTAAATTTTTTAAGAGTGCTAATCCATTAAGTTTTGGCATAAGTATATCGGTTATAACTATATCTGGTTGATATTTATCGTAAGCTTTTAACGCTTTTATTCCATCTTCTACCAGAATAAACTCTTGAAAATATTCTCCAATGGCATCTTTCATTAATTCAGATATTTTTTTTTCATCTTCTGCTAACAGAACAGTAATATTTTTTAAATTTTGATACATGGGTTACATCTCCTCTTTTAATGGTATCGTTATTGTAAATTTAGCACCTTTAACGCTATTAATAACCTCTATTGTACCATGTAGACTTTTTTGGATAATTAAATTAGAGATAAATAGACCTATTCCTGTACCAACAGAAGCATGTTTGGTACTAAAGTAGGGTTCAAATATTTTATCTATATCTTTAGATGGAATTCCTCCTGCACTGTCTTCTACAATAATAAGTGCATAGCTTTTTGTTCCAATATAAGATTTAGAGACTCTAATATTAATTTTTCTTATTATTTTATAAATAGAGGGTTTTAACGTTTTACTCTGTTGAATAAAAGCATCTTTTGAATTTAGTAGAAGATTAACAACGACTTGTGTCAGTTCATTTGAAATTCCTTTGACATATATGTCTTCAAAATAGGTCTCTATCTCAATTCCTTCACTCTCTAAATCATCTCGGAGCATACGAATAGCATCATCTACAGCAACAGTTAAATGGAAATCTTGATGCAGTTTATTGGGATTGAAAAAGTCAGAGAAAACCTCAATTGTTTGAGACATACTTTTTGTAAGTTCTTTAGATTTCTTATAGTAAGCACCAACTTTTTCATAATCTTTTTTTTCAGCAGATTTTTTTAGTGAAAAAAGTACCAAGTTTAGTTCTGAAAGTGGTTGTCTCCACTGATGAGCAATATTTGCTAACATCTGCCCTAAACTTGCAAAACGTGACTGCATAAAGAGAGCTTTTTGTTCTTGTAAAGCCTCTTCGAGTTGTTCTCGATAGATTTTTGATTGAATCTCTTTCGTTATATTGTATCTAATGGCTACATATTCAATAATATGACTCTTCTCATCTAGTATAGGAATAATAGTGGTGTTAAAGTAGAATGTTTTTCCCTGTTTTGAAAGACTTTGTATTGTTCCGTTGTAGACTTTTTTCTCTTCTATTGTCTGCCATAACTCTTTGAAAAGTTGTTTTGGAACATCGGGGTGTCGCACTATATTATGGTTTCTTCCAACCAGTTCTTCTCGTGAAAATTCAGAGATGTTACAGAACTCATCACTCACAAATGTAATCACTCCTTTGCTATCTGTTTTGGAAACAATATTGGCATTTTCGATGGCTTTTATATACTGTTCTATTGACATTTTATCTACTCCTTTTATAGATTTTAACATATTTTTTTAATGCTAAAAAAGAAAAGAAGGAGAGTTACTATTTAAAAAAACATAAAAAAACATTTTAGAATTATATTAAAAATGTTTTTTCTGCAAAAAGTAAACAGAGACTGAACATGATAAGAGTTTCTTATAAATTTAAGTAAACGTTAATAGTTATAATTATAGTATTTATACCGTATAGTCACATTATGTCACTATTCTATCAAATTTTTAAGAGGAGGTATTGATGCAAAGCAATGCACAACTTGAGTATGACTACTCAATCGTAAAACTGTTTACTTTTACGACAATTTTGTTTGGTATCATCGGTATGACGGTAGGTGTAATTATAGCCTTTCAATTAGCGTTCCCTGAGTTAAGCAATTTAGCTGGAGAGTACGGTACATTTTCGAGGTTACGACCAATTCACACTAACGGCGTCGCATTTGGATTTACCTTAAGTGGTATTTTTGCAACATGGTATTATGTTGGGCAGAGAACATTAAAAATGTCTCTAAAGGAATCAAGATTCCTAACAATCGTTTCACGACTTCACTTTTGGCTTTACTTTATAACCATTATGTTAGCAGTAGTAACATTAACACTTGGTCTTACTACTTCTAAAGAGTACGCTGAATTAGAGTGGCCACTTGATTTACTTATCGTTGTATGGTGGGTTCTTTGGGGTATTGCTATGTTTGGTATGATTGGTATGAGAAGAGAGAGAACAATTTACGTTTCTATCTGGTACTACATGTCAGCATTCTTAGCAGTTGCTATGTTGTTCTTGTGGAATAATATGGAAGTTCCTACATTCTTAGTTTCAGGTGAGGGTTCAATTATGCACTCTGTATCTATGTATGCTGGAACAAATGATGCTATGGTTCAATGGTGGTATGGACACAATGCTGTTGCATTTGTATTTACAACTCCAATTATTGCTATTGTTTACTACTTCTTACCAAAAGAGTCTGGTCAAAATGTATTCTCATATAAACTTTCAGTTCTTGCTTTCTGGGGATTAATGTTTGTATACCTTTGGGCTGGTGGACACCACGTAATTTACTCTACAGTTCCTGACTGGGTTCAGACTATGGGTTCTACAATGTCAGTTGTTCTTATTTTACCATCTTGGGGTTCTGCAATTAACATGCTTCTTACAATGAAGGGTGAGTGGCAACAGCTTCAATCATCTCCATTGATTAAGTTTATGATTCTTGGTTCTACATTCTATATGTTATCAACAATTGAAGGTCCTATTCAGGCGATTAAATCAGTAAATGCAATTGCTCACTTTACAGATTGGATTCCAGGTCACGTTCATGATGGTACTCTTGGTTGGGTTGGATTTATGATTATGGCTGGTCTATTCCACATGGCTCCAAGAATATACAAAAGAGAGCTTTACTCTAAATCTTTGATGGAAAAACAGTTCTGGATTCAAACAGTAGGTATTGTACTTTACTTTACTTCTATGTGGATTGCAGGTATTACACAAGGTATGATGTGGAGAGCATATGACGAATATGGTTCTTTATTATACTCATTTATTGATACAGTTGAAGTACTTCATCCTTACTACACTATTAGAGGTGTTGGTGGATTGTTCTACTTAATCGGATTCTTGATGTTTGCATACAATATGTTTAGAACAGCAACATCGGGTAGAGTTCTTGACAAAGAACCAGCTAATGCGTCACCTATGGCGTCTTAAGAGAAAGGAGAAATTATGTTTCATTGGCTAGAACAAAGACCATTTTTCTTTGCAGTGGTTCTTTTTGCATTTGTTGCTTTTGCGGGGATTATCGAGATTATTCCAGAGTTTGTAAAAGCTTCTCAACCAACAGTAGGTACTAAACCTTATACACCTTTACAGTTGGCGGGTCGTCATGTTTATATTAAAGATTCATGTAACGCATGTCACTCACAACTTATTAGACCATTTAAATCTGAAACAGATAGATATGGTATGTATTCACTAAGTGGTGAATACGCATATGATAGACCATTTTTATGGGGTTCAAAAAGAACAGGACCAGATTTGTTAAGAGTAGGAAACTACAGAACAACAGATTGGCATGAAAACCACATGATGCAACCATCATCGGTTGTACCTGGTACAATTATGCCAGCTTACCCTCATATGTTTGAGAATATAGCTGATATTGATACAGCATATGCAGAAGCATATACTGTAAAAACAGTGTTTAATGTTCCTTACGATGCAGAAGGTATGCCAAAATTGGGTTCATTAGAGGATGCTAAAGCATCAGCCTTAGCTGACGCAAAATTGATTGCTGCTGATATGAAAAATCAATCAGTAAAAGATAAAGTAGCTAACGGTGAGATTCCAGAGATAGTAGCGTTAATCGCTTACTTAAATTCTTTAAAATAAGAGGTAGATTATGGATCAAGAGACAATACTAACCATACAGGGGTATGCGAAGTTTTTTATTACACTGATTACTTTTATCGTTTTTTATAGTTATGCCTACTCTATCTACAAGAGGGACAGAACAGGAGAGAGAGACTTTGAAAAATATTCAGATTTAGTACATAACGACTCTCTTGATTCTACTCCTCTTGAAGAGAGAAAAAGATAAAAGTTAAGGAGGAAATAGTATGAATTCTATGGCAAAAGGTGGTATTTTACTAGTTGTCGCTCTAATGGCTGGAACCTACTTTATGGCTGGTGACGCATTTTCATTAGGTGACGACTACATAAATGACCTTACAATGTTAGGGGCTGTGGCAATTATCGGTATTACCGTATTTGTTTCACTAAAATATGTAAATCAGATTAAAAATGATACAGCAAGTGGAGAACTTGCAGAAGAGAATTGGGATGGAATTGGTGAATATACTAACTCTGTTCCTACAGGTTGGGCAATTATTTTCATGGGTACAATTGTATGGATGATGTGGTATTGGTTTTCAGGTTATCCTATTAATCAATTCTCTCAAATTGGTCAATACAATGAAGAGGTAAAAGAGTATAACGTTAAGTTTAAATCTACTCATGATAACATGAATGATGAGACCAAACAAGCAATGGGTCAATCAATTTTCTTTGTACAGTGTGCTCCATGTCATGGTGCTGAAGCTGACGGAATTAATGGTAAAGCTCAAGATTTAACTCATAGAATGAGCAAAGAGCAGATTCTTGATGTTATTAATAATGGTTCAAACAAACTTGGTTATGCAATGGGTATGATGCCTCCAGGTATGGCAAGTGGTGCAGGTGCAGAGAAGATTGCAACTTGGATTTCTGGTGGTATGAAGGGTGAACAACCTGCAGAATTTGCAGCGTGTGCATCTTGTCATGGTGCAGATGGTAAAGGTATGAATGGTATGGCTCCAAATCTTTCTGCTTATGACAATACATTGGTTACTAATGTCTTAGACAAAGGTAAAAAAGGTATTATTGGTACTATGCCTAGCTTTAAGGGTCGTCTAAATGAGACTCAAGTAAATGCTGTAGCAACTTACCTACAATCAATTCAAGGAGAATAGTATGGCAGGAAACACACAAATCGACCCTCGAACAGAGGGTGGACTATTCAGCTTTATCCATGGTCTTGTTGGGTATGCAGTAGCTGTTGGTTTAATGTTAACAATATTGGTTATTTTAACTGTTATGGCAATTAATGTTCAACAAGAACAAGCAACAAATTTCTATACAGTTAATCAAGATTTAGATGCTCTTAAGATGAACAGTCTAGAGAACATTAAGTATAGAAAAAACCAAGGAGAGTAAAATGGATAAAATTATTGGAATAATGTTGCTTGGTGCAGCTATAACTTCACTTATGCTTTCATTCTTTAATCCTCTTAAAGTATTTATTTAATAAATGAGAGTTTTATTGAAAAAATTAGGGGTGCTTGTTGCACTCCTTCTTATCACAGAGACCAGTTCTTTAGTCGCTTTAGAGAATGCAAATGTTAGTACCTCCTCATCAGCAGTACCCACAGTTATCAATATCAACAGCCGTTTTATTTTAGAAGGTAAAGAACTTATTGACCCAAGAACTATTCAAAAAATAGATGAGATGGGAAAAGAGTTATTTGAAAAGACTGGTGTTAACGTTTATATTTACACGAAAAAGTCTTATCTTCAAAAAGAGGTAAAAGATAAAAAAGAGCGATATTTATTAATTAAGGCGTATGAAGAGCAGATATTAACAGAAGTAAAAAAACCTTATGTTCTTATCTCTGCGGCTGTTGATGATATGCACATCAATATGTTTAATTCAGAAGATTTAGACAATGTTATTGATAAAGATAGAATTTTAGATAGAGCTATTATTCCTATTCTTGTATCAAAGGATAAAAATTCGGTCTATTCTAAGTTATCTGTAGCATTATTGAATGGTTATGGAGAGATTGTTGATAGAGTAGCAATGGAACTTAAAGGAATTAAATTAAATTCTAGTATAGAGAGTGGAGCTTCTGCTTTTAAAGAGTTTTGGAGATATTTTATGTACTTTTTAGTACTAACAGGACTTTTTGCATATATTTATGCGATGAGAAAAGGGAGAAAAGAGTAGATGAAGATTCAAAAATATCATTTTTGGTTACTTTTCTTCTTCTTTATTTTTGGATATACCTTCTCTTTGATTATCTGGACAATCAAAAGTGCTGTCGATACACCAGTCTATGAAGATAGAAGTTTTATGAAAAAGTATCAATATGTAGATGATCACTACAATAAGATGGTAATTGCTAATGCCAAATTTAATGCTAAATATGAGACAACAGTGACCATAAATAGTCGAACCGTAGGGATGGATTTTTCAGATATACGATATGGTCAACGCTCTTTAGATAAATATAGTAAAAACCAAGAGATATTAAATCTAGGAGAGAATAGCATATCACTAGAGATAGTTGATAAAAAGAGTAAAATCTCTGTTCCTGATGCAAATATCTCTTTTCAAATTACAAGACCTATTAAAAATGACCATGATATTAATCTAAATAGTTTCAAATACAGTAATGGAAAATATACTATAGAGCCAATAAAATTGGATATAAAAGGGTATTGGAATATTATTGGAAAAGTAACCATTGGAGATAATATTGGTTATCTTTATATTAAAACAGGTACAAAAAACCTAGATAAGGAGTAGTTTTATGAATCGAGAACCTTGGGTAGTCTATTTGGTTGTTTTTGGTGTTGTTATTGCCATGATGTATGGAAAGTTTCTTATGGGTGGTGGTGGAGATGACAATAAAGATGAGAACTCCACCGACGACAAGAAATAAAAATATTTCTTGTTGGGTTGGCTTAATCCAACCCTGCCTCTTTTCCATCTATATAAACTTTGTTAACCTCTTTTGTATGCAAAATTGTCTGCAAAGCGATACTTTCAATATTTTTAACTTCATCTGGTAACTTTATCAAAGCAAAATCTGCATCTTTTCCAACTTCTATAACACCACTATTCAGATTAAAAATTTTAGCAGGTGTTGAAGTGATACCTTTTATCAATAAGTTTGCTAATTTTTCAAGCTCTCCTAAATGGTGTAACATCAATCCTGCTCGTAATTCATCAAAGATATTAAGTGAATTATTAGAACTAAGCCCATCTGTAGCCACTGTAAATGGTATATCTCTTTTTATAAGCTCTTCTATCGGAAGTCTTCCACAACCAAGTAGCCGATTTGAGCGTGGGCAGTGGGCAATCGAATGACCTTTTTGTGCTAAATAGTCAAACTCCTCTTCGGTTGCTTGAACTCCATGTACAAAATGGGTTGGTATCTCATCAAAGCTCTCTAGAAACTCTTTTATCTCTGTTACAGCATAGGAGGTAGAGAAGAATTTCTGAAAAAATGCTAGAAAATCACCAGAATTACTCTCTAACCACTCTCTCTCTGCTTGTGATTCCAAAAAGTGTGCTGAAATAGGAAGTTTCTCTTGTTTGGCAACATTAATGGCTCGTTTTAAAACAATAGGATGCACAGAGTAGGGTGAATGAATAGCAACAGCAGGTATAACTCCTGAACCACATGCTTTAGAAGCATCTAGACGCTCTAAAAAGTTATTGTATAGCATGTCAGCAGTAGAGGCATTAGAACCAATAAGTTCATTGAAAAATAGTACCTTTTGAGGGGTTTTCATACAGACTTCTAACTCTGTTCCAAAGCTTGATATTGCACCAAAAGTTGTAATACCAGAGTTTATCATCTCTTGACAGGCTTTTTGCATTTTACTGTTGTCACACTCTGCAACCAAATCATCACGATATTCTATAACCGAGTCAAGCCAAGGCATAAAACTTCCATATTGAAGGGTTGTTCTGTTTGCCGAAAACTCTAAATGAACATGGGTATTAATAAACCCTGGGTAGAGTACAGTATTTCGTCCTGCTTGATGAATGGTTGCTGTTGGATAAGTAGTTTGAAGATTCTGAATGGTGTCAATAGCTTCTATTTTGTCTGAGAAGGCTATGGCTAAATTCTCTTCAAAATGATTGTTTATATAGATATAGGTGGGGTTAATAATGGTCATAAGCTCTCATTTAACTGCTGTTCTTAGAACAGCAGGGGGTTATTTTCGAGAATTTTAGCATATTTTTAACTATTTTAACAGTTATCTCATCTCTTTTGCTTTTAATGATTTCTTTGCAATCTCTTCTAAAAATGTAGTTGCATAAGAGCCTTTTGGTAGGTAGAAATCAATGGTTAGTTTCTTTTCTGTTTCATTATATTTAAAAGCTAAATCTTTTGGAAAAATCCATGCGTAGCGTCTGTCACCTTTAAGGGCATAGAGTTCATTATCATCGAAAGCCTCTTCTAGTTGTCGTGCATCAGACAAAGCTCTTTTTACTTTAAATCCTACCAATAGACCTGTAGGGCTAGTTTTTTGAGCCAAAAAATCTTTTGAACCTCTTTTAAAATCTTGAAGAGGATAGCTTTTTCCATAAGGATAACTTTGCATATCATCACCAATAAAAAGTTTAAAGAAGTGGGGCTGTTTTTTTAGAACCTCTACCAGCTCTTTGGGATATTCTAAAATCTTAGAGGCATCATCTACTGAATTTTTTTCAATAGTTCTAGATATAGAGACTCTCTCTGACAACCAAGAGTTATATAAAAAACTCTGATAAGCAGATACCAAAAGTTTCTCTTTTGCACCTTTTAGCTTTTTTCCAGAGTGGGCTATCTCTTTTCCTTGTTCATAAGATTTTGAATCTTCTCCAAAACGTTGATACCCATAATAGTTGGGTATCCCTTTTTGAACCATCTCATTGGCTACTTTTTCAATCTCTTTTTTAGATGAGTTGTTTACGTTATGAAGAACAATAGAGAATCTATTTCCTTTTAATTGACCAACTTTGATAGGAAATTTACTATATTTTTTCTCTAAAATTTCTATCTTTTCTGTGATTAAATTTTTAATAACATCTTTTTCATACTGTCTAGGAATAGAGATATATTGAATGGTTGTTGCACTCTTGTCTTTAAGACCTGCATAACCAATATCACGCTGTTCAAGTTGGGTAGCTTTTGCAATAACAGTAATAAGCTTAAATGTACTCATATCAGTTTTTTTAATTTTTAATATAAGATTTGAACCTTTGTCTGCAAATTTAAAAAGAGGAATCTCTTCTACAAAGAACCGTTCAATGGTTTGAGCAAAGTTAAAATTAATGGGTTTGTGATTATAGGCATAAGTTTTTTTCATAGAGGAAGTATAGCAGAAGTAGTTCAAAAAATCTTATCATGAATAAGGAGAAAAGAGTTTTCTCCTTAAAGATTTATTTTTTATTCGCTTCATAAATAGGCATTACTTTAGGTAGTAAAGCTTTTATTTTAGCAATACGGTTGGCTGGAGCAGGGTGGGTTGAGAGATACTCTGGTGGTGTCTGTCCACTTTTTGAAAACTTCTCCCAAAAGGTTAATGCTGATTGGGGATTGTATCCTGCTTTTGCAGCCAAAACCAAACCTATATTGTCTGCTTCGTACTCTTGCGTTCGTGAGTGTGGTAACATTACTCCCAGTTGTGACCCAATTCCAAATGCTTGCATAACCATTGCTGTATTTTGTGGGTTTCCCTGACCTTGCATTACGGCATTTAAGACTTGTCCACCTATCTGTTGTAGTTGTCCAGCACTCATTCTTTCTGCTCCATGTCGTGCCAAAGCATGACCAATTTCATGACCCATAACTGCTGCTAACTCATCATCATTACTGGCATATTTAAAAATTCCTGTATAGACAAAGACTTTTCCTCCTGGAAGACAGAAGGCATTTGCTTCTTTATCGTTGTCAATAACAAAAAATTCCCATGTATAAGAGTTTTGTCCTGTAACATTGGCAATTCGTTGACCAATACGTTTAACCATTGCATTTTTTTGTGGATCTGTACTTACTTTCTCTTTTTGGAGAACCTGTTTTGCACTCTGATAGCCAAGAGCCAACTCCTGTTTAGGACTAACCATGATAAGTTGATTTCGCCCTGTAATTGGTGCTTTAGAACATCCTATGAATAAAAGTGCTAGAATAGCAACCGAAATTATCTGTTTAAATGTTGAATTCATATAAACCCCTTCTGTTTTGAAATGAATTCATTATAGCAAAAGATAGTTAAATAAATAAAATAAAAGAGGATAAAGAATGTTTAATATTGTGTTAGTAGAGCCACAAATTCCACCCAATACAGGAACAATAGGACGGCTTTGTGTTAATTTAGGAGCAACTTTGCACTTGATTAAACCTTTGGGCTTTGATATAGATGATAAAGCCGTAACCAGAGCAGGTTTAGACTATTGGAAAGATTTAGATTTAATAGTATGGGAAAGTTTTAATGCGTTTTTAAAAGAGCATCCTATCGGAGAGAATAGTCACTTGGCAACAACGAAAACAGACAAGCTCTATTTTAATGCAACATTCAAAAAGGGTGACTATATTCTGTTTGGTTCAGAGACAAAAGGGATTCGTGAAGATACACTCTTAGAGAATAAAGAGCAGTGTATAACCATTCCCATGGGAGGAAAAGGAAGAAGTCTTAACTTGGGGGTTGCAGTAGGAATTGTAACGTATGAAGCACTCCGTCAAAACTATGATGGATTTGAAAAAATAACCATTGCTAATACATTAGAAGGAGTTTAAGATGTCTATTGGAGATGTTGTTTATATTGGGGCAAGTCTGCTTTTTGCTTATATGACTTTTGTCATTATTCGTGGTAATTTTCAGCGTAAGTTTGATGATGAGGGAAATAGATTGGATTTAAAGGAGAAGAAGAAAGAGGAGTAGACTCTTTGGAAAAGAATATTTTAACTTCTAGAAGAGTATAATCAACGTTTATTTAAATTATAAATTGGAGAGCTTATGGTAAATGAAATATATGATTTGGTTATTATTGGTGGTGGTCCAGGGGGTATTGGGGCAGTTGTTGAAGCCAAAGTTTTAGGATTAGGAAGAGTGATGTTAATTGAAAAAACAGAGAATCACTCTCATACTATTCGTAAATTTTACAAAGATAAAAAACGGGTTGATAAAGATTGGCAGGGACAAGCTGTTGAACTTGAGGGGAATGTTGAGTTTGCAGATGGAACAAAAGAGAGTACTTTGGACTATTTTGATTACCTTTTAGATGATGAATTAATTGACAGTCGTTTTAATTGTGAAGTTTTAAAAGTAGAGAAGAAGAATGATGTTTTTACTGTTGATACTTCGGATGGAACATTTCGTTCAAAAAATGTGATTGTCTCTATTGGGCGTATGGGAAAGCCCAATAAACCAAGTTTCAAAATTCCTGCATCGATTCGCTCTCAAGTGGGATATAACCTTGATAAGTGTGGTAATGGAGAGGATGTTCTTGTTGTTGGTGGTGGAGACTCTGCTGTGGAGTATGCGTGTGATCTTAGTGACAGTAACACTGTTACACTTACCTATCGAAGAGCTGAGTTAAATCGTCCAAATCCTACCAATCAAGCGATGATAAAGCGTTATAGTGATGATGGTCTTGTAACGTTAAAGTTGGGTATAGATATAGAAAATATAGTAGGAGAACATGGTCAACTGCGTGTCAATTTTATTGATGGTACTCATGAACTTTATGACCGTGCAGTTTTTGCAATTGGTGGTACAACACCGAAAGATTTTTTAAAGGCTTGTGGTATTACTCTTGATAAAAAAGGTGAACCTATTTTTGATGAGAATTATGAGAGTGAAACCAAAGGTCTCTATATCGCAGGAGATATTGCTTTTGCCAGTGGTGGAAGTATTGCAATTGCCTTGAATCATGGTTATCGAATTGTTAACCATATCTTAGGTAAAAAGTAGGTTCGATTTTATCGAACAGTAATAGAATTAAAGGAGAAGAGATGACCGCAGATGCGTTGGTTATGGAACATATGATGAATCCAAAAAATTATGGAAAAATGGAGGATTCAGATGCTGTAGGTATGGGAAAGAATCCACAAAATGGTGAAAAGGTTGCTATCTATTTAAAGGTACGAGCCGAAGAAGATCCTTTTATTGAAGATATATTATTTCAGGCAATTGGCTGTACCACAACGATTGTTGCTGGTTCACTGATTACTACTGAAGCAAAAGGTATTCATTTTTCACGAGCAGAGGAGCTTGTATCTGCCACTTTAGGTCTGCTTGAGAACCAAAGTCCAGAAGATGCAGCATGTACCGAGATGGTAGCTTTGGCATTAAAGGCATCACTTGATACCTATAGAGAGAAGCAAAAAGATAGTACTTTTCCAATGATTTCATATCATATACAAACCGATTGTACACCAAAGGAAAGTGAAGATGAAAAAACTATTTAAAGAGATTCATGAGGCATGGTTGGCAACACAGTTTAGTGGATTTATGTCTCAAACACAAAGTAGACAAGAGCTTTATGAGTTTTCTAATATCTTATTTAAACACTTAACTTGGATAGAGAATGATTTTATAAAACAGAATATCGCGTATAGTTACGATATAAATCAAGTACCAATTCGGGTTGATAAGCTTTCAATAATGATAAATGATATTGTTAGACGATTAGAACTCATTGAATCAGAATTAGAGAGTTGTAAAGATGAACATATTACCTTTAGAATGAGAAGTGATTTAGATTATATGAAATCAGCACTTAACAAACTTGATGATGAAGATGTTAGTAGCTCATTTAATATGAAAAAAGAGTTTCCAAATATAGAGTTAACTGATGAGGCAAAAGATGCTTTAACGCTCTTTTTGTTTGAAGAGAGTTATAAAGAGTATGAACTGATTATGGTCTATAATTACTCTAAAGCCAACTCATCAGATGCTTTTTTAAATCGTATCTTCCAAATTTTAATTGATGAGTCATTTTTTCACCTTAGAAGTTTTGGACAGATGATGGCACAGATGGGTATTTTGGGTGTTCCTCGTAGTTTAATGGAAGAGATTTACAAGTTTGATGATTTAGAGCAGTTTTTAAAGGATGGAATTCAAGAAGAGATTGGTGCAAAAGAGGAGTGTAAGAGATTGGCAGATGCTGTAAGCTCTAGTTCTGAACATTTTGCAAGTTTCTTTAACTTTATTAACAATCAAGAGAATTATCATATTGCTTTAATGGAAGAGGCTTTAGCCCATATTAATCGTTAAAGAGTAAGAGAGAAGAGAGTGCTTGTGAATAGTAATATTTATTAATTACTCTCTTTTTTATATTCCAGCACCATACCGCATCATTGGTCAGTTTTGTTCCACCTATCCATCGGTTTATAGGTTTAATATGAAGATAGTTTATTTTTCCATTGAGTAAATTTTGACCTAATTCTGTAATTTTTAAAATTTGACCATTTTTTTGAGAAGAGATAATTTTATTCTCAACAAACTCATCTAAAATTTTCCAAAAGATAATATCACCCATAAATTTCTGTTTTTCATAATTTTGACATCGGTTAAAAATTTCTCTTGGATTTTCTATACCTTTAGAGATGGTTAATAGTGCTTGATGTGCAGAGCGAGACAGCCCATTTCTTGTATTGGGAAACTCTTCAAGCATACGTTTTATTGTATTTTCTAAAAATGGAAGCGTCTCTGTATCTGTTTTTAAAAGATTAAACCATGCAACTGGCGTTGGTTCTTGAAATGCTGACCATGCTTTGTCTGCTAATTTTAAATGCTCTTGGGTTATCTCTTGTTCATAGTTTAGCAGTTTGATAATCTCCTCTTTTGAACACTCTCCTATATAATGATGTGTTGAGACAAGACTTAGCTTGATATTTTCGATATTATTTATAAAAAACCATGATAAAACTTGAATTAATTGCAGTTGATCATAGAGATCATGTTCAAACCATAAAATAATTTTTTTATATTTATGATAACTCTCTAACTTTTTATCCCGTTGTTGAAAATCTTGTTCAAGCTGTTCAATAAAACCAAAACCTTGTTGTGATATAAAATTGGCACGAATTTGGGACAGTTGATGAATGGATAATGTTTTGGGTACAGGTCCTTCATGTAAAAAATCATACCAAGGTAAAAAATCTCCATTAATATGTGCTTTTCGCATAATTTCAATCGCCATATCTCCATTTACAATATTCAGAATTTTAACCATCTATACTCCTCTTATGTAATATTATCACAATAAATTTAAATATAATTCTTTATGATATAATAATTTATGCTAAAAATAATTATTAAAATTTTACCCTTCCTCTTTTTATTTGGCTGTTCTCTTAAAGTACCTGTGACATGGAATGACCGTGTATTAGATCGAAAGGTTGAGAAGCTCTCTTTGGTTTACAGTGAGTATGGAGAGAGAAGTAATCCTACACTACTTTTTCTTCATGGTTTTGGAGAAAATAGATATACATGGCGTTTTTTAGTTCCTTATTTGCAAAAAAAGTATCATCTTGTTATGGTTGATTTAAAAGGTTTTGGTGACTCTCCTAAGAGCAGAGATGATTTTTATTCTGTTTATGACCAAGCATTTGTGGTTAATGAGTTTATAAAAGAGCAGAAATTAAAGAATATTACGCTGGTTGGTCGCTCTTTTGGTGGAGGTGTTGCTTTGGTTTTAGCACTTTTACAACATGATAAGCTTATTGATAAAAAAATAGGTAAAATGATTTTAATCAACAGTATGAGTTATAAACAGAATTTACCCTCAATGTTACGAGATTTAAGAACACCTGTTCTAGGTTATTGGGGAATTTATCTTTTAAGTAATGATTATATGGCTAAAGAGGCATATAAATATGCTTTTTATAGAAATGAATTAATTCCTAAAGAGAGTGTAGAGATAGCCTCTGCCTATCTCTCTTTTCCTATGGCTAAATATGCTTATTTAAGAACAGTTAATCAGCTTATTCCTGATGATATTGATACTGTTCAAAAACGATTTTCAGAGATAGATATTCCTACATTAATATTGTGGGGAAAGCATGATGTTGCAATTAGAGTCAAAAAAGCTTATCAACTTCATCGGGCGATTAAAGGTAGCTCTTTAAAGATTTTTTCCAATGCAGGACATATGCCTCAAGAGGAGATTCCAAAAGAGGTTTCTGCTGAAATTACTCATTTTTTGGAAGGGAGTCAATAATATTATAGCTAAGAGGTGTCCAGTAAGAAACTGATATATTGGCATCACGTAATCTCTCTCCTGTCCATGTATTACAGGTCTTAAAAAGATTGTAGCTGTAGATAGAGGGGTAGAAAAAATCATTTTTACCATACCCTTTAAAGCTCTTTTCTTTTTTATTAAAACTTTTTTCAATGCTCTTTAATAATTGCTCTTTTTGCTCTATAGAAAGATAAATAACTTTTAAGTTTTTAAATCTTTTTACTCTTTTGTAAAATTTAATATGTACCACAGAGGGGGTATTGATAAAGAGTGCGTTAAGTGTGGTAGAGAGTTGAATTTCGTTCCAAGTAGGTGTATTAATATAGGTCTCTCTATCCCCCCAACCAAAGGCAAGGTAACCCTCTCTATTTTGAATAACATCTTGTAAGTTTTTTTTAAATTTACTCTCTAAAGAGTCTATATCTATAACAATATCTGAGTGCATCTCATTATATAAGATATAAACTTTTTGTTTATTATGAAGTGTTATATTATCGTCTTGAGTTGGGAAAAAAGTAAAAAGATAAGCGGTAAAGAGATAGAGAGTGATGGATAGAAGAATAAAGATAAAAAAAATTAGAATAAATTTTGCTGTTTTAGTAAAAAACATAGGCTCTCTTCTGTTAAGTTTTATGAGTATAATAATATAAAAAAGTTAAATTATCTTAAATTAGTAATAATTTGTTAATCTAAAAGGGATATAATATCTCATACAGGAAAAATAGATAGGTAAAAGGAAAAATAGAAATGAGTGTTAAAGTTGTATGTGGACATTGTGGGAAAGTGAACAAGATACCAAAGCGAGAAAGTTACACCAAAGCAAATTGTGGAGCGTGTAAAGGGTCGATGTTAAATCAACCACCTTTAGAGGTAGATAAAGCAGAACTATTACATATTCTTGTGAATAGTGATATTCCTGTTGTGGTTGATTTTTGGGCTCCATGGTGTGGACCTTGTGTTCAGATGGCACCAGCTTTTGAAGAAGCTTCTAGAGTGATGTCACTTAAGGTAATGTTTTTAAAAGTTAATACAGAAGCACATCAAGAGTTAGGTTCATTGTATGGAATTCGCTCAATTCCAACAATGATTGCCTTCAGAGGAACAGAAGAAGTCGAGCGTATCTCAGGTGGTATGAGTGCAGGTCGTTTGATTAATTGGGCAAAACAGTTTGTATAACTAAAAGGGGAAACAACCGTGGGAAAAGGTAAAATATTATTATTAGAAGATGATGCAAACTTAAATGAGACAATAACCGATTTTTTAGAAGAGGAAGGTTATGTTGTCTCTAGTGCTTATGATGGGTATGAAGCACAAGATAGACTATATGAGAGTAAATATGATTTACTTCTATTGGATGTCAATACTCCTGGAATTGATGGATTTACATTGCTTCAAGAGGCAAGAGACAACGATGTTGTTGCTCCTGCTATTTTTATTACATCGCTTGACGGTGTAGATGATTTAGAGAGAGGATTTAAGAGTGGTTGTGATGATTACATTCGAAAGCCTTTTGTATTAAAAGAGCTTTTGATTCGTGTTGAGACCCTTTTACGTCGAGGTTTCTTTCATGAATCTACAGATTTAATCTCTTTAGGAGAGGGAATATCATATAACACAAAATCAAATGAACTTTTGGTTGGTGGTGTTGCAGAGACATTAGGAAATAAAGAGTCTGCACTCTTTAAACTCTTTATGAAACACCCTAATGAGGTACTCTCTCATGATAGAATTTATAAAGAGCTATGGGATTATGATGAAGATCCTAGTGACACAGCTTTGAGAACTTATATTAAAAATATTCGTAAAATTATAGGTAAGGATAGAATTGTCAGTATCAAAAAACAAGGGTACAAATTTACTTCGTAGAAGTGAAAAGAGTTCGCTAAGAAGATTCTTAGCACTCTATTTTACTTTGGTCGTTATGATATTGTCCCTTTTAGGAACATTTTACTACCAGAGTAAAGAGAAATTAATGTACTCAGACCAACGTACTATTCTTTCAAATTATGCACATGAGCAGATTCAGCAGTTAAGAAGATTACATCGTGATTTTCCTCAAAAAAGTGATTACCCTAGAAGTTCTGAATTTCGTTCAGCTATTTATGATATAGAGCGTTCTAAAATCTTTTCTACCCTTAAACATCCAGAGGTTAATTTTGATAAAGAGCTTCATCATCAAGGTGGAATGATTACTTCGGTAACCTATCTAGATGATTACTATTTGGGTACAAAATATCTCTTTATTGAGATAGATGAAGATAAAGATTGGTACAGCGGTGTAATGATGGAAATTTTTACTTTGGGTACAATAATCCTTGTTGTATTGGCAATTTTTGGTCTCTTTTTTGTTAATCTTTTTTTGCGTCCTATGAAAAATTCTATTATGTTGTTGGATGATTTTATTAAAGATACTACTCATGAGTTAAATACACCAATCTCTGCAATTTTAGCCAATATAGAGATGATGAATTTAGAAGTTATGGGAGAAAAAAATAATAAGAAACTCTCTCGTATTAATATTGCTGCCAAGACAGTTTCACATCTCTATCAAGATTTAACCTATTTAACTCTTGACCATAATCGAAAATCTAATGATGAGTGGATTGATTTAAAAACGCTAATTGAAGATAGGGTAGAGTATTTTGCTATTTTAGCAGGTTCTAAAAAGGTACTTTTCTCTTTAGATTTAAATTACTCTACAATTTTTATAGATGGAATTAAAATAGCCAGAGTGATAGATAATTTAATTTCCAATGCCATTAAATATAACAAGCGTGGAGGAACTATTCATATTACTTTGCGTAAAGATTATTTTATTATAAAAGATTCAGGGATAGGAATTGAAGCTGAAAAAGTAAATGATATTTTTGAACGCTATACACGGTTTAATAGCTCTGAAGGTGGGTTTGGAATAGGTTTAAATATTGTAAGAAGTATTATTGAAGAGTACTCGTTAAAGATAGAGGTAGCGTCTGTTTTAGGTGAGGGAACAACCATTCGAGTAGATTTTTTAAAAGGAACTGTAGATGATAAATAAAATTATTTTAATAAGCTTTGTAGTTGTGAATTTAAGTGCAAAAGAGCCTGAACAAGGGAAAAATGTTTATGAAAATCACTGTATTCCTTGTCATGAGCATCTACCATACTCTTTACAAAAAATCTATATGTTGTATTTGAAAACTTTTTCAGGAGAGCTAACTTTCAAAGCCTCATTAAAGGCATTTTTAAAGAGTCCTGTAGAGGAGACCTCTGTTATGCCTGATGAGTGGATTGAAAATTTTTCTGTAAAAGAGAAGAGTGAATTAACAGATAAAGAGTTAGATGAAGCGATAGATACCTATTGGAAACTGTATGATGTTAGGAATACTTTACACTAAGTTTTCCACTTATCTCTTCGACAATATAGCTTTGATGTTCTATCCAATCCCCACAATTTAAGTAGTTTATATTTTTAATATTTTTATTTTCTGGAACATGAAAATGTCCACATATAGTAACGCTACATCCATTTTTTTTTGCTGTTGTAACCATATATGAGTGAAATGAAAATATTAATACTCTTTGTGCAAGGGGTTTTAGAACCTTATTGTATAAGCTTTTACGTTTACTGCTTCTTTTTTTAGGTTTTTTTGTACCTTTTCTGAATCTTAAATAGATAGCAATCTTTTTTAAAATAATATTAATAATATTTGTTTCATGAAATCTATGTCCATGTTCAATATATATTTTTTGTTTTCCATTATTATAAATATAGTTCTCTATTGGAAACAGCTCTTTATCAAAAGAGAGTGATACTGGAGAGAATTTAACTCTGTCCTCTTCATGATTTCCCTTTATATATATAATCTCCCATGGTTTTTTATGTAGTAGTGTTATAAATTTAACCACATCGGGATGCTCTTTTGGTGCCGATGCGTTAATAATGTCTCCTACCAAAAAGATTTTTTCTGATTCTACATTTTCTAATAGTTTAAAAAGAAATTTACTTTTAGAGTGAGAAGAGCCTAGATGTGTATCTGATATAAATATAGATTTGTACATATATTTCCTCTATTATAAATTATTATGAACTGAAATAATACCTTGTTTGGATATATAAATTACAGTAACAGCAATATTTGGCTAAAATACTTAAAAAAATATTACTTTATCGTAATTTAAACTCATTTGTTTAAGGGAATACTACTACATGTCTTGTAAAAAATCATATATTACTACACCAATATACTATGTTAATGATGTTGCACACATCGGTCACGCTTATACCACCATTATTGCAGATACACTTGCCAGATACGCCCGTTTAATTGGAGAAGATACCTACTTTTTAACAGGTACCGATGAGCATGGTCAAAAGATTGAAGAGTCAGCAAAAAGCAGAGGACGAGAGCCTCAAGAGTATGCAGATGAGATTTCAAAAAAGTTTAGAGACCTTTGGGATGAGTTTGATATATCGTATGATAAGTTCATAAGAACAACCGATGAAGACCACAAAAAAGGTGTTCAAAAAGCTTTTACAACCATGCACAAAAATGGTGACATATATAAAGATGCTTATGAGGGACATTACTGTATTCCTTGTGAAACATTTTTCCCTGAACTTCAACTTGTTGATGGTGAGTTTTGTCCTGATTGTGGTAGACCAACTTCTGTAGTAGAAGAGGAGAGTTTCTTTTTTAAACTTTCAGCGTATGAAGATAAGTTGCTTCAGTGGTACGAAGAGAATCCAAACTGTATTTTACCAAAGAGCAAAAGAAATGAAGTTATCCGTTTTGTAGAGGGGGGATTAAATGACCTCTCTATTACTAGAACTTCATTTGATTGGGGTGTAAAGCTTCCAGCAGATTTTAATGAACCCAAGCATGTTATGTATGTGTGGCTTGATGCCCTAATGAACTATGTAACGGCTCTTGGTTATGGAACAGATGACGCAAGAATGGACTATCATCCTGCCAGAGTTCACCTGATTGGTAAAGATATTTTACGTTTCCATGCCATCTATTGGCCAGCCTTTTTAATGAGCCTTGGATTGCCTCTTCCTAAACATATTGGTGCGCATGGTTGGTGGACACGTAATGGTGAAAAAATGTCTAAATCAAAAGGTAATGTTGTTAATCCAAAAGAGGTTGCAGATGCGTATGGTTTAGAAAATTTCCGTTACTTTATGCTTAGAGAAGTTCCTTTTGGTGGTGATGGTGATTTTTCACAAAGAGCTTTAATCGACAGAATTAATTCTGACCTTGGAAATGACCTTGGAAACTTACTTAACCGATTGATTGGTATGAGTGGGAAATATTTTGATGGAAAAGTAGAGTCTGATTTGGTATCAAAATTCTATCAAGAGGAGCTAGATGAGGTTCAAGTTTCATTAGATAAACTTGAACCATTTATCTTTGAACTTCAACTTCATAGATTTTTAGAAGAGCTTTGGAGACCATTAAGTGTAGCAAACAGAGCCATTGACAAGTATCAGCCTTGGACGATGATTAAAGAGGGTAAAACCGATGAAACAATGGCTCTGAATGGTCTTATTGCTACCATTTTGGCAAAAGTTTCATTGATGCTTCATGCTGTGATGCCAAAGACAACAAGTACCATTACAAATGCTCTTGGATTTGAAGCAACTCCTGAAAATTTCGAGAAGTATATTCGTAAT
>Ga0256826_1000661_pt1 | contig 21078 bp, 21 predicted proteins | sample CV79metaG_FD_185975 | JGI IMG/M metagenome (GOLD analysis project Ga0256826, IMG submission 185975) | Hydrothermal vent microbial communities from East Pacific Rise, Pacific Ocean - CV79 | ecosystem: Environmental > Aquatic > Marine > Hydrothermal vents | place: Pacific Ocean: East Pacific Rise...
GTGGATAATGCTCTGTAGCACCTCATCAACTATGTAAAAAGCACGACTAATTCCACCAAAAGGATTTAGCATCTCTTCATAGTCAATAATCCCAGAGCTTAAAAGATTTGCACCATCCTCTAAGAGTGAACGATTTTTGATACGCTCATACTCATCTAAAGAGATTAAATCTATAAGAGCATTCATCTCACGAAGTGAACTATCCGTGGCACTATACTCCTCACGAAGAAGAGCTATAAAGATAACCTCTTCAAGATTGTTCATCTTTTTCTGTTTAAAAAACTTATCTAAAACAAGATTTTCAGATGTCTCTTCCACTCGCAAAGAGATTCTCTTCTCTAAAAGTTGAAGTTTGTTCTGTAATCTATCTATACCCAAAGAGTGTTCATGAACATTTTGACGAATCAGTGACATCTTCTGATAGAGTTCTATACGAAAAAACTGATCTTGCAGATACTCCAAATGATCGGCATAGGCTTTAACATCAGGCAGGTCTATCTCTTGTGAACCCTCTTGAAGTAGTTTTAGAAAAGAGGGTGTTAATCCAACTGCAGTATTGAGTAACTCTAGTGGCGATACATCAGAAATTTTCATTGGAGTAAAACTCTGCTGATGAATCCAACCGAGTTCAAGCAGATTTTTGAGTTCACCTAAGTGCTCTAAGTGCTCATAATTATCAACACTATAAAGATCTTCAAGTAGCTCTAAAATGAGGATATCATCTTGACCTTTCATATATGCCTTAGCCATATACTGAAGCAGATATGCTTCAGTATTAGTACATTTAAGATGTACAAAAATATCAGATTTTTCAATATCTTTTTGAGATAAGAAGTTCACTAAATTTTTCAAAGTTTTCCTTAAAATTTATATCCTAAACCTGCAGAGATGATAAGAATATTTGTATTTGTAAATGTTCCATCTACATTATCATTTTTAACTGTTAAGTCATCTGCCATTGAGTAGAGTGCAGAAAAACCTAAATTGATTTTATCTGTAACATCATAGCGAGTACCAAAAGAGACTGAAAATGAATCTGATGATGGAAGTTCAAAAGAGATTTTTGACTCAGGGATAGGAGAATTATCTTTAACCATTCCCGCCATCAATGTAAGTTTATCTAATTTTTGTGTCACACCTATTCTATATGCACTTGTATCTTTCCACCCTTTTGTAACAGAATCATCAAAGTATGGTACTAAAATATTTCGGATAGGACTGGCATAGTTAAAGTCTAGTGATGAGTAAGCAGACCAATAAGTTCTTTCAAATACGAACTCAACCGTAGTATCTGTAGAAAAAGTATATGCAGCTGCTATATTTAAAGCTCCAGGAAGGGGAATACTTACACTAGATCCACCATCATAAACTTTTGCATCTCCGATATATAGTTTAGCATTTCCCTCTTCTGTTAAATCAACTTTAGAACGATATGTTACACCAAAATCTAAATTACTTGTAGGCTTATAGGCTAAAGCAAGATTATAACCATAATCTATACTATCACCTGTCATATCTCGTGATGCAGCCGAACTACTCTTTACAATTCCAGAAGAGTATATAATTCTAAATCCAACGGCAACAGCTAACTTATCTGTAACCGAAAATGCTGCTGTAGGGTTAAACTCTACTACTTCTAAAGTAAACTCTTCTGCTGAGTCTACTGCTGGAGAATCATTCCATCGTTTAGAGAGACCACCTGGGACAACTACACTTAAACCTACACGAGCATTTCCAAGTTTAGCTGATACATAGTTTGTTGAAGGAATTAAAAAAGACTCACTCTCTGCATCTATATCTACACCTGCTTGTGTCCCGCTCCCTTTATAGTTTGTAGGATCAATACCAATATAGATAAGATCCATTTCAAGATTTTGTTCATCTGGCATAAAAATCATATTAGCTGGATTATAATATGCAGCATCTGCACCTGTTGTATGTGCAACATTAGCAGCAGAGAGTGCTACACCATTTGTAGAGACTTCTGGAATTTTATATCCACCTGCATAGATAGCTGTAGTAGCCACTAACGATAATGTTGTTAATTTAAGTAAATTTTTCATTCTTAGATATCTCCATTTCTAATTGCATTAAACCATGTAACAGCAGCACCATATGCCTCTGGACCACAGTTTGCATGTACAAAAGGGTGAGCTGCATCTACTTGTTGTGATAAGTAGGCTGTAGGAATACCTGTTAAAATAACATCTGCACCACTTGCTTTAAATTTATTGTATGTATTGTTTGCTTCACTAAAAGGAATAATTTCATCATCGATACATTGAATTAAATTTGTTCTAGTTTTTGGTGTCCAGTTATCAACATTATTCTCTTCAAATCTATTTCGTGCAATAGAGTTTAAGTTTGATGTATAGTCATCTATAAAACTCTGCTGAAATAGTTCATCTCCAAGGTGTGTATAAAAACCATAATCTGTAACTGTACCATTCTCATCTACTGCTCCCAGTCCCAATATAATATGAACAGGAACAGTGTCATAGTTACCATTAAACGCTGTCTCAAATAAAACTGGTGCAGGAACAGCTACTTCACTTAAATTAAAATCATCATAGTAAGTTGAATATGAGTATGCTAAATCTGCTAAAAATGCAGGATATGGCATAGGACGTGTTGCATTAATTTCAACATTTGCTAAATCGACTACATTGTATGGCCCCGCCATAGGAGCAATACCCATTAAGTTAACACTTGTAAGCTCACTCTCTACACTTTGAGCTAGAGCCATAGCATTATAACCACCCTCAGAATAACCAGTAATATAGAGTTGGTTATTTAAAACAACACCATTAGATTCCATGTAATTCATACTTGCTTTAATCATATCTAAAGATGCACGAGCTGCTGCTTTTTTCATAATGTAAGGGTGTACAGTATCATTCGAATCACCAAAACCAATATAATCTGGATAAATTGCAGCAAATCCTGCATAACCACTCATTAATACAGAGAGAGGATAATCAGGTACACCATTTGGAATTTCTACATTTGTTGGTGCTTCTGAATTTAAAAAAATTGTCCCATGGTTATCACAGATCATAGAGACTGAAAAACTTTTACCAATAGAAGCTAAATAATCTTTATATGCTTCTGTAGGTGTTGGTATCACTAATAGACCAGATGCCACAATAGGATCACCATTTTGATTGACAGTATTGTAACTGATTTTTACAGCTTTTGTTTCAAAAGCATTTGTTGCCGTTGAAGTGATACCACCTTGTACATAAGCTAACATTGTAGATGCAGCTACACTATCTACTACTGCTGCTGTTACAAGTTGAGCACTCCCATCTTCCACACTATTTACTCCACTATTCCCATCTGTTCCACAGGCACTTAAAAATGCAACCATAGACAAGCTAAGAAGATACTGTGTACCTTTTTTTATAGACTTATTCAACTCTAGCCCCTTTTTAAAAAATTTGAGACTAGTTTATCAAAAAAATATATAAATTTAGATTATTTTACAAAAGAGTAAAGTAGTTCTATCTCTTCTTTCCAAATAGTATCATCAATAGTCTCTAGAACTAAAGGGATATCATCCATTCTCTCATCATTCATTAAAAATCTAAAAGCATCAAGACCTATCTCCCCTTTTCCTAGAGAGTGGTGTCTATCTACATGAGAGCCTAGTGGTGGTTTTGAGTCATTTATATGCATTCCCATAAGGTATTTAAAGCCTACTATATCTTCAAAATCACTCCATGTTTTATCGTAAGCTTCTCGTGTTCTTATGTCATATCCAGCTGTAAACATATGACAAGTATCTATACAAACACCAATACGAGATTTATCCTCTACCTTGTCGATGATGTGTGCTAAATGCTCAAAACGCCAACCGAGGTTACTCCCCTGTCCTGCTGTATTTTCCATAACTGCACTTACACCCTCTGTCTTATCTAGAGCTATATTGATAGACTCAGCTATCACATCTAAACAGACATCTTCTATGGGTTTCATCACTTCGAGATTCTCTTTATCTGCTTTTTTTACTTTCGCTAAGTGGCTTCCAGGGTGAAAGTTCAATCTATCAAGTCCTAAAAGTTGACATCTTTGCAACTCATCTATAAAAGCATTACGTGATTTCTCTAGTTTCTCAGTTTCAGGATGCCCTAGGTTTATAAGATAAGAGTCATGGGGAAGAACATGTTTAGGGAGTATCCCACTAGCATCTAACATACTCTTAAACTTATCTATAGTCGCTGTGTCTAAATCTTTTGCTACCCATTGACGTTGGTTTTTTGTAAAGAGTGCAAATGCTTTTGCCCCTATAGCCTCAGCATTTGAGACAGCATTGTAAACGCCACCACTAGCAGAGCAGTGTGCTCCTACAAACTTTTTTATTTTACTCATACTATTTTATATCCTTGATCTTAAAAATTATTCTATTTTTTTTGTCTTTAAAAAAAGTCTCATATCTATTGACTTTATATATTATATTTACATTTTTATTGCGGATTTTTTGCTCAAATCCCATACGTGTCTGTACACGATTTTTACCATCATATATCTGACGAGAAAGAAGTATATCTTGTAAAAGATCACTTGGATAGTTGGCGTTTAAATATTTTTCATTAAAACTACTTTTAAACATACACCCTTCTTTCACACAGATCAGATGATTTATATCTATCTTTTGAACACTTACTCCAGCCATAAAGAGTTCCATCTCTACATCATCGCCACTATGACGAATATAACCTAAGTCTGAAAATTTTAATTTTGGTGTTTTTATAATGATTATTTTGGACTCTTCATGTTTGTAGTTTTTAAAACTACATCCACTAAATAAGAGTCCTATAAGAAGGAGGAGGTAAGAGAGTTTCATCAACTACTTTTGAAGAAACTTACCACATTTTTTACTTTCAGTTCCACCGAAACATCCAATCTCAACAGCTGTTCCATTTTGAGCTACAACCTGACGTTTACAATCATCCTTTGCTATACAAACTTTATTATCACATCCTACATTTTCTGGTAATTGTGCCATTTTTAATTCTCCATATTTTAAATTATTTCCGAATTCTATCAAATTTTTTTGCATTTTGTCATATTTTGTAGATTTTATTTATAAATGTATTATAATTTATCATATAAAAGGAGAGAGTATTGAAAATACACATAGATATCGACTCTTTTTTCGTAAGTGCCGCACGAATAGCTGATCCATCGCTAGAGCATAAACCTGTAGCCATTGGTGGAAGAAGTGATACTAAAATATTTTCTAAAGATGCAAAAAACCAAACTGTAAATTTTACAAATAGTGGCTCTTTTGTACCAACTTTTTTTAAAGCTTATGAGAGTAAAGATGATGATATTGATGCATTTAAGGATGCTGATGGTCGTATTCGTGGTATTTTAACTACCTCTTCGTATGAAGCACGTGCATTTGGTATAAAAACAGCTATGACCATACGAGAGGCACTAGAGCTCTGCCCTCATCTCATTGTAAAAGCACCAAATATGTCACTCTATCAAGATCTTTCTCACCAACTCCATGAGTTTTTAATGAAAAAAATCCCTCTTATAGAACAAGCAAGTATTGATGAATTTTATGGAGATTTAAGTGGATGGATTGAAGATGAAGATATTCCAGAATTTATAGATGCTCTTCGACATGAGATAAAAAAAGAGTTAAAACTTCCTGTCTCTATCGGAGCTGCTTCTACTCGTTACATTGCAAAGCTTGCGACTACTTATGCCAAACCTTTTGGCTCTAAAACTATTAAAGATTATAATTTTGATGAGTTTGTAAACCCCATAAAGGTGGAAAACTTTGCAGGGATTGGAAAGAGTATGAAAGAGAAACTCTTCGGTGTTCACATTCATACTCTTGGGGAGCTACGCAAAAATAGGGGGATTTTAGAGTCGTGGAGCCCTTATGCTAAGGAGTTATATAAACGAGTCAATGGAGAGGTGGATGCTCCTATCAAAACAACAAACAGAAGAAAATCAATAGGAATAAGTCGTACTTTTGATTCTCTTTATGACAGAGTAGAGCTTAAACGCCGAGTTCATGTTCTCGCTCGTCATCTCAGTTTCGCTATCTTAAAACTTGATGTTATACCTACTGTTTTTCATTTAAGTATCTCCTATGAGATGAATCAAAGTTCTCATAAAAACATCTCTTTAGCTGAAATATTTACAGAGAAAAAGTTTGATACTTTATGTATAGAACTTTTTCATGCAGCAGATACTCAAAAAAGACTCAAAGTTATTCGGCTAAGTATCACATGCTCCTCTTTTACAAGAGACTCAAAAAAAGAGCTCTCCCTCATCGGTTTTGATGAAGAGCAGAAGATGAGAAGACTCACAGACTCTACACAAGAGCTACGAGAGAAGTATGGGATAGATACTTTTAAATGGGGGAGTGAATTATAACTCTTGTAAACCGTAAATAATTGTAATGCCTAAAGTATAAGCTCCTAAAAGCCAGACATTTCTAGGGTTCCCTGAGAGTTTTGGCGTCTTAATCTCTGAAACATTCAGTATGGCAAGTGAAACGCCACTTATGTATAGAATAATCGTGAAAGTTTCATGACTTACTACACCCTCTAGTAAAAATATCGCAACTAAAATCAGACTATTATTATCTAATGCTAATCCCGTATATTTTGTGCCTCCAGCTAAACCATATGTACTAAAATAGCTTAAACGGATGGCAGCAGCAGCGACCATTATAAATGCACCGATCAAGAAGATTGGCTCAAATTTTCCATAGCTTAAAAGTAAGATAGCAGGAGTCACGCCATAGCTAACAATATCTATAAGTACATCAAGTTGTCCTCCAAACTTTGCATCAGTTGGCGTTCGCCCTTTGAGTCTTCGTGCAACTAGCCCATCAGCCCAGTCAAATGCAACTGCCCACACCATTCCTATCATAGATAAAGCATAAACTCCCTCAATAGCATAATAGATAGCAAGGATAGTACAAACTAAGCCTGAGAGCGATAAAAGGTTTGGAATATCCTTGATATAAGATAAAATAGTAGGCTGTTGTAACTTTTCGTGTATTGAACTCTCTTTTGACATTTAAATTCCTGATTTTTAAGTATTTTGTAATTCTTTTTTCAGTATAGCATAAAATTCAGTATAAAAGAGTATTATGAATAAAATAAATTTTACTTAAGGAAGTGAATCATGACTGTATATACCGTTGGTACTTTTGACTTGTTACATATTGGTCATTTAGACCTCTTAGAATACTGTAAGACATTGGGTGATAGATTTGTAGTTGGAGTTGCTTCAGATGAAGTAGTCGCTTCGTACAAAAGAAATGTGCCTGTAATTCCATTAGCAGAGAGAATGCGAATGTTAAAATCTTTAACATGTGTTGATGAAGTTGTCTCATATGATAAACTTGAGTATGTGACTCAATGTAAAGCTGTAGATGCTGATATATTTGTCATTGGCGAAGACTGGGGAGATAAGCCTCATAACATTGCAGTAGAAGAGTATCTCAAATTAAAGGGTGCAAAGATTGTACAAGTAAGTTACAATCCTCAAACTTCATCTACAAAAATAAAACAGAATGTTATAGCGCAGACTCATAAGGGTAAATATTTAGTTCATGATGTTGCATAAGCGATTTAAAAAAATGTAGCAACAAAAATATGCTACAATTATTCTATGACAAATCTAAAACTTCTAGAGCAGTTTCGCTCTTTTTATTTTCGTAACTATCCAGATGATATGGAGATTCAGATCTCTTACTTTTCTGTTTTTGGTGGTCTTGGTTGGGATGTGGATACATCCACTCCTATAAAATCACTTATAGAGACTCTTATCTTAGATAATTATGATATTTTACACGCAAAAATACTTGAACTCACACAACATGATCCACTTAACAAACGACTACTTCAAGCTTTGGCTATAGGAGATAGACGTATCTTTTCTGCATTTAAAAGAGCTGGCTTAAACAATGGAAATGGTGGTGCTGCTCTAAGTTTTTTACAAGATAGTGGACTTATTCAGATGGAGTACTCACGTGAAAAACACCCTAGAGATAAAAATCCAAATGAGAAGCTCAAACGCCGAGATGCAAGACATAGAATATCGCATAAAGTCCTCTTTACACACCCTTTCGTAAGATTTTGGTTTTACTTCATAGCACCTCAAACAAAAAATATTATAAACAGAGAGTACGATAAACTTTTTGAAAATATTGACAAGTACATAAATAGCTATACAAGTTTAGTCTTTGAAGAACTCAGTGAAGTTCTTCTCAACTACAACTTAAGAGAATCACAAATCATAAGCTCAGGAAGTTATTGGGATGCAAATATAGAGATAGATATACTTACAATTACCGATGATGACAAGGTATATGTAGGTGAGTGTAAATGGAAAAACCATAAAATAAATAAAAAAGAGTTACATAAACTCAAAGAGAAATGTGAACGACTTGAAATAGAACCTGATAAAATTATATTTTTCTCTAAACGAGGTTTTTCAAAAGAGCTAAAGCAGATGAGCTCGATAGAACTAGCACTTTATAGTTGTGAAGATTTTGAAGCACTAGTTAAGAGTACTTCAAAAGGTGAATTTGTAGAAAACTTTATTAACTAACTACTCTCAAAGCAGAGTAAGCCTCTTGAAGTAGTTGAAACTTCTGAGTATAGTGAGCTACCATATGAGGAGCTTCATGAATTATCTTATCAGGATGGTAGACTTTAGTTAGCTTTTTATATGAACGTTTCAATGCATCTTGACTTGCTCCAATTGGGCACTCTAAAACTGTATAAAAATGAGTATTTTCATGAGTCTCTTTATTACATAAATCACCAAAACTAAAGTTTGCAAAATCACTATAGAGTTTCGACATAAAATGATTGTCATAGGTGTACTGAATCTGATAATGTAAAATATGGCGTTTATTGAGTGCTCTTTCAAGCCTTGATTTTGCTTTAAAATCACTTACATCTACAACTAAAGACATATCTGTCCCTCGCTCAATATAAACTTCCAACTGTGAACGTAAATAGTTTAGAACCCAGGAGTTAGCACTATCTAAAGAGATGAGTACTGTATTTTTATCGTATGCATATAGATTTACTTTAACAACTACTGGATCTTGAAGTTTATGTAACTCAATTTTTATAGGTTGTGTACCAAATTTTAACATACTTCTTAGAAAGAACTCATGGTTAAAATCATGTGTTTTAGCATGGTGCTGAGAGAGTTGTGATAGGAACTCTTCTCTCACTTCTGTGAGTGTTTCATTACGAAAGACTAAAACAGCCTTTGGCAAGAAAAGCATACCACGGGCATGATGATTTAAGAAATCTTTCATCCAGTTTGTATTTAAAGTCTCAAATCCTGTCGTGATAAGAATGAGATTATTACGTAATACAATATCCATGTATCCTACCTTTTTTGGGATAGTTTTAGAGACTATAGCAATTTGAGTTCCATATTAGACTTCTTTCTTAATATTAAATATCTTTATTAATTTTGATTCACTTCATTTTATTTATAGGTATTTTGAGTATAATTGCATTAATAAATAACTACTACTATTTAAGGATTGTGATTTGCGCGAAGATATAAACGAGAAATGTGCTGTTGTTGGGATTTTTGGTCATGAAGAAGCTTCAAAGCTAGCTTATTTTTCACTGCATGCTCTGCAGCATCGTGGTCAGGAAGCTGCTGGTATTAGCTCATCAGATGGTAAAAAACTTCATACTATTAAAAAACGTGGTCTTGTTATGCGTGTTTTTGATGAAGCAAAACTAAAAACATTAAGCGGTTCATCTGCTATTGGTCATACTCGTTACTCAACTGCTGGTGATGACTCAATTCTTGATGCACAACCAGTATTTGCTCGTTATGATTTGGGTGAAATGGCTATTGTTCACAATGGTAACCTTACAAATGCTGATGAAGTTCGTAATCGACTTATCGCTAAAGGTGCAATTTTTCAAACATTTATGGATACTGAAAACTTAATCCACCTTATCGCTAAAAGCGAACAAGATAAACTTATAGATCGTATCATCGATGCTGTTAAAAAAATAGAGGGTGCTTTTTCTCTTGTGTTTTTAAGTAGAAGTAAAATGTTTGCTATGCGTGATAGATTTGGCTTTCGTCCTTTAAGTCTTGGTAAACTTCCAAATGGTGGTTATATCGTTGCAAGTGAAACTTGTGCTTTTGATCTTGTTGGTGCAGAGTTTATTCGTGATGTTAAACCTGGAGAACTTCTTATTTTTGAAAAAGATAAAGAACCTATTAGTATGCAGATTTTAGAGTCTGTAACTCCTAAACACTGTATCTTTGAGTATGTATACTTTGCACGTCCTGATTCAAATGTTTTTGGACAGTCTGTCTATCAAACTAGAAAAGACATGGGAAAAGAGTTATCTAAAATAGATCCTGTTGAAGCAGATATGGTTATACCAGTACCAGATGGTGGTGTTCCTTCAGCGATTGGTTATTCACAAGAGAGTGGAATACCTTACGAAATGGGAATAATGAGAAATCACTATATCGGTCGTACATTTATTGAGCCAACACAAGAGATGCGTGATCTTAAAGTAAAAATGAAACTCTCTCCTATGACAGATATTATCAAAGGCAAACGTGTAATTGTTGTTGATGATTCTATAGTTCGTGGAACAACATCTCGTCGTATTATCAGAATGTTAAAAGAAGCTGGTGCAGCAGAAGTTCACATGAGAGTATCTTCTCCTCCAACTACTGACCCATGTTTTTATGGTGTAGACACTCCAGATAAAGAGAACCTAATCGCTTCAAGAATGTCCAATCAAGAGATTTGCGATTATATCGAAGCTGACTCTTTAGCTTACCTTGATGAAGAAGCGCTCCTTAGAAGTGTTAAATCAACTGCAGATGAAGATAAATACTGTACTGCTTGTTTTACCGGCAAGTATATTGTTTAGATAGACTTCTATTTTATGAAACAGATATACACTTATGGTGGATACTTAAAAGAAAAATTTGGCTGTAAAGTTTACAAGGTAGGCATAAATATATCTGGCTTTACTTGTCCAAATATTGATGGTACTGTAGCAAAAGGTGGTTGTACTTTTTGTGAAAATGACTCTTTCTCAGCTTCAACAGATGAAGTGAGAGAATTAAAAAGTTTTCATTTAAATCTAGACTCAAAAGAGAACCCTTTCTTAGAAAAACAGCTTTTACAACTAGAACAGCAGTTTAATGCCATAAGTAAACGCCAATCACACGAATATGGTGCAGAGAAATTTCTGGTCTATTTTCAATCTTTTACAAATACTTATGCCCCTTTTGAAACTCTCAAAGCACTTTATGAGAAAGCTCTCTCTTTTCCTAATGTAGTCGGCCTTAGTATTGGAACTCGTTCTGATAGTATTACAGATGAGACTCTAGAGTATTTAAGTGAACTTAACAAAGAGAAAGAGATATGGATCGAGTTTGGAATCCAATCTGTCTACGATAAAACATTAGAGCGTATCAATCGTGGACATAATTCTCAAAATGTTAAAGAGTGGATTATAAAGAGTAAAGAGGCTGGTTTACATGTATGTGGACACCTTATCTTTGGTCTACCTGATGAGACACAAGAGATGATGCTAGAGACTTCTAAGCAAGCTTATGAGTGGGGTATAGACTCTGTTAAGTACCATCCACTCTATGTTGTCAAGAGAACAGCCTTAGCAAATGAATTTAACCGTGGAGAATTTACTCCAATTAGTGAAGAAGAGTATCTTGAAGTTCTTGTAAAATCTATTGAGATGAAACCTGCTCATGTTCATGTTCAACGTGTAACAGCAGGTATTGATGATGACTCACTCTTAGCACCTTTATGGTGTAGAGATAAAAACATACAGATAAAACATATCAATCAAACCCTTAAAAAGATAGGCTTGAAATATTAAGATTTAGTGTCCCCAAGCCTTTGTAAACTGTGAGGTATTACTAAAGTATGGCGGATATCTAAAGTGAACTCTAAATGCCCGTGCTGCACCAGGTTTAAGGTTCTTAGCAATAACAAACTCTTTTGTAATTGACTGAGCCTTATGTTTCATGTTTAATCCACCTGAGAAAAAATCAAAAAATCCACTACTTTTATAAAAGTTACCACCTTTTACATTTCCAGTAGCATGACCTTTATTAACTAATTTAACTTCAAATGTAACCTTACCAATCTCATGGTTCCCTTCATTTTTAACAATACCCGTGTAGATAATCTGTTCTGTACTTAAAAGCCTTTTGTTTTTGACCTTGTAGAGTTTTACAACTTTAGTATATTTATCTACTACTACTACAGAAAAAGCAGATAAAAGTATCATCATAAGTGTTGTAGTAAATATCATACCAATCTTGATTTTTTCGTTCTCTTGTTTTAATGCCCCAATAATTCCTAAAATAAAGAATATGAAGAAAACACCAAATGTAATAAAGTGCCAATAATTAAAAAGTGTCATCTGCAATCTGCTCCAAGTGAAATATTATAGTCATACTGATATGTAAAAGGTTCAACAATTATTTTAAAATTCCGAGTTTGAGAAACTTTTATGTCATATAAAACAATCGACATTTTTTGAAATGGTTTTAACTTTTTAAAATAATTTTTATATTTATTAGATGTTATTTTGTATGCACTTGCTGTAATCTTGCACTCTTTAAAAACTCTTTTAGATTGATTTGTTATATCACCCTTTACAACTACTGCTTTTGTAAACTCTAAACGTTTTTGGCTCTGTAGATTCAGAGTATGTTTAAAAAGTGTTTCATGAAGTTTAATATATCCAAGTGTTGGACCAAGAAGTAGAGTAGAAAATCCTAATATTATAAATATAAGAGCAAAAAATGTTCTTTTTCTTAATAAAATCCCAAGAATAATAAAAAAAAGAAACAACACAAAAGAGAGTCCAAAAAGGAGATAGTCATAAGTGATTAAACCCTCTATGAAAAGTGTTATTTTCTGCTTCATAAATCTCTACTAAGTTTTTCTAGAATTTTTTTCAGCAATACCACTCATATCAAATCTACGAGCTAACTCTTGCTTGATTCTATCAGGAGAGATATTTTTAGATGCTAATGCTACTAACATATGGTACGTCAGATCAGCTGCCTCATAAACCATCTCTTTTTCATCATTGTCTTTATGTGCAAAGCAGTACTCACCTGCCTCTTCAACAACTTTTTTAAGTATAGTATTGTCACCCTTACTTAAAAGTTTTGCTGTCCATGAAGTCTCAGGATCTGCATTTTTACGCTCTTGAATCGTATGGTAAAGTGTATCTATAACGCCATAAGCAGCAGTAGTGTCTACCTCTACCTCAGAGTTACTCTCACCTGATTCTAGTTCTGTAAAGAAACATGAACGCCGTCCAGTGTGACAAGCTACACCCTCTTGTGTTACTTTTATAAGAAGAGTGTCGTTATCACAATCAAGTGAAAAAGAGTGAATAGCTTGTGTATGTCCACTACTCTCCCCTTTTTTCCAGATACGCTGTTTAGAACGAGAAAAGTAGTGTGCTACTTTAGTCTCTAAAGAGAGTTCTAGTGCTTCTCTATCCATATAAGCCATCATTAAAACTTCACCATTCTCTACATCTTGAACTATTACAGGAAGAAGTTCTGACTTCTCCCAATCAACTCTATTTAGTGCTTCTTGAAGACTCATAATTAGTTTGCCGTAGTTCTTTTTCTAACATCTTTCGTATCTACCCAGATATTTGGAGTTGATCCACCAGGTGTTAAGAAGATTTTTGCATCACGATTTACTTTGAGTGCCTCGTTAAATTTACCCTGTGTTTTAATCTGCTCTAACTGAAGAAGTTTTGTAGTTAAAGATTTTGAAATTAAAAGGTTTGCTTTTGCCTGAGCATTTGCATTAATAGTAATAGCATCCGCTTTACCTTGTGCTTCAATTCTTGCTTGATCTGCTACACCTTGTGCTTGTGCTGCACGCTGGAGTGCTTCTTGTTTTGCACGTTGTACTTGTTGCTGTGCTTTTTGAACTTCTTGTTTTGCTATCTGAACATTCTCTATCTGCTCTTTAACTTTTTTAGGTAAAACGATATCACGAAGCTGTACTGATTGTAAAATAGCAGGAGCATTTTTCAGACTAGCTACACTTTTACGAATCCCAACTTCTATCTCAGCTGCTACTTTGTTTCTCATCGTAGGAAGTGACTCTGCATCATACTTTCCAACAACATTACGAACCACATCACGAACAACAGGATTTATAATTTTGTCTTCCCACGAGAAACCCCAGTTAGAGATAGTCTGTGCAGCAAACTGTGCATTTAGTCTATACTGAACAGTTAACTCTATACTTACTGGAAGTCCACGTTTATCAAGAACTGTAACCGCAGGTTTAGAGATAATACCCGATGCATTAGAGTTTGCTTCAATACGTGTAGCATAGTTAATAATACGAACTTTTGTATCAACAAGATAAACTTTTTGAATCACAGGTATAATGAAGTGAAGTCCAGGAAGAAGTGATTGATCTTGGTACTTACCATTTGTACTTAAAATACCACGTTGACCCTCTTGAATAACTGTAAATGGTTTTGCTAAAACTACTAAAACCACTATCGCGATTAGAAAGTAAACTATCCCTGCTTTACCACCCATGTTAAAATCTATATTTGGCATTTGAGGACCTTTTGGACCTCCACCACCTGAACTACCAGTAGATTTTTTCTGTCCACTTTCGCTCTTCTTTTTGTTAAAATAATCATTCATATCTGATGCCATAAGCATATTTTCCTTCATTGTATTTATTTCCTAATCTATATAAGTTAAATAGTGTTCGTATTTTTTATTACGTCCAAAAACTATATCAAAGTAAGTTGATTGAATTTTTTCAGTCATCTCTCCACGTGATCCACAACCTATCTCTCTTGCATCAACATTAGCAACTGGTGTTATTTCAGCAGCAGTTCCTGTTAAAAATGCTTCATCAGCTACATAAACTTCTTCACGAGTGATACGACGACGTGTTACTTTTATTCCCATATCTTCTGCAAGTTCAATTACCATCTTTTGAGTAATTGATGCTAAAGAGTTATCATTTGGAGGAGTAATTAACTCTCCATTTTTCACCATAAAGAAACAAGCACCTGAAGCCTCAGCTACATATCCTTGATCATCTAAAAGAAGTGCCTCATCATAACCACAGTCGATAGCTTCAAACTTAGCCATCTGAGAGTTAAGATAGTTAGCAGATGCTTTTGCTTTTCCCATGTTTGAAGTATTAGCTGGTCTTGTCATCGAAGCAATTTTAAGTTTGATTCCATTTTTAAGACCATCTTCACCGAGGTAAGCACCCCACTCCCAAGCTGACATTACAGTTTCAACCGGAGCTTCTTTATGGTAAACACCCATAACACCGTATCCTAAGAAGGCAAAAGGACGAATATAAACATTGTCCCCTGTAAACTCATTTTTACGAATCAACTCAATTTGAGCTGCATTCATCTCTTCAACAGAGTAAGGAATATCAATAAGTGTCATTTTTGCTGACTCTTTAAGTCTAGAAGTATGCTCATTTAAACGAAAAATAGCATACCCTTTTTCAGTTTTATATGCTTTTGTTCCTTCAATAACACCATTTCCATAGTGAATCGTGTGTGAAAGTACATGTACTTTTGCATCATCCCAGTTAACAAATTTTCCATTCATCCAAATATATTTGGCAGCGTCCATAAAGTCTCCGATTTTCTTTAGTTAATTATTTGTATTTTATCCAAAATGATGTTTATTATTTATTAATAGGAGACAGACTCACAAGATTAACTTAAAAAGTTAAGTGTTAAAAGTGACTTTAAGTATTTTTACATATAATGATAATAATAAATATAAGCATAAGGGATATATTTTGTCAAAAACAGAACAAGAAACAAAACAATCATTGGATGAACTCAATGCGATTAGAGATGCCAGAGAGGCAATTATCTCTGATGAAGAAGCTGAAGAAGTAGCAGAGCAAGAGCGAATTTGGGCGGAGCAAGAGAAGCTAGCAAAGGAAAAGCATAAATCAGAAAAACCTATCTATTCAAAAGATTTTGAAAAGTTACCTGATGATCATGTATATGCTAAATATGATGAGATAGATCAAGAACAACTTCAAAAAGATATTGAAGATATCAAAAAAACTATTGGTAAACCTGTTTACAAAGACTACCTACATGTAAGAAAAATGCAAAATTGGTCAAAAGCTTTTACATTTTCTGGCTTTTTTATGATGTTTGTTGTTACATCTTTAGAACTTTCTGTAGGTTTACACGGCTTTGGTTTTTGGATACTTGCGATTATATCTGCTGTTCTTATAGGTATAGGTAATGTAGGTCACTGGGCGAATGTAGCACACCCAATTATGCACGGTGGTTACGACAAAATACCAAACATTCCATTAGAATTTAAAAAATCTGGTTATGCGAGAGGTAAAAGAAGATACCTTGATTGGTTAGACTGGATTAAACCTGAAGCATGGGAGTATGAGCACAATATTATGCACCACTACCACTTAGGTGAAGATGATGATCCCGATAATGTTGAGAGAAATATGCAGTGGCTTATCCAATCAAATACACCTATGTGGTTAAGAAGAGTTTTTGTTTATATCTTTGCTGCTACATGGAAATTTACATATTATGCTCCAAATACATTAAGAATTTTAACAAATAAAGAGAGAAGAAAAAGAAAAGAGCCTGAAATTGTTGATTATGAAATGTCTCCATTTACAGAAAATGGTGCTAAGTTATGGAAAGAGTACTATTTACCTTATGGTTTGGTAAAATTTGTTGGAGTTCCTTTACTTTTCTTACCACTTGGCTTCAATGCAGTTGTAACAGCATTTATCATTCTTGTACTTTCTGAAGCATATGCAAATCTTCACTCATTTTTAGTGATTGTTCCAAACCACTCTGCTGGAGATATTTACCAGTTTTCTCAACCACATAAATCACAAGGTGAGTTCTACCTAAGACAGATTATGGGAAGTGTAAACTATAACACTGGTTCAGACTGGATAGACTTTTTACATGGTTTCTTAAACTACCAAGTAGAGCATCACCTTTTCCCAAATATGCCACTTAGCTACTACCAAACTATGCAACCTATGGTAAAAGAGATATGTAGAAAACACAACATTGAGTATAGACAAGAGAGTGTATTTAAAAGAGCTCATATGACTGTTGATTTAATGGTTGGAGAGACTCAACTCCTTAGAGTAGATGGCGTTTAGATATAAAGCCTAACAGGGCTTTATATACTTGCTTTATATCCTACACCAAAAACATTGTTAATACTGTTTTTTGGTAATTTCTGTCTTAACTGTTTTATAATAGTTTTGATAGAATTAATTTTATTCTCATCATAAGAGTCCCATAACTCATAAATAATTTCATCATACGAAAGTATTACATTTAAATTTGAAAAAAACATTTTAAGCATTTTTGTCTCTAAATTTGTCAGTTCTCTTAGCTTTCCATCATGTAACAGTTCACTATTTTCTAATGAGTATGTATAGTTCTCTTTTAAATGTATAATTGTATTTGAATGGATATTAAAGTTTACTAGCTCATCAAGTGCTGTAGTGAGAGCTTCTTTGAGGATAGCTCTTGTAATAGGTTTTACAAGATACTTTGTTAACATTAACTCAGTGGCACTTAAAAGATACTCAGTATCTGTATGTGCCGTTAATATTATAATTTTTGTTGTTCTATCATCTTCTCGAATCTTTTTTACTAACTCAAGTCCATTCATCTTAGGAATATTAATATCAACAATCATTAAATGGGGTTTTTTCTCTTTATAGAGTGTATATGCTTGCTCCCCATCTTCCGCTTCATATACATTTTTGAAATATCTTTTTAAATAGCTAACATAATTATCACGAATAGCTTTTTCATCTTCTACAAAAAGTAGATCATATACATTTTCTTCTCTTTGCATGTTTCTCTCTCTAAATAAGTTTTAATACTCTTTTAATACATCATTTATCTGTACATATGCTTGGATTGGTGTTGTTTCAAAATAAGCCATATTATGTTTTTTTGCAAAATCTTTTGTCATACTTTGCACTTTTAAGAGATTAAAACGTGGTGCTTTTGGAAATAAATGATGCTCTATTTGTGTATTTAATCCACCATAAAACCAATGAACAAATGCTCCACCTTTAAGAGAACGAGATGTTCTCATCTGTAACTCCATCCAAGATAGTTTTTCTCCTACATCTTTTTCAAAAACCTCACAACCTAAGTGATTTGTAATAAAGCCAAACGCCAACCAAGGAGAGAGTGTAAAGTTAAGTGTTAAAAAGACTACAATAGCACTTTCTAATGGTAAAAAGTAAAATATTGGTCCCCACACTATTGGCCAGTGCATAAGCATAAGAGCCAACTCTCCCCACTTCTTACGTTTAATTGCAAAATTATATGATTGAATAATAAAAGCAAAGTACATAAAGAACATAGCTCCCCAAAAAACAAGGTATTTCGTAGCACGTAACCATGCTTTGTTTCCTTTATAGTTAGGAGCGAATGCACCATCCATTGCTAAAATATCTTCATCTTTTTCAGGCACATTACACCATGTATGATGATTAACATTATGTTTAAAATCCCACCATGATGAACTATTTGAAAGAATAAACGCCGAAAATGGGTATGATAATTTAAAAGAGAGTGACTTGTTTTTAAAGTATTGAAGATGAAGAATATCATGTGATACAAACACAGCACGTGTCCAAACTATAGTCATAAAAAAACCAAGTCCTACAGCACTCCAGAGTGACTCTGTTGGTAGAGAGTTCCAGTTTATAACTACATAATAGATAAGAGCCATACTAAGCATAATAGCTATCATCTCAATAGTTCCACGAACAGGAACACGGTCTAAAAGCCCAGCTGCACGAACTTCGGCTTTTAACTCACTAAAATTATCTGGATACGGTGTTGTTGACATACCTCAACCTTTAAATTAAAAATAACGGCTATTATAACCAGTATATTCTAAAATTATATTGATTAGAAACAAGAAACAATAGAGTATTTTCAATCTTATTGCATAATTTAGCTATAATCTTGTTATGAATAATATAACTTCCCATAATAAACATTATCTCTTAAAACAGTCTCAAAAGCATTTAAAATTTGGAACTTGGAAACTTAATACTGATCTAGATCATCTTATTTTATCAAATGAGTTGTGTGATATTCTCTACTTAGACAATTCTAAAAAATATGATTTAGAGATTTTAAGTGATTCTATTTACTCTGAAGATGTAAATAAAATTTTAGAACTTTTTGTGGATGCTGCTCAAACAGGTATAGAGTTTAAAAATACATTTAGAATGGAGATAGATGGTGTTTTTAAATACTACTCTATTTTCTGTAGTGTCGAGTTTGAAAATCAAAAGATAGCTTATCTCTACGGTTTCATTCAAGATATAACTCTTCAAGAAGTTCAAAATCTTGAAAGAAAAAATCTTATATCTTTAACAGAAGAGCATGTCATAATTTCTCAAACTGATTTATCAGGGAATATCATATATGTGAGTCAAGCACTCGCAAATATTAGTGGCTATACTAAATCTGAACTTATGGGAGAAAACCATAGAATCTTAAGACATCCAGATATGCCAAACAAAACTTTTGAAGAGCTATGGAATACTATTACTTCTGGAAACACTTGGGAAGGTGAGATCCTAAATCTGAAAAAAGATGGAGGTTTTTACTGGGTCTATAACTATATAACACCTATTAAAGATCATAGAGGTAAAATACTTAAATACCAATCTGTGAGACAAGATATAACTAACAAAAAGTATATAGAGAAAATTTCTATTACAGATGCACTTACCTCTCTCTATAACAGACGCCATTTTGACACAATGTTTGCTAAGGAGTTAAGTCACTCACGACGAACAGAAAATAGACTTATATTTGCAATGTTAGATGTAGATAACTTCAAAAAATATAACGATACTTATGGGCATCAGATGGGGGATACAGTTCTTATTGAACTTTCTAAAGCTCTTCAAAGTAGCTTTCAACGTTCACATGACTTAGTCTTTAGACTAGGTGGTGAAGAGTTTGGAATTCTCTTTTCACTTAAGAGTAATGATGACATTTTCAGACTTGTAGATAGAGCTCGTCAGAATATTCAAAACCTAGAAATTGCGCATGAAAAAAATGAAGCGGGTGTAGTAACTGCATCTTTTGGTGTTATTGAAATTCAAAGTGATTATACAAGATTAGTAAAAGAAGAGATGGATTTTGCTTATAAAGAAGCCGATAAGGCTCTTTATAAAGCTAAGGAGAGTGGTCGAAATAGAGTTTGTATTATTTAACAGCCTAGAATCTTACTTCTGCTGTTAGCATATATGCGACACCATTATTTAAATACTTGTCGCTTCCCTCTTCATTATCAGTAATAATTGCATTGGCTACCCACTGAAGATTTTTACTCTGCTCCCATGCAGTACCTATAATATAGCTAGAATTTGTTGTTTCATCAGCTGAATTTTCTAGTTCAGGTGTCCAAGAGTCATAACGAGCTAAGACTCTATACTCTTTTTCAGAACCTAAACGATACTCTGCATTTACACTATAACCTGAACCTGCTTGTGCTGAAACTGTATTACCTGTAGCTGTTGCTACTGATGAACTATTATCTCTAGTATCTAAAGATTTAACATATTGTGCAGCAATTAAAAAAGATGGTTGATTATAAACAGTATGAAGACCACCAAATACTAAATCGTCAGTACCAACAACATCTGAACTACTAACAGTATAGATATTTCCATTAACACCAGTTACATCATAAGATGTATCAACTGAAATTTCTTTATGTTTATAGTTATACTGACCAAAGAAAGAAGCATCCCAATAAGTTTTTGTAGTCTGTTTATCTTTACCTCTTACACCTAAAAGGTGAACTGTTGTTCTCCACTCGAAGCTTAAACCATTTTGTGCCACTTGATAAGAGTGATACCCTTCACCATTAAAAAGACCATAATCTGCATCAAAATATTGAGTTCTAGTTTTAAACATTACACCAAAGTCAGCAGAGTTTGAAAGATCTGGACCAGAT
>Ga0256826_1000662_pt1 | contig 21067 bp, 23 predicted proteins | sample CV79metaG_FD_185975 | JGI IMG/M metagenome (GOLD analysis project Ga0256826, IMG submission 185975) | Hydrothermal vent microbial communities from East Pacific Rise, Pacific Ocean - CV79 | ecosystem: Environmental > Aquatic > Marine > Hydrothermal vents | place: Pacific Ocean: East Pacific Rise...
TAGGCATTAAATTTGTTCCACCCGTAGGAAAGCTATTTTCACGTCTTGGAAAAATTAATCAATTTGATAGTGAAATTACAAAGTTAAATCTTGATATGAAAGAATACAAGTATATTCTTATAGATAATTATCATGGTTCTGAAGTGGCTTATTATTTTCGTAAATATGACAATATTTTAGTTCTTAATAGTGCAAGAACCTCTAACTTTAATTTATGGAGATATCAGGATTTAAATATAAGTATGCAAAATCCACTTACAGAGATTCCTCATTTAGGAAAAGTTATCTATATTGGTAGCTCAGAGAAGAACTATAAACAGATTGCGAAACTCTTTGGAAATTCTCATTTTATTAAAAAACTTGAGAAAAAAGTTTCAGGAAGAAAGTTAACATATTATATAGTTAGTTTTGAAAATTAAAAATACTTTTCTTCTCTTTTTTAAAAATCTTACTTATTTTTTTATGATTAAATATTAGAGAGGCAAGATTTTTAAGTTTTTCATATTTCACTTGATTACAGTGAATAGACATAAACACATCTTCTAAACCATCTCTCTCATTTTTACTCAAGGCACCCATATTTTAATCCTCTAGTTTATTTATTTTTCTAACAGTTCTAAGTATTTCATCATCATCTAATTCACCGAGCATACACATCACAATAGCAGCAGCTTGAGGCTTCGCCCGACCCAGTTTCCAGTCTTGGTATGTACGCATTGAGATTCCAAGTGAAAGAGCCATATCTTTGAGAGATATTTTCTTACCATTATTTTTGGACTCAAGTGAGTTATGAAGAATATTAAAAATGTCATCAATTTGCATGGAAGAATTATACGGAAAATATACTTAAATATACATATAAACTAGTTAATAGGTATATTAAAGATATTATATATGTGTAGTAGTATATATCATATGTAATTAATATATGTATATATACGGTATTCCGTGTTCTTTTTGCAAAAAAATAAGAACTTTTTTTACAAAGTTCTTATTTTAGAAGGATTTTAGTATTCTAGTAAATCACTATAATCATATTTAGAAAAATCTAAATATAATTTTCCATTTTGTTTTAAGATACGAATATCCTTACCATAATCAGCTAGAAATCTTTTTTTGATGATTTTTCTTTGATATGATTCTATATCTAAACTTTTTAAGTAACTTTTTAACTCTATAATCTCTTTAGAAGTGTTTTCTTTATGCTTTTCAATAGCTTCTAGTGGCTCAACTTCATGTATAGTATTTTCAGAATTTTGTTGCATTTTTTTGTTCATAAGTTCAAGTACATTTTTAAGTTGGTCATCTTTATTGAGATATACTTGCTCTATCTTTGCCATTTCATCACGAAGCATCTGCTCTTTATCATCTATCAGTTTGTCGATTTTCTCTTCAAGTTGAACGATTTTCTCTTTAAGAAGAAGATTCTCTTTCTGGTAAAGACCTAAAACCATAGCAACAGTAGTTTTTGTTTTTGTTTTTGTTTTAACAACTGGCGTTTTACTCTCTTGATTCTCTTGTGTCTCTGTAGTCTCTTTTTGTTGAGTGGCTATTTCAGTTCTTGTATCTTCATCTAAAGAATTTCTAGTAACTATTATGTATGTTATACCATCTTCAATTATGTAGTTCAGACGTTTACTTTTTAGTTTTGAGTTAATCATCTCTTTAGACATTTTAAAATGTTTAGAGTATTCATCTATTGTTAATCTCATTGTTTTCCTTTTAAATTATTGAATTAAAATTAATATCAGGTGGATTTATAATTCCTGATTTTCTTAGCCAAATAAGGCACCCTTGCTTTTCATTTCCATGTTTGTCATGAAAGGTATGAAGACTAGACTTCTGTAGTCCATGTTTTAGAAGGAGAGTATTAAAATCTTTGTGGAGAATAAGAAATCTTTTAAGACTTGCATATCCAGTATCAGAAACCATAACCGTAGTTATATTAAAATCTTTTATTTCTAAATAACGGGCACAATCATTAAGTCCATCACCAATAAAATTTTTATTTCCGAGTATATCTGTAAACTCATTTACCTCACCCGTATGAGAAGCGATTCTAATCCCTTGAAAATATAAATATTTTCTAGAAATATGTTCTGCAAAGTGGTTAAAACTCAAGCCTAAAATCGCTCCAAAACCTTTTAATCTTGGGTTTAAAATACAGTAAAAACCATCACCTGTAGAAACAAAACCTATGATAAATTTCGTTAATGGCATATTCGAATTAAATAACATTTTTTTGATCATCTTTTTAAAACTTTTAGTTAAAAATGTTACGATTTCTAGTTGTTCTTGTGATGTAAGCTTAGAGAAGTTTATAATATCAATCAGAACAATATCTGTAATAAGTGCAGTGGTTTTTTTTCTATTCATATACTCAATCTAGTAAGATATTTGTACTATTTTAGCATAAAGTTCTTTTAAATGAACTTTTGATTATAATTTCTAAATAATAAATAAATTAAACTTAGAGGTGAAATCATATGAGTAAAGGTATCTTAGATATAGTAAAACCAGGAGTTCTTTTTGGCGAAGATGTTCAAAAAGTTTACGACCATGCTAAAAAAGAGGGTTTCGCTATTCCTGCTGTTAATGTTGTAAGTACTGACTCTATAAATGGTGTTATTGAAGCTGCTTCAAAAGTAAACTCTCCAGTAATTATTCAATTCTCAAATGGTGGTGCATCTTACTATGCTGGAAAAGGCTTAAGTAACGAAAATGAAAAATCAGCAATCATTGGTGCTATTTCTGGTGCGATACATACTCATATGATGGCAGAAGCTTATGGTGTTGCTGTTATTCTTCATACAGATCATGCAGCTAAAAAACTTCTTCCTTGGATAGATGCACTTTTAGACGCAGGTGAAGAGTATTTTGCTAAAAATGGAAAACCTCTTTTTTCATCACATATGCTTGACCTCTCAGAAGAACCACTAGAATATAATATAAATACTTGTAAGACTTACCTAGAAAGAATGAGTAAAATTGGTATGAGTATCGAGATTGAACTTGGTTGTACAGGTGGAGAAGAAGATGGTGTGGATAATACTGACATGGATAATTCACTACTTTATACACAACCAGAAGATGTATGCCTAGCATATGAAGTTTTAGGAGCAGTTTCACCTCACTTTACAATTGCTGCATCATTTGGAAATGTACATGGCGTTTATAAACCAGGAAATGTATCTTTAACTCCAAAAATCCTTGATAACTCTCAAAAATTTATAGAAGAGAAACACAAAACTGAGACTAAACCAGTAAACTTTGTTTTCCATGGTGGTTCAGGTTCTTTACCATCTGAAATCTCTGAAGCTATCGGCTATGGTGTTATCAAAATGAACATAGATACAGATACTCAGTGGGCAACATGGGATGGTGTTCGTCAGTATGTGGCAAAACATCATGACTATCTACAAGGTCAGATAGGAAACCCAGATGGTGATGACAAACCAAACAAAAAATACTACGACCCTAGAAAATGGCTACGTGCTGGTCAAGAGACTCTTGTAGAGAGAGTTATTGTGGCGTTTAAAGATTTGAATGCTTTGGATAGAAACTAGTTAGCATATCCTGCCTGTTCTTTTTTTTCACTACTTTATTTCAAAGTAGTGAATTTTTTTGTGATGTTTATACTTCTAATAATATATCTAATTAAAATTAGTTATTAAGTTAAGTCAATGTAATATACTTTTATGAAAAATTATAACTTATACTATACTGACAAGCACTCTATCTCATCGTTTATCAATGCTAATTCTATATCGGATTCTAGCTCTCTTCTTATTCAAGTTTTTACTTCTCAAAACAATGTTACTTATATTTCAAAAATTCTTGATGATTTACTATGCTATTTTCCTCTTTCGAAGATTATTGGAACAACAACAGATGGTGAAATTAAAGATGGTTATGTCAGTGAAAATAAGACAGTTATAAGTTTTACAAAGTTCGCAAGTACTTCTATAAATATAATGGCAATAGAGCATATAGATAGAGGGTTTCAAACAGGAAAGAGAGTAGCCAAAGCACTTTTAAAAAAAGATACAAAAGCAATGATAAGTTTTGCAACTTGTTATAACACTTCAGGGGAAGAGTATCTTGATGGTATAAGTTCAGTCAATGATACAATAATTGTTGCAGGAGGGATAGCCTCTCATAATCAACAAACAACAGATACCTTTGTTTTTACAAAAGAGAAAATTATTTCAAGTGGTATTGTAGCTATTTCTTTAGAGAGTGATACTTTACATGTTCACAACAACTATAGTTATAACTGGTCAAAGATAGGTCTAGAACTTGTAATAAATAAAGTTGTAGATAACCGTGTCTATGAGATTGACAATAAAACAGCTTATGATGTATATGTTCATTATCTTGGTCATGAGATAGCTGAAAATTTACCTCGAAGTGGAACAGAATTTCCTCTTATCATTAGTCGTGATGGCTTTTCTATTTCACGAGCTGTTACAGAGGTTCATAGTGATGGAAGCCTTAGTTTCGCTGGTGATTTTCATATAGGTGATATAGTACAGTTTGGGTATGGTGATATCAAACAGATACATAAAAAATCGATAGATATCTCAAAACAAGTTTTAAAAAAACCAGCAGAGGTGATTTTTATATACTCTTGTATGGCAAGAAGACATTATCTTAATGAAGATATAGAAAATGAGACTATACCTCTTTCTCAGATAGCCTCTACTTCAGGATTTTTTACTCATGGAGAATTTTATACAGAAAAACGACGAGAATTTTTAAATCAGACTATGACTCTTTTAGCATTAAGCGAAGTGAAAAGTACAAAAAATGTTAAAAATATAGCAAAACGTTCAAAAAACTTTTCTAATCAAGCATTATCAATAAATGCACTGGCAAAATTGATAAATGTTGTAAGTGAAGAAGTAGACATACAGAAGAAAGAGCTTTTAAGACAGAAAAATCTTTATGAAAAGTTTTTTGAAGAAGCTGCTGATGGTATTATGATTTTAAAAGAAGATACTATAGTTCAATGTAATGAAAGAGCTTATAAAATGTTAGGATATACTTCAAAAGAAGGACTATTAAACAAACACCCTTCTGAAATATCTCCAGAGTTCCAGCCAGATGGAGAACTCTCTTTAACTAAAGCAAAAAAAATGATGCAGAAGGCTATAAAAGAAAATCTTCATCAGTTTGAATGGATTCATCTCAATGTAGATAAAAAACCATTATGGATGGATATTAAACTCTCTTATTTAGTAATTGAGAATGAAGAGTATATCTATGCTACATGGAGAGATATTCAAAAGAAAAAAGAGTTAGAAGATAAACTTTTAGCACAAAAAGAGTCTCTTTTTATTCAAGCAAATTATGATTCTTTAACAGGACTAACAAATAGAAATTTATTTTATGATAAGTTACAAAGAGGAATAGAAAAAGCTGAAAGAAATAAAAGTAAAATAGCTTTATTTTTTATTGATTTAGATATATTTAAAGATGTTAATGATTCACTTGGACATAATATTGGTGATGAGTTACTCAAACATGTTGCACAAAGGTTGACTCAATCTACAAGAAAAACAGATACAGTTTCAAGGATAGGTGGTGATGAATTTACTGTTATTATAGAAGATATTGAAGATACAGGTGCTATAGTAGATATAGCTACTCTTTTAAGAGAAAAAGTATCAAAATCGTATGAGATAGATGAACATATAATCAATACTTCATGTAGTATAGGAATTAGTATCTATCCTGATGATACTAGTGAGCTAAATCATCTTGTAAAATATGCTGATACAGCGATGTATAAAGCTAAGTCAGAAGGTAGAAATAAACAGTGGTTTTACTCAAATGAGATGACACAAATAGTTTCAAACCGTATGAAAGTAGATAATGAAATAAGAGAAGGACTTTTAAAAAATCATTTTGAAGCATACTACCAAATTCAAATAGATGCTAAAGAACAAAAGATTATAGGGGCTGAGGCTTTGATTCGGTGGAACCACAAAGACAAAGGTTTAGTTTTTCCTGATGAGTTTATACCTATTGCGCAAAAGAGTGACTTAATTATTAAGATTGATGACTGGATGATGGAAGCTTCTATGAAAATGTTTGCAAAACTATATAAGCAAAACCTAAACCCAGGAATATTATCTCTAAATCTATCGATAAAACAGTTAGAGAGTTCGAACTATGTAGCTAAACTAACAAATATGATGGATAAATACTCTTTTAAAGCTGAGTGGCTTAAGTTAGAAATACTTGAGAGTCAAATAATGAAGAGGGTAAAAGAAAATATTGAAAAACTTAATGAAATAAGTGCACTCGGTATCTCTATCGCAATGGATGATTTTGGAACGGGAGAATCTTCTTTTACTTACTTGAGAAAATTTCCTATTTCTGAGATTAAAATCGATAAATCATTTGTGATGAATATGAATGAAGAGAAGGGAAATAAGGAGATAGTAAAAGCAATCATTGCTCTTGGAAATGCCTTGAACTTAAATGTTCTCGCAGAAGGTGTAGAGAGTGAAGAAGATAAAAAGTATCTTTTAGAAAATGATTGTCATTTAATGCAAGGGTACCATTTTTCTAAACCTATACAAGCTAATAACTTGATTGAGGCTTTAAAAAAATAGAGTCTAAATTTATTTTAGTTGTGTTTTTGTGTTAGAGCATGAAATACACGTTTGTGAAACTCTTTTTCACATGGAAGGTTGAGTTTTGCTTCTCTCTGCTTTTCTCCCCACATTGGTTGAGGAAAATAACTGTCTTCTTCAAACCGTGCCATCACATGAATATGAACACGAGGTAAAACATTTGCTAATGATGCCATATTTATTTTTTTAGGGTTATAGTAGTGTTGCATTTCATACTCGATGAGATCATAAGTTTCCCAAAGTTTTTTTCGAAGGCCAAGAGGTACATCACCTAACTCTTTATAAGGTTCTTTTGTAAATATTTTTAACCAAGGAATTTCACTGTCTTCTTTTTCAACCCAAAGACTAAAGTCTTCATAGATAATCATATTGTGCATAGTATCACCTTTTTTGACAATTATAACAAAATATTAGGAAAAAATGAATTTATTTGTGAGTTCTTGGGAAGAGATTCCCAAGATGTAGAGAGTTATATATAGAGAATTAGTCGCGATTACCTCTGTAACCACCTGAACTTCTTCCTCCAGAACGGTTTCTATCACCGCCACCATTTCCACCAGAACGGTTTCTGTCTCCACTTCCTCCACCTTCACGGTTTCCACGGTATCCACCGCCTCCACCAGAACGATTTCTATCTCCACCACCACCTGAACGGTTACGGTTTCCACCACGGTAGTTTCCACGACCGCGTCCACGACCGCCGCCGCCTCCACGTTGTGCAGCACGAGCTAAAATAGCATCAAGTTTATCAGCAGGAATACCTATACGACTAGGACCTTTGATATCTTGTTTATCTAAAATCATAGAGATAAGTTTGTACATAATTTGTTCTTCATCTATATCTTCTTTAAGACGGTCAAGAACTTTGTGTGCCTCATCATAAATATGTTGATCTTCGATATTTTTAACCATAGCATCAATAGTTGAGCTTCTAAGATCATTTTTACTTGGAACAAAAGCATGGCTCATTGAAGTACCAACTTTTTGTTTGATACGTTGAAGTTCTTTAAATTCCATAGGAGTAAGAAGTGTAATTGCCTTACCTTTAGTTCCTGCACGTCCAGTTCTACCGATACGGTGAACATAAGACTCAGGGTCAAATGGAATATGGTAGTTAAACACATGAGAGATATTGTTAACATGGATACCACGAGCAGCAACATCTGTAGCTACAAGTACTTTAACAGAGTTTTGTTTGAAACCTTTGATAACATTTTCACGTTGACGTTGTTCCATATCTCCATGAAGACCATTCGCTAAGTAACCAGCGTTTGAAAGAACATTTGAAAGTCTATCTACTTCTGATTTTGTACGACAAAACACAACACATTTATCAGTAGTTTCAGCATCCATTAAACGAATGATAGCATCATCTCTTTCATGCTCATCGATAACATAGTAAAGTTGTTCAATGTCAGAGTTTGTTGTTTCACCTTTAGTGATAGAGATAAACTCAGGGTCTTTTAAAATTCTACTTGCAAGCGTTTTAATAGGTGCAGGCATAGTAGCTGAGAAAAGTAGTGTTTGACGGTTTGATGGTAAAAATGAAAATATTTCATTGATATCATCAAGAAAACCCATATCTAGCATCTCATCAGCTTCATCAAGAACAACAATGCTAGGTGCAAAGTTATTAAGCATATTACGTTTTAAGATGTCTAACATACGTCCTGGTGTAGCAACAACAACTGATGCTCCACGGTTTATAAGATCTAACTGGCGTTTATATGAACTACCACCATAAACTGTAACAGTTTTAGCTCCTAGGTTACGTCCGTACTTGAAAATTTCATCACTTACTTGAGTAGCAAGTTCACGAGTTGGTGTTATAACTAACATCTCAACATTTCCATCTATTTTCATGTTATGAAGTGCTGGAAGAGCAAACGCTGCTGTTTTACCTGTACCTGTGTGTGCTTGACCAACGATGTCACGACCAGCGATAACGATAGGAATAGCTTTTTCTTGAATCGGTGATGGAGTTGTAAACCCTGCAAATTTAACACTTTTAAGTAGTTCGGCTTTAAGTCCTAACTCATCAAATGTTACTGTTTTTTCTTCTACTTTTGGTTGTTCTGTTTGTGCATTTTCTTGCATTATAATCCTTTGAATATAAAGGAGATAATACAAGCTGCTACGGCACAATTACCAAGCAGGGTATCTTCCCCTTAAATATTTCGCGAATTATAGCTAAATTTACCTATATTATAATTAAACAAATTAATATTTTCAATTACTTAAGTTTATAAATGGTTTATTTACACATAATATTTAGGTAATATATCACTATGAATATACAAACAAAATACAATTATGAAAAAACATGGACAATCACTACTGAAAAAGAGTTATTAAAAATCATAGAAGATGAGATTGGTAATGCTGATCCCGAGGGTACACTCTTATATGTAAAAGAGGCTATTTCTTTAGGGAAAGTTTTGAGTATAGGTGACTGTAAGTTTAGAATACAAAAGAAGGATAGTTAAATGTTTAACAATGTTGAAAGTGCAAAATTATTATTGCGTTTAAGCTTAGGAGTTTTAATACTCTTTCATGGAATATATAAAGTAATTCATGGACTAGATGGGGTAAAAGCGATGTTGTCAAATGCACAACTTCCAGAAATCTTGGCATATGGTGTATATCTTGGTGAGTTAATAGCACCTATATTTATCATACTTGGACTCTACGCTAGAGTTGCTTCTTTAGTCTTGGCGTTTAATATGTTAGTAGCAATTTTTCTTGCATATGGATTTACTTTTTCTCTTGCAAAATATGGAGGAGTCTCTTTTGAATCACCACTAATATTTTTTATAATGAGTATAGTAGTGGCTCTTCTTGGAAGTGGAAAATATGGAGTTAATAATAAATAATCTTTTTATGGATGTCTTACTTTTAGTGTAGAGTTAAGAGTCCAAGCTATGAATGCCATTAGTAACATGACTACATAGGCAGGTAGAAGCTCATAAGCATTTGTAAGATAAACAAGCCATAAAAGAATTGCACCAAGAGGAGTAGGCACTCCAACAAAATACTTCTCTATCTCTCCCGCATCAGCATTTATATTAAACTGTATAAGACGACGTAAACCAGCTATAACATAACTAATACTGATTACTGAAGCTAAAATAAGCCAAATGCCAGTTAGTTGTGAAGCATAGACAGCTTGAAAAATCAGAAAAACAGGAACAAGTACAAAGCTTAAAAAATCAGCAAAACTATCTAGTTGAACACCAAACTCATTACTTAAGTTATATTTACGTGCTATCTTCCCATCAAAAATATCAAAAGCTCCACCAATCCATGCAAGAACAATTGCTAGAATAAAGTTGTTTTGAGTTATAAAGTATGTAGCCATTAATCCTGCAGTAATATTTACAAAAGTAAAGAGGTTTGCAAGATTAAAGTGAGAAGAGGGTGTCCATAAAAATTTCATATGATTCCTTGATTTTTTTCATGACAGTATAGCTAAAGAGTGATATTATTGCACTTTTTGTAAGTATAAACTTACTCCTTTATAGAAAGTTTTTGTTTTAAGCTACTCTTTAAATGATAATGATTATAATTTTAAAAATATCAAAGAAGAAGTAATACAATATGAAAACATTAAAAGATTGTAAAAAAAGTTGTAAAGTAAAAGTTGTTAAACTAAATGCACAGACTGATTTAAAACAGAGACTTATCTCTTTTGGTATCATGAAAGAAGCTGTAGTTGAAATACTAGAACATGCACCAGCAAAAAGTACAATAGAAATTAAGGTTGGAAATATGCGTATAGCACTTCGTGCTCAAGAAGCAGACTTAATAGAAGTAGAACAGATATGAAAAATTGTAACTTAAACAGTGATGTTAAATCATGTCCAATTATTGCTAAGCACATAAAAGTTGCATTGGTTGGACAACCAAATGTTGGAAAGAGTATGCTTATCAACTCTGTTTCAAACGCCCATCTTCATGTAGGAAACTTCTCTGGGGTGACAGTGGATAAAACAGAAGTTCTTTTTGATTATGCTAACTATCATTTTACGGTTGTTGATCTTCCAGGAACATATGCCTTTACTGACTATACTATAGAAGAAAGAGTGACACATGATTATTTGTGTGCTGAAGATTATGACATAATAATAAATGTTGTGGACTCAACAAACTTAGAAAAAAATCTGCAATTAACATCAGAACTTTTAACTATGAGCAAAAAAGTTGTTATTGCTTTAAATATGAGTGATGAGGCTGAGAAAGAGGGTATAAGTATAAATGCTGAGTATATGTCAGAGTTGCTGGGTGTTTCCTGTATTAAAGTTTCTGCTGTTACAAAACTTGGAATAGAAGAGCTTATTCAATCTGTAGTAAAAAAGTATGAAATGCCTCAAACAAATGCTAAACTGGTTTTTTCAGAACCTGTTGAAGAAGAGATAGCTCAAATAGTTTGGTATCTAGATAAACACAAATATAAATCTGCTAATACACATAGAAACATAGCTGTAAATCTTCTAAAAAATAATAAAAAAACTTATGCAAAACTTCATGACAACCCTATATGGACAGAACTTCAGCCAATCCTCATTGAAGCTAGTAAACATATTGAACTCCATCATGATAGTGATGATATCAAAGAAGCATTTGCAGAAGAGTATAACTCTTTTAACAGAGGTGTTGTTGCTGAGGTTGTTAAGCAGAAAACTTTAGTTCAAAAGAAAACGATGACTGAAAAGATAGATAATATTTTGATTCATCCTATTTTTGGCATACCTATATTTCTCTTTTTTATGTGGAGTTTATTTCAGTTAACATTTGAAATAGGGGCTATTCCTATGGACTATATAGATGCATTTTTTGGATGGTTTGGTACAACTATTGGTGCAACTATTGCAAATGATGATATTCGTTCTCTTATAGTTGATGGAATTATTGGTGGAGTAGGGGCTGTTGTCCTTTTTGTTCCAAATATAATTATACTTTTTGTTGGAATAGCGCTACTAGAAAGTACGGGATATATGTCAAGAGTAGCATTTTTACTTGATGGTTTTTTTCATAAGTTTGGACTTCATGGGCAGAGTTTTATTCCACTTGTAACAGGTTTTGGTTGTTCTATACCTGCATATATGTCTGCTAGAATTCTTAAAAATGATAGAGATAGACTTCTCACTCTTTTCATTATAGGATTTATGTCTTGTGGTGCAAGACTTCCTGTTTATGTTCTTTTTGCAGGTGCATTCTTCTCTCCTGAAATGGCAGGAAATGTACTTTTTGTTATCTATATTAGTGGAGCACTTCTTGGAATTGTAGCAGCTAAAGTACTTAAGTTAACAGCTTTTAAAGGTGTTGATGAACCTTTTGTTATGGAAATGCCTAAATATAGACTACCTTCTGTAAAGCTAATTTACCATACAGTATTAACAAAAACAATGATGTATCTTAAAAAAGCAGGTACATTTATAGCAGGAGCAGCTATGCTTGTGTGGTTTTTAAGTAATTATCCTCATAATCTTCTTTTAGAAACAGAGTATGCTACAAAAATAGAGAAAGCTTCTAGTGAAGATGAGAAAAGTAAATTACAAAATCGTTTAAGTGAAGCATTACTAGAACAGAGTTACCTTGGAACTATAGGGAAGTTTTCAGAACCTATATTTGAGCCATTAGGTTTTGACTGGAAAATGAGTGTAGCATTACAAACAGGTCTTGCAGCCAAAGAAGTTGTTGTATCAACACTTGGTGTACTTTACTCTTTAGGAAGTGATGTAGATGAAAAAAATGACTCCTTAATGGGTGTTATTTCTAAAAATATCTCTTTTCCTTCTGCAATGGCATTTATCGTTGTGATAATGATTTATCTTCCTTGTTTGGCAGCTTCTGTTGTCTTTACTCGTGAAGCAGGGCATATAAAGTACTTTTTTTATCTTTTTGCTTTTACATCAGTTATCGCTTACGTGATGGCGTTTTTAACATACAATATTGCATCATGGTATGTTTAACTTATATAAGGTTTACCAAAACATTAACAAACTCTGTTAAAATTTGAGCATGAATAAAATATTAATGATTGAAGATGACTTAGAACTTGCAGAGATACTTACAGAGTATCTTGAGCAGTTTGAGTTTGAGGTTATCACAGAAGATGACCCTTTTAAAGCAGTAAGTATCCTAAAGCTAGAGCCATTTGATTTAGTTATCTTAGATTTAACTCTTCCTGGTATGGATGGTTTAGAAGTGTGTGAAGCTATCCGTGAACGCCAAGATATTCCTATTATTATTTCATCTGCTCGTTCAGATGTGACTGACAAGATAAAAGCTCTTGAACTTGGAGCTGATGACTATATGCCAAAGCCTTATGACCCAAGAGAACTTGAGGCTAGAATCCACTCTGTTCTTCGTCGTTATGAAGCGAAAAGTGTAGAAAAAACAGAAAATAAGAGCGATTTTAAGTGTGATAAAGCAACAATGATTATCACATATAAAGGTCGTACTATAGACCTTACTAATGCTGAGTTTGGCATACTTGCTTATATGATTTCTAAACAAGGTTTAGTAGTTTCTCGTGAAGATCTCATCCATAATGTAAATGCTATAAATGAAGACTCTTCAAACAAGAGCATAGATGTTATGGTTGGACGTATTCGTAATAAAATTGGCGATAAATCACTTATAGAGTCTGTTCGTGGTGTTGGTTATAAGCTTTTAAAATAATGAAAAAAAATGCTGTTTTAATCACGGTACTCTTTGCACTTAGCGTTTCACTTCTGAGTGTTAGTGCCGTTTTTTGGGAGTTCTACAAGCTCAATAAAAAACAGTATATTGACCATATATTTACAAAGTATTCAGTTATAACTCAAATCTATAGAGATCATCAACAGAGACAAAATTCTGAAATTATGTTAGATGCTAACTTAGCTGTTTATCAGATGCAAATCGTAAAAGATAGAAGTTCTCAACAAACTCTTCTCAAAAAAGGAAAACTTTTAAAAAGAGAAGGCTTTAGAAGTTTTAACCAAAGAACAGCTTTACGAGCATCAATGATTGAGTATAAAAAAACTATATATTTTCATCTTCAAACTCAAAATGCTGGAATCTTAGTAAAAGATGAGCAGTTAAAACCATACTCCTATCTAAACCTTCTATATGCTTATAGTACGACATTTATGATTATAAGTATCTCTTTTGTTTTAGTTTTACAAAAACTTCGTCCTCTTATCCGTTTGCGAAAAAAAGTAGCACTTTTTGGTTCTGGAAATATGAAAGTCTCTTTTAAAACTTCTTCATGTGATGAAATAGGGCTTGTCTCTAATGAAATTGAGACAGCAAAAATCAAGATAAGTACACTTTTAGAGTCAAGAACACTCTTTTTACGTAACATTATGCATGAACTTAAAACACCAATAGCAAAAGGAACAATAGCTTCTCAAATGCTTGATTCTAAAAAGCAAAGAGATAGATTTAGTGGAATATTTAAGAGGTTAGAGTCTTTAGTTACAGAGTTTGCTATGATAGAAGAAGTGACTTCTATAGATGATAAAAGAGATTTTAATAAGTATAGACTTGTAGATATTATAGATGGTGCTATTGATATGGCAATGGTAGAAGAGGGTTCTGTAAGTGTTAATGTCCCTAGTCGATATAAAATAGATGCTAACTATAAGCTTTATACAACAGCGATAAAAAATATGATAGATAATGCTATGAAGTACTCAAATGATGAACATATAAATATAGTAATGTTAAATGATGAGTTGTGTTTTGAGAACACTGGAGAGCGTTTAAAAAATTCTTTGAAGTATTACATAGAACCTTTTACAAAAGAGAATCCTTCTAAAAATAGTTTTGGACTTGGTCTTTACCTCGTAGACTCAATTTTAAAAGCTCATGGTGAAGTTTTGGCATATGAGTATGAAGATGGAGTAAATCGTTTTATATTTGCATAAGTTTAAAGATGTAAACTTGTATAATGAATAAATATTTTTATATCCTAGTGTTTACATTTTTATCATTTTCATTTTTTGCATTTGGTTGGTTAAGCCACTCAGCTTACAAACCAGGTAAAAAAATTCAAAAAATTTCAAATTTAGAGAAGATAAAAGTAAAAAAAGAGTTAAATGTAGTCTTTCTAAACACTCCTACTACTTACTACATCGGAACAGAAGGGCCTACTGGTTTTGAGTATGATTTACTCTCAACATATGCTAAGCATCTGGATGTAAAACTAAACATAACAACAGTACATACAATAAAAGAAGCTTTAAAATTAAGTAAAAACTTAGATATAGACATCATATCTGCTTCAGTTACAAAAACTGTAAAAAGAGAAAAGAATTTAAACTTTGGCCCATCTTACTTTGAAGTTCAAGAGCAGGTGATATGTAACCGTAAGATGCAAAAAACTTCTAGATTTCCTAGAGATGTGGAAGATTTAAATGGTTTGAATTTAGTAGTTGGTGAAGACACCTCTTACTCTGAAACTATACACTCCTTAGAAGCTGATGGCTTTGAGATAAACGCTACATACTCTTCGTCTCTATCAACAGAAGAGTTATTAGAGAAAGTTTCAAAAAATCAGATTGAGTGTACTATCGCAGATTCAAATATATATGCACTAAATCTTAGATATTTTCCTGAACTTGCTATGGCATTTACTATAAGTGGTAGAGAACAGCTTGCATGGGTATTTCCAAAAGAGTCTCCAGAGTTAGAAAAAAGTATGTACCAGTGGTTAAATTCATATAATCAAAAAGGAAAAATGGTACAGTTAAAAGATCATTACTACTCATATGCACTGTTTTTTGACTACTACAATACCAAAATGTTTTATAAACGCATACATAAACGTCTTCCGAAATTTACAAAGTATTTTAAAGAAGCTGCAACTAAGTTTGGGATACCTTGGGCACTCTTAGCATCCATATCTTACCAAGAGTCTCACTGGAATCCTAAAGCAAAGAGCTATACTGGAGTTCGTGGACTTATGATGCTAACAAAACATACTGCAAAGTTGTTAAAGGTTAAAAATAGACTTGACCCAAAACAGAGTATTGTTGGTGGAACTCGACATATTAAACAGATGATTAAGTTTGTACCAAAAGATGTAGAGGGTGAAAATAGACTGAAATTTGCCTTAGCTGCTTACAATATAGGTCTTGGACATATTCGAGATGCTCAAACTTTAGCAACACAAATTGGTTTAAATCCAAATGTTTGGAGTGATTTAAAGATAGTGCTTCCTCTACTTTCACAGAAAAAGTATTATCGTGGTTTAAAATATGGTTATGCTAGAGGGGAAGAGCCTGTAAAATATGTAGAATCAATCTACAACTACAGACGTATTTTAGAAAACCAGTTAAAAGTTAAGACTCTTGAGAAGTAGTATTTTGAGAGAGAGTATTTAAAAAATTCTCCATATCATACTTGATTCTATACTCAGGAGTCATTATGTGTATAAGAATATCTCCTAAGTCAACAACAACCCAGTCTCCACTCTCATCGACATTGTTAAAATATTCTTCAGGTTTAAGATCTTTTTTAAGATGATCAAGTAAAGCTGTTGTATGTTTTGTTCCCAATGATGAAGCAATTATTGCATAGTCTACGAAATAGTTTTTTCCCTTAAGGTCAAAAACCTCTATCGACTCGGCTTTATTTATATCTAAAACATCTGTAATTTTTTGAATTCTATTTTTCATTTCTTTCCTTTGATAGTATTGCATTATTTCTTGTGCATTTATTTTTGGAAGATAGTTTTTATCTATCTTGTTTCTTAGTTCAGATGAGGAGATGTTTTCATCTATTCTGAGAGTTATAAACTCTTGTGGAATATTTATCATCTCTCGTGTAGCGACTATGAATGTCACCTTGCTTTTTAGTTCATGAAATCGATGCCAATTATTTAAGCTTTTTAAATTATCTGCACCTATGACTAGATAAATTTTCTCATAATTTTTTAGAAGAAAATTAACAGTCTCAATAGTTGGAACTTTTTGGTTTTGTGAAACTTCATAAGAAGATACCTTGACTTTTTCAAACGCTACAAATGCTTCTGTTAACCATTTCAAACGAAGTTTGGCTGGTGCAAAAGAAGAACTTTTAAAAGGGTTTAAAAAAGTAGGCATTACTATGATTTCATCAATATATTCTAATTTACTTAGAGTATTTACTATATTTATGTGACCAAGGTGAGGAGGGTCAAATGAACCTCCAAAAAGTGCTACTTTTCTCATTTAAAGCGAATTATAGCTAAATTTGGCTAAAATAACCGAATTTAAAAATTATAGGAACTCTAATGGCACTGAAAATAGCAATTAATGGATTTGGTAGAATTGGTCGTTGTGTTGCTCGTATAGCTGCAACAAGAAGTGATGTTGAAATCGTAGCGATTAATGATATGGCAAGTATGGATATGATGCTTTATCTTCTTAAAAATGACTCTGTTCATGGAACTTTTAAGAGTGAAGTGGTTCAGATAGATGAGGAAAACATCTCTATTGATGGTCACAAAATCAGAATTTTTTCTGATCGTGATCCAAAAAACCTTAAGTTTGCTGATTGTGGTGCAGATATGGTTTTAGAGTGTACAGGTGTTTTCTTAACTCAAGAATCTGCTCAAGTTCATATAGACAACGGTGTAGAAAAAGTACTTTTTTCAGCTCCTTCAAAAGATACAGCTACTGATACTTTTGTTATGGGTGTAAACCATGAGTTATATGCTGGACAAAAAATAGTTTCTAATGCTTCTTGTACTACAAACTGTTTAGGTCCTGTTGCAAAAGTACTTGATGATGCATTTGGTATTGAAAAAGGTCTTATGACTACTATTCACTCATATACAAATGATCAAAATATCTTAGATGTTAAACACTCAAAAGATAAACGCCGTGCTCGTGCAGGTGCTATAAACATGATTCCTACTACTACTGGTGCTGCAAAAGCTATTAGCCTTGTTATGCCACAACTTAAAGGTCGTCTTCACGGTCAATCTGTTCGTGTTCCTACACCAGATGTTTCTATGGTAGATTTAAATGTAGTTGTTAAACGTGAAACTACAAAAGAAGAAGTAACAAAAGTGTTTAATGATGCTGCAAATGGTTCTTTAAAAGGTCTGTTACTTATGGATAAAGAGATGAGAGTTTCTCAAGACTTTGTAGGGTGTGAGTACTCTTCAATCGTTGCAGAAGATTTAACACAGGTTATCGGTGGTGACATGGTGAAAATCATGGCATGGTATGACAATGAGTGGGGATACTCAATGCGTCTAATTGATATGGCTCTTCATATCTCGAAATAGGAAATAAATTTGGAACTATTACATTTAAAAAAATTAGATTTACGAGATAAAAAAGTATTTATAAGATGTGACTTTAATGTACCTATGGATGAGTTTGGAAACATCTCAGATGATAGACGTATTCGCTCAGCAATTTCAACTATAAACTACTGTTTAGATCAAGATTGTGCTGTTATCTTAGCTTCACATTTAGGTCGTCCAAAGGGTGAAGTAAACGCTAAGTTTACACTAGCTCCAGTAGCCAGAAGACTTCAACAACTTCTTAAGCGCCATGTTGAGTTAGCACCTGGTGTTGTAGATGATGCTACTTTAAAAATTGCAGCTGATTTACCAAGACACGAAGTTCTTTTGTTAGAAAATATTCGCTATGAATCGGGTGAAACTGAAAATGATGTAGCGTTGTCAAAAAAACTTGCTTCAATGGCTGATTTTTATGTGAATGATGCATTTGGTGTAAGTCATCGTGCGCATGCTTCAGTTGAAGGAATTACTCGTTTCTTTGATGATAAACATAGAGCAGCTGGATTTTTACTAGAGCGAGAGATTAACTTTTTTGCAAAACTTATCAATGAACCAGTACGACCTTTTGCTGCTATTATTGGTGGAAGTAAGGTTTCTGGTAAATTAGAAGCACTTATTAATCTACTTCCAAAAGTAGATAAAGTTTTCATCGGTGGAGGAATGGCGTTTACATTCTTAAAGCAGATGGGATACAACATCGGTGCTTCATTAGTTGAAGATGATTTACTTTCTGACGCACAACATGTTATGGATGAAGCAAAAAAACTTGGGGTTAAGTTTTATCTTCCTGTAGATGTGATAGCTGCAGAAAAGTTTGAAGCAGATGCTGTAAGTAAAATTGTAACGGCACAAGAGATTCCAGATAACTGGATGGGTCTTGATATTGGTCCTGCAACAGTAAGACTTTATCGTGAAGGTCTTAATGATGTTCAAACGGTTTTATGGAATGGACCTATGGGCGTTTATGAAATGGAAAAATTTGCTCGTGGAAGTTCTAAAATAGCACACTTTGTAGCAGATTCTTATGCAACAACTGTAGTTGGTGGTGGTGATACTGCAGACCTAGTACAGCGCATAGGTATAGATGAAGAGATGAGTTTTATCTCAACTGGTGGAGGAGCTTCACTTGAACTACTTGAAGGAAAAATCCTACCAGGTGTAGCACAGCTAGTTATAAAAGAGGACTAAAAGAGTATTTTATGAGAGCAACAAAGCTAAATATACTTGAGTATTTAAAAGAGATTAAATTAGAATTACAGTCTGATGGTATCTCAAAAATTGCTCTTTTTGGTAGTTTCTCTCGTAATGAACAGAATAGTTATAGTGACATAGATATTGCCATAGAAAAAGAGACAAATTATCTTAACACTAGAAGTGCTTATGATTATTTTACTGAAATAAATAAGATAAAAACACTAATAAGAAAAAAATTTCATAGAAATAGTGATATTTTTGATTTAGCGACTAACTCCTCTATGAAAAGTACAATCTTAAAAGATATTATTTATGTTTAATCTCAAAGCGGTAGAACGAGTAAAGCTTATAAAGAAAAAAATAATTTTTATTGAATCTATCGTCAATGAGAACAGTTCAATCGAAAAAGCACTTGATGATGAGCAAAATTCAAGAGCATCAATTTTAATGCATCTTACATCAATATCAGAACAGTTTGACAAGTTATTACACAATGGTGAACTAGATGTCTTAGCTTATTTTGATAAGCAAGATATTAAAGGGAGTTATGAGTTGAGAAACTTTATTGCTCATGATTATGAGGGTGTAGATTTGTATATTGTTGAAGATGTTATTGAATATCGACTTCCAATTATTAAACAAAGTGTTGAAAAAATACTCAAATTATCCAATTGATAAGGAACAAACATGATAATCGCAGCAAATTTAAAAACCAATTTTACTCGTAAAGAGACAAATGCTTATATAGAAGAGTTAGACTCTTATATGAAAGAGCATGAAATTTCTCAAGAAGTTTTAGTATTTCCTGCTATGAGTTCTTTAGATGTAAATGAGACATCTGTAGTAGTTGGTGCACAAAATGCATATGCAACTAAAGATGGGGCATTTACAGGAGAGATAGGGCTTACTCATTTAGAAGAGTTTAAGATAAAAACTATCTTGATTGGACATAGTGAACGTCGACATATCCTTGGTGAAACACAAGAAGAATTAGTGGCAAAGTTTAACTACTACAAAGAGTTGGGTTTTAAAATAGTGTATTGTGTCGGTGAACCTTTAGAAAAAAGAGAAGCTTCTAAAGAAGAGATGATGTCTTATATCTCATCACAATATGAGGGAATTGATACAGAGTATGAAAACCTTATAATTGCATATGAACCAGTATGGGCAATAGGTACGGGGCTTACTCCTACACTTGAAGATATTTCTGAAATACATAAAGAGCTAAAAGAAAAATCTACTGCTCCTCTTCTTTACGGTGGAAGTGTAAAAGTTACAAACGCTAAAGAAGTTTTAGCAACTAAAAATGTAGATGGTATTTTGGTTGGAAGTGCAGCCCTTTATGCAGAGCATTTTTCTACTATGATAGGTTATGCTCAGGAGTTAGAAGCATAACTTCTAACTATCTTCTTTTTTTACTACCTATGACAGGCATCTTCTCCATACGATGAACATTAGATGTCTCGTAATCAGAGGGATGAGCTTTTATGTAAACTGAACTTTTATCTACATACTTTTGAAGAGTAAAACCTTCTTCCTCTTCAACTTCACTCTCTTTATCACTTTCAAATGTAGGCAACCAATCATCTTTAATAAAAGAATCCAAAAGAGACTGAAGTGAACCCTTATCAGTTTGTGCTGTTGAATTGCTTATTTTGTTTAATGCACTGTTTTGTGATGGTGACTTGTACTGAGGCGTTGTACACGCGGTAAACAAAACTAAACTTAAAAAAATACTATGTTTTATAATTAATTGTTTCATGTGGGAATTATAGCTAAAATAAAAATAAATAATAGTAGATTAAGTATATGTTAAGTGTAGTTTATGATATACTCTATCGAAATTTGTAATCATTAAGGAGAATATATGAAATTTACAAAAATGAGTTTAGTGGCAGCGTTACTAGTTGGGTCAAGTGCATTCGCAATTGAGAATACAAAA
>Ga0256826_1000663_pt1 | contig 21059 bp, 23 predicted proteins | sample CV79metaG_FD_185975 | JGI IMG/M metagenome (GOLD analysis project Ga0256826, IMG submission 185975) | Hydrothermal vent microbial communities from East Pacific Rise, Pacific Ocean - CV79 | ecosystem: Environmental > Aquatic > Marine > Hydrothermal vents | place: Pacific Ocean: East Pacific Rise...
CGACTCAATAAGAGCAATAGCCTGACCTCGTTTCACACTTTGACCTTGTTGCACCAAGTACTTCATGACCTGACCACCGAGCCTTGCCATAATGTTCTCTTTAGCCGAACTCAACTGCACAATCTTGGAGTTAACCGTAATGGTCTCTTTAAAAACTTGTTTCTCAACCTCATCAGTGGGAACATCTAATGCCCATAAACTTTGTGCTAAGAGTAATGAGCTAATTATTGTTTTATTCATTTTGTCCCCCTTGAAGGTAGTTGATTTTTATAATATTTTTTTCTATGGCTAACGTCGCTTCTAAAAGACGTTCTCTGTTATCTAGTAGCTTTTTTTTGAGCATATTTAGTTTGAGTAAATTAACCTTGGCAATGGCGTACCCTTCTTGGTACATCGCTAACAGTTGTTCCTCTTCTAAAATTAAAGCTTCATAGTTGCTCTTTAGTGCTTCTTGAACAATAATCTCTTTTTGAAGTTGTGACAGTTCTAAAGTAAGCAGTTTTTTTCCTGAGACCAATGCCAGTTTTTGATTATTTATAGCTATCTTAGCCAACTGCTTTTCTTCTGATTTTTGATTAAAAATAGGGAGTGGAATACTTATGCCTATTCTAAAAATATCTTGATCAGGCTCTGCTTCTATTTCAGAAAAAAGTTCTATGCTTTCAATATTGTGTGAAGCCACAGCAAGCTTGGCAAGTGCAACTTCCTCTTTTTTCTCTGTTAACGCTAAGAGTGGATGGGTTGAGACATTTGAGTTTTGAACAAATATATGTTCTACATCTGGTTCAATATTTTGTTCCAAATTAGCAAAATGAAGCAGAGTGTTTTTTTGTTGTAGGCTTTCTAGGGCAAGTACTTTGGTATGACTTAAAGCCTCACTCTGTTCAATCTGAGCTTGAAGCAGTTCCGTTTTTGCAATACTTCCAGCAGAAAAACGACCTTGTGTAATGGCTAAGATTTTCTTAGAAATAGCAAGTGACTCTGTTTGTAAAAGCTCTTTCTTTTGAGCCTCTTTATAAGCTAAATAGTTTAAATTGAACCTATAGATAAACATAGATTTTTTAAGTTTGTAGTTCTGTTTGGCAAGTTCTACTTGACTCTGTGTCAATTTCTTTTTATCTGCTTTTACAGAAGGAAGAAGCAGAGCTTGACTAAGCCCAACACTCCCTCCAATCTCATTTTCTCTTAGTAGTCGTCTGCTTGAAAAGTCTGCAACTCCAACTTCTAATGTTGGATTCTTTAAACGAGTCTCGATTTCACCTTCAAGAGATTTCTCCTCTTGTTGGTTTTTGGTTATTTGTAATTGGACGTTGTTATTTATGGCAAGTTCTAGTAATGCTTCATATGTTTGTGCATGAAGATTTAATACTACGAACAGACCGATGATTGTTTTTTTCATGGTGTTCCTATAATATATATTTAAAATATATCGTAGGGTACGGCTTTAGCCTACCGATTAAACCATATTTAATTCATTATAGAATTTTATGATTTATTTTATTTTGACGGTAGGCTACAGCCATACCCTACGAATGCAATGGTGGTATTATTGATTTTTTAAATATTAAAGATAGGAGGTCTAAAGCTGTTTTTGTTGTAAGCGTAATGATTTGTTAAAGGTTGTATTTGAGTCACAAACTCTTCTTGGTTCATTTCAAACAAAGAAAAAGTATCAGGAAGTAAAAAGGAGACATGAAACATGTAGTGGCTGTCACAACTGTCATTTTCATGTTCGTGTTGAGCTTCATCTTGGTGAATGGGTGCCGAAAATTCTGCAACATACTCTTGTACGGAACAGTGGCTCTCTTCATTGTGGGTGTCAAGCACCACTCCATGTGCTATGGAAAAAGACATAACAACTAAAAGGAGTAGATTTATTAACTTGTTCATGAAGTTATTATAACGCTTAAATATAAATTTTTCGTAAAAATTATAAAAATGCTAAAAGTGAAGCCGTTACTGCAACATTTAAAGACTCAACTCCACGGTTCATAGGAATAGAAATAGCATCTGTACTTATAGCTTCTACTGCTTTTGTTACACCTTCACTCTCGTTACCCAAAATGAAGACAGTTTTTTCTGTGTAGTCTACTTCTTTGTAACTCTGTGGTGCATGAGATGAAAGCGTGTAAACTTTTGCCTCTTTACTTTTAAAAAGCTCCAAGCTCTTTGCTAAGTTTTTTGTTTTAATAATTGGCAATCTAAAAAGTGTTCCTACCGAAGCTTTAATAACCAGTGGAGAGATTTGAGCTGCATTTTTTGTTGGTAGTAAAATAGCATCAATGTTTCCAGCTGCTGCTGAACGGATTATCATTCCTAGATTTTGAGGATTATGAATGCCATCTAGTGCTAAGACTCGGTATGTACTGTGCTTCTCTAAAAACTCATCTTCACTTAGTGAGTGTTCCAAAACAATGTCTAGTGCTACCCCCTGGTCTTGTTTTGCATTTTTAGAGATGCGAGAAAGACCTTTTTTGTCATGGTAGGCAATCTGAATGTCACGACGCTCAGCAATGCTCTCCATTTTTTTGAGTTGCTCTGCTATTTTGTTTGAGTCTGCAAAGTGCAACTTGTGTACCGTTATGCTTTCATCTTCTAAAACTTCCATGACTGCATTACGACCATAAATGGTAATAATTTTGTCAAAGAAAGCTTTTTTTTCTAAATATTCAGCTGAATCACTTTTTGAATGTTCTGGCACTATTTTTCGCCATTCCAAGCAATGCTCTGTTTACCCTCTTCGTTGAAAGATACAGCAGGCATTCCCATGATGTTGAAACCACCATCTACGTAGTGAACTTCACCTGTAACACCAGCACTTAAGTCTGAAAGCAAGTACATCCCTGAGTTTCCAACATCGTTAATGCTTACATTACGTTTCAATGGTGCGTGTGCTGCATTCCATTTTAACATGAAACCAAATTCACCAATTCCAGCTGCTGCTAGAGTTTTGATTGGTCCTGCTGAGATGGCATTGACACGAATTCCGTCACGTCCTAAATCTTCTGCTAGGTATTTTGTGGTCATTTCAAGCGCTGCTTTTGCGACACCCATTAGGTTATAGTTTGGAATATATTTTACACCACCGTAGTATGAAAGTGTTAATACAGAAGAGTTATCTGAGAGAACTGGTTTTAACTCTCTTACAATTTCGATTAATGAATAAACAGAAATGTCCATTGCAATGTCAAATGCCTCTTTTGAGATGTCATAGAAACGACCTGAAAGACCCTCTTTTGGAGCAAAAGCAATAGAGTGAACAATGAAATCAATATGACCCATGTCTTTCTCAATGCTCTCTTTAAGTGCTTTAATCTCTTCTGGTTTTGAAACATCACAAGGGTAAAACTTGTCTGCACAACCTAAATCTTCGGCAACAGGTGCCAACTTTTTTTCAAATCTTTCATTTAAAAAAGTAATTGCTACTTCAGCACCTTGTTCTCTACATGCTTGTGCAATTCCATAAGCAATAGACTTTTTATTTGCAATTCCAAGGATAATTCCTTTTTTGCCTTTCATAATCATCTGATATTCTCCGATATAAAAATTAATGGCGTATTTTATCACGATTGAGGTAGAATATACGTTAAAAGTAAAAATCTGAAAACGAGAAAGCATATGAAAAAAATATTAATTATTAATACGGGTGGTACATTTAATAAAGTCTACAACCCACTAACAGGAAACTTGGACATTGAACCAAAGGGAAAAGCCATAAGATCTATTGCTAAAGCATGGTTAACAAAGTTTAAAATTAAAAATATTATTGGGAAAGACAGTCTTGAAATGACCAATGAAGATAGAAAAGACATTATAAAAACCATTCAAGAGTCTGAGAGAAAAAACATTATTATTGTGCATGGGACAGATACAATGAACATAACAGCAAGTTATTTAAAAAAAGCAAATTTAAAAAAGAAAATTATCCTGACAGGAGCCATGGTTCCTTACGCTATAGCCTCTATAGAGGCAACAGCCAATCTATGTTCAGCATATGGTTTTCTTGAAAATGTTGATAACAATGGAGTATATATTTCGATGAATGGGATAATTCAAGATTACAAAAGAGCAATTAAAAACAAAGAAAAAGGATATTTTGAAGAATCAAAATAGAATCTCTCTCGCAATCTTAAGGTACAACGACATATTAAAAAAATATTAATTTAATACGTAATAACTCTAGACAGTTTTAGAGAACATCCTCCGAGGAGGACATAATACTAATTCAGGAAATAGGGGAGAGCTAGAGCATCACCTATATGTCGTCGTAAGAGAATTATAATATGATTTAACTTAGAAGAACATAAAGAATACTAAAAAAAACATATTTAAACAATATTCTTTCTGTTATTCTTTGTTCTATTAATAAGAAGAACTATTCTTTTAGCTTTATTCACTTTTCATTTTATTGTTAGGAAACTGTTCATAACACAAATTTAACCTCTCATTAGCTATAATCCATCAACTAAATATTAAGAGAAATGAATGCAAAATTTATATATTCCAAAACCAAGTCCACATGACCCAGATAAAAATGGTCATTTTGGTAAAGAGACTGATACTCATAGGTTTGGAGGGCGTTTTGTTCCTGAAACATTAATGCCAGCACTTGAACAACTACGTCTTGACTACGAGGCAGTAAGATTTGACAAAGAATTTTGGTCAGAAGTTGACTACTACTACAAAAACTATGTAGGTCGTCCCTCTGCTCTATACTTTGCTGAAAACCTTTCAAAAGAGTTAAATGCTAAAATTTACTTGAAACGTGAAGACCTTAACCATACGGGTGCACATAAAATTAACCATACCGTTGCTCAAGCCATTTTAGCAAAACGTTTGGGTAAAAAGAAAGTTATTGCTGAGACAGGAGCTGGTCAACATGGTGTTGCCACAGCTACGGTAGCTGCTCTCTTTGGTTTAGAGTGTGAAGTTTTCATGGGAGCAAAAGATGTTAAACGTCAAGAGCTCAATGTTTTTCGTATGAAACTTCTTGGAGCAAAAGTACATGCTGTTGAGTCAGGAAGCCGAAGCCTAAAAGATGCCATGAATGATGCCATTCGTCACTGGGTAACCAATGCTCGTGATACTTACTACATTATAGGAACCGTTGCTGGACCTCACCCCTACCCTATGATGATACGTGATATTCAGTCTATTATTGGTTGGGAAGCAAAAGCACAACTTGATGTTGTTGAAGGTTGTCTACCTGACAAAGTCATTGCGTGTATAGGTGGTGGGTCAAATGCCCTTGGAATCTTTAACCACTTCTTGCAAGATGAAAGCGTTGAATGTATTGGAATCGAGGCTGGTGGATTAGGACTTGACTCTAAGCATGGTTGTTCACTTGAAAAAGGTAGCCCAGGTGTTCTTCATGGACAACTAAGCTACTTACTACAAGATGAAGATGGTCAGGTTCAAGAGGCACACTCTATCTCTGCTGGTCTTGACTACCCTGGAATTGGACCAGAACACGCTTTCTTTAAAGATAACAACATTGTAACTTATGACCATATTACCGATGATGAAGCAATAGATGCCTTTGTATGGTTGTCACAAGCCGAAGGAATCATTCCTGCTTTTGAAAGTTCTCATGCTATTGCTTACTTAAAAAAAATGAAAAAAGAAGATATTGAAGGTAAAACCATCTTGGTTAATCTCTCAGGTAGAGGTGACAAAGACATGATGCAAGCACAAGATATTTTAGCCGAGCAATTTAAATAACCGTAGGGTGTTTTCCCATGAAAACACCGTCAAAATAACATTTAAATATTTTAAAACATTACAAACATATATAACACGGTGTTTTCAGGGGAAAACACCCTACAAGGAACCTCCAAATGAATTTCGAACTAACCATAAGCCCAATAAACGAAATAGATACCTCTTTAGAACTCATCTTAATTGTTGAAAAAAACTTCAAACATGACTTCATTCAAGACAAAAAACTTCTTAAAAAAGCTGGATTCAAAGCTGGACAAGATGAAACCTGTCTACTTATAGAGAAAAATAGGCTCTATGTGGGTGTTAAAAGTATTAACGATGACAATCTTAGAGTGGCTATGGCAAAAGCCGTCCAAGCACTCTCTTCTACAAAATATAAAAGCCTTAAAGTTGCCAGCTATCTGAAAAGTAAAAAGTCTTACACTAACATTAGAGCAATGGTTGAGGGCATTCTTTTGGGTGCTTACACTTTTGACAACTATAAAAGTAAAAAATCTAAGCAAAGACTTAAAGAGATTGTTCTTTCTTTAGAAAACTACAATGCTTTTGAAATAGAAATGGAAGAGGTAGCAAATGCTATTGAACTGGGTCAAATAACAGCTGATGCGACAAACTTTACACGTGACATAGTCAACACAACTCCTGATGACTGTTACCCAAAAATTTTGGCAGACATTGCAGAAGGTTTGGCAGAAGAGTCTGAACTTGCCTGTAACATTTTAAAAGTTAAAGCGCTTAGAAAAGAGAAGATGGAGACCCTTTTGGCTGTTGCACGTGCAAGCCGACACACCCCAAGAGTCATTCATTTAACCCATAAACCAAAAGATACAAAAGTTGTGGTTTCCCTTATTGGTAAAGGACTTACTTATGACTCAGGTGGACTCAGTCTAAAACCTTCAAACTCAATGGTGGGCATGAAACTTGACAAAAGTGGTGGGGCAGCCGTACTTGGAATTATGAAAGCCATTGCAGAGATGAACCTACCCATAGAAGTTCATGGTTTTGTAGGCGCTGTTGAAAACATGATTGGTGGAGATGCTTACAAACCAGATGATGTATTGGTAGCAAAAAATGGAAAAACCATTGAAGTAAGAAATACCGATGCAGAAGGTCGTTTGGTCTTAGCCGATGTTTTAGGTTATGCACAGCAAGAGGTAAAAGCCGACTATTTATTTGACTTTGCCACACTTACAGGTGCTTCTGTTGTGGCTGTGGGACACTACACTTCAAGCATTATGGGAAATGCTGACAAACCTAAAGACCTCATTATTGAAGCTGCAAAAAACTCTGGAGAACTCGCAACAAAACTGGACTTTAACCCTCACCTTCAAAAACTATTAAAAAGCTCTATTGCTGACATTTCAAACATTTCTAGTAGCCCTTATGGTGGAGCAATTACAGCTGGACTTTTTTTAGATGAGTTCATTGATGAAGAGAACAAAAATAAATGGGCACACATTGACATTGCTGGACCTGCATTTGTAGAACATGCTTGGGGAGAAAACCCTGTTGGTGGCTCAGGTGCTGGTGTTAGAATGATGCTTAGACTACTTGAGAAGTTGGCAAATGACGCATGAGTAAATATCTAAACTTACTCAGTAAAAATCAGTTCAAAGTCATATTTTTTCTTACGGTTATTGTTATTTTATACAAAGCATTAATGCCTTCAGGTGAACCTTTTTTTCACTTTAGGCATGCCGACAAATTTTTACATGCCTCTGCATTTTTTGTACTTTCATTCTTACTGAACCGTTCTTCTTCTAGTATTGAAAAGAGATTACGAAACATGCTTTCACTACTTGCTTTTGGGATTCTTATTGAAATTTTACAATCATTTACAGGCTACAGAGAAGTCTCGGCACTAGATGTATTGGCTGACTTAGTAGGCATCTTTCTTTTTCAATTAAGTTATACCCTTTTAAAATCAATACAGCTAAAAAGACGCAAGAAAAAACAACTCTAACCCCTACTTCACCAAACTTTAGTTAAAATTCCATAATTATTTTAACTAAGGAATATCATGGGATTAAGCATCGGACTTGTAGGATTACCAAACGTAGGTAAATCAACCACATTTAACGCCCTTACTAAAGCACAAAATGCAGAGAGTGCAAACTACCCTTTCTGTACCATAGAACCAAACAAAGCAGTTGTACCTGTACCTGACATTCGCCTTGAAGCATTAGCAAAAATTGTTAATCCTGAAAAAATTCAATACTCTACTTTAGATTTTGTTGACATTGCTGGTCTAGTAAAGGGTGCGAGCAAAGGTGAAGGTCTTGGAAACAAGTTTCTAAGCAACATTCGTGAGACAGAAGTAATCTTACACATTGTAAGATGTTTTGAAGATGACAATGTAGTACATGTAGAGGGTTCTATTGACCCTATTCGTGATGTTGAGATTATTGAGCAAGAGTTACTTTTCGCTGACCTTGATGCCATTGAGAAACGTATTACCATGCTCTCTAAAAAAGCACGTGGTAATGACAAAGATGCAAAAGCACAACTGGTCATTGTTGAAGCACTTTTAGAACATGTTGCAGAAGGTCTCCCCGTTTCTACTTTTCCTGACATTGACACAGATGAATTTGCTGACATGAACAAAGACCTGCGTCTGCTTACTTCAAAAGAAATTATGTATGGTGCGAATGTTGACGAAGACTCTTTAGAAGAGGACAATGAGTACGTTAAAGTTTTAAAAACGTATGCAAGCGAGAGAAATTCAGAAGTCATCAAACTTTGTGCAAAGATGGAAGAAGAGATGATTGATTTTGACGATGAAGAGAGAGATGAAATGTTAGCTGACCTTGGTGTTAAAGAGAGTGGTTTACAACAAATTATCCATAAAGGTTTCGACAAACTTGGTCTCCAATCTTACTTTACAGCTGGGGTTAAAGAGGTTAGAGCTTGGACAATCCGTCAAGGAACTACTGCACCTAAAGCTGCTGCTGTTATTCACAATGACTTTGAAAAAGGCTTTATTAGAGCTGAGGTTATTGCTTACGAAGATTTTGTAGAGTTTGGTGGAGACAGTGGTGCAAAAGAAGCTGGTAAAAATCGACTAGAAGGAAAAGAGTACATTGTTCAAGATGGCGATGTAATGCACTTTAGATTTAACGTTTAAATAAAAAGAGGTATTTACCTCTTTTTATAATTAGAAAGTATAATTCACTCCCAAAGCAATAACTGGATAAAATTGATTGTCTGCTAAATCATCATTCACATTTTGTTCCTCTTGTGCTAAGCCTTGATTAACTGCTGGGTTATTCACACCTTCTGCTGTTAAGTCTGCCTTCCCTTTCCCATGATAAAGCACTCCTAAATCAAAAGTAAATCCCCATCCTTTGTCACGTGCATCATTTCCCCATCCAATTCCTACATAAGGTGCTATTTTATTAAAACTAACATCTACATTTACTTTACCAACATCTGCTGATGTATATGTTACACCATTAATCTCAACTGTCTGTGTTGCTGAGGGAGTCACCGTTCCTGTAAAACCATTTCCATTGTAGTAGACTCCCGAAGTAAGTCTAAAATTATTATCTGCTGGGTATGCATCAATTAAGATACCAGCTGTAAACAGTTCTAAGTCCCCTTTATAAGTATTCCCATCTTGACTTTGACTATCAGAATAATTGAATCCATTCATGTTAAAACGTGCAGAATAAGTATCATTAATTGGGGTAGAGACATCAATACCATAACCAAGTGTACCTATTTTAAAAGCTGCATTAAGCTCTTTTGGTGTTTCTGCAAACACTACTGTCGTTGAGAGTAAAATCAACCCTGTTGCTATTATTTTTTTCATCTATTCTCCTTGAATTTAGTATAACTTCTATTATAGTTAAAGAAATATTAAAAAAATATTTCTACAAAGTAAAATACAAATTAATTTAAAAAAATTTCCCAATAAAAAACTTAGAAAGTATAATTAACACCTAAAGCAACAACTGGATAGATTTTATTGTCTGCTAACTCATCATTGATTTTTACTTCCTCTTTAGCTAGCCCCTCATTAATTCTTGGACTATTCCCTCTTTCTGATGTTAAATCAACCTCTCCTTTTCCATGATACAGTGCACCTAAATCAAAAGTAAATCCCCATCCTTTATCTTTAGTGGTATTTCCCCAACCAATACCAATGTAAGGTGCTATTTTATTAAAAGTAATATCTGCATCAACTTTACCAATATCTGAAATATTGTAAGTAGTACCATTAATCGTAACTTTATCTATTGCTGTACCTGTAAAATTATTTCCATTGTAGTAAATACCTGTACTCAGTCTAAACTTGTTTTCAAAAGGGTAAGTATCTAACAAAACCCCTGCTGTAAATAAAGTTAATGTCCCACTATAACTATTTCCATTACTTGTTTCATTTTTACTATATGCAGCACCATTTACGTTAAATCTTGCCGAAAAAGTATCATTGATAGGTGTAGAAATATCTAAACCTACACCAAGTGTACTCACTTTTAAAGCAGTATTAAGATCTTTTACATCTTCTGCAAACAGTACAGTTGTTGAAAATAAAATCAACCCTGTTGTTATAATTTTTCTCATCTATTTTCCTTGAATTTAATCTAAACATTATTATAGGTAAAGAAATATTAAAAAATTATTTCTATACATAAAAACACAAATTTATTTAAAAAAAATTTCCCAATAAAAAACTATGTTATAATTTAACAATGATAAAAGAACAAGAACTCAATAATCTCATCATCTGTAAAAAATGTCATACACTGCATGAGAAAATTCCTCTGCACAACAAAAAAAAGGCACTCTGTTCTAAGTGCAACATTCTCCTTTACCAACGTGATGACAAAATGATTGACAAAACACTGGCTTTGGTTATTACAGCTGCAATTTCACTCATTATTGCCTTTGAATTCACTATTATTACCATCAACATTCAAGGATTAGAGCAAAGTTTAACACTGGGTTCACTCTTTAATGTAATTATTGAGCACAAACAATATGTTGTAGGGCTCATGTTTCTTTTTCTAATTTTCATTTTTCCAATTGCCATAATAAGCGCAATGTTTCTGCTTCTGTTACTTATGAAATTAAAAAAAGGTGCTTACTTAACAAAACGCCTACTAATACTTCTTGCCCATTTACGCCCATGGAGCATGGTCGACATTTTTTTTATCTCTCTTCTTGTTGCCATGGTTAAACTTTTTGACTATGCTCACATAGAGCTAGGCATTTCATTCATGGCTTTCATATTTACACTAATTCTTGATATAATTATCACTAAAAATATTGGTTTTAACGAATTATGGGAAATGCATACAAAAATATATGGGACAATAGATGAGTAATCATGACGATTTTGTACGCTGTCACATTTGTGAAGCCGTCAACCAAAATGATAATGCCAATAAAATCTGTAGACGCTGCCACAGCCATATATACAGTGACCTAAAAATTTCTTACCACAAAACTTTAGCATTTCTTATTACAGCTATTATTCTCTATATTCCTGCAAATATCTATCCTATTCTTATAACCAAGCAGTTTGGGAGTAGTTCTGAAAGTACCATTATGGGTGGAATCATGCACCTTTGGGAAGCTGGATCCTACCCTGTCGCACTCATTATTTTGGTTGCTTCTGTCTTTGTTCCTCTCTTAAAATTCATACTACTTATTTATCTCTTAATTAGTGCAAAATACAGAGGTTACTCATCAAGAATCGACAAACATAAACTCTTTTACATTACAGAGGCAATTGGACCTTGGTCGATGGTCGATGTTTTTGTTGTCATCATACTCTCTGTTCTCATCCATTTTTCGGGCATTCAGATTTACCCAGGAGCAGGAGCAACTGCCTTTGCACTCATGGTTTTTTTCACTATGATTTCTGCGCTTTCATTTGATACACGACTTATTACAAAAAGAAAAAAAACTAAAAACCTCTCACATCAAGGAGACAGTGTCCATGCAAACACATAAAAAATATAATACCCCTAAACTCAAAGAGTCTGTAGGAATTCAACTCTTAACAACCATTTGGCTTGTCCCACTGATTGCCATGATTATTGCACTTTGGTTAGCATTTCAATACTACTCTAAAATTGGGCCTACGGTTGAAATTTCTTTCAAAGCCAATGCTGGACTCATTGCTAACCAAAGTCAACTCAAAATGCGTGATGTTACCATTGGTATGGTCTCAAAAATCTCACTTTCAGATGATGGAAATGGAGTAAAAGTACAAGTGAAGGTTAACAAAGAGGTAGAAAAATACCTTAATGAAAAAGCAAAATTTTGGATTGTCCATGCAGATGTAGGTTCACATGGGGTTTCAGGACTAGACACCCTGCTCTCTGGTTCATATATTGAACTTCATAGTTCCAAAGAGAAAAAAACAAAAGTCAAGTTTACAGGACTAGAAAAACCTTATATTGACAAAGATGCTGAAGGGAAATATTATCTCTTATCTGCACCGTACTCAAATAACATCTCTGAGGGATCTCATGTCTACTACAGAATGATTGAAGTTGGAAACGTTGAACGGGTTGCCATTTCACCAGATGGTAAAAAAGTCAATTTTACCATTTTCATTAAAAAAAGGTATACATCCTTTGTTAATGACCAAAGTCAATTTTATACCACTAGTAGTTTCAGCCTAGACTTTTCACAAGGTAAACTGGACATGAACATTGCTTCTGTTTCACAATTGGTTCATGGAGGAATCTCCATCTATACCCCTTTACAAACCATAGGTACTAACATAACGACAGCACGAAAACAGAAACGTGTTTTTCCTCTCTACAAAAGTTTGTCTGAGATGAAAGCAAAACATCTTATGACTGGTGCAGATGACAAAGTTTATGCCTTTAATTTCAATGAAAACATTACCAAATTAGAAATTGGTTCACCTATTGAGTTCAATGGCTTTCAGGTCGGTTATGTAACAGACATCAATAGCCATTTTGAAACAAAAACAAAAAAGATTAAATCTAAAGTTTATGCCATCATTCATACCAAAGCATTTAGCAATAATGAAGAGAAAAAGAGTGGCGAAAAGACCCTTGAAATGTTAGTTAACAAAGGCTTAAAAGCTTCTCTTTCTTCTACCATTCCCATGATTGGTTCTGACTATATTGACCTTGTATTTGACCAAAGTTCAAGTGGAAGAATTGACAATAATACTACCTATGCACGTTTTCCAACAACAAAACGAGCTGAAGGTTCAACCCTTTTAAAAGAGATAGAAGGTCTTGTTGTAAAAATAGAAAAACTTCCTTTAGAAAATTTACTTAAATCAGCAACTAAATTACTCGATGACAACAACAAACCCGTACAACGTTTACTAAAAGATTTACGTCATGCCATTAATGACTTTGACATTACCATTAAAAACTTGAACAAGTTTACAGGGCAAGAGTCACTACAACAACTACCTGCCGAACTAACGAGTACCATGAATGAACTTAGTGACACACTCAGACGTGTACAAGCATTAAGCACAGAATATGGAGCTGACTCTAAATTTGCATCAGAACTCTCTTTGGCTCTAAAAGAGTTAACATTCACAGCAGAATCAATGGGTAGAGTAAGTCTAAAACTTGAAAAGAAACCAAATGCACTTATCTTAGGAGATGACTAATGAGAAAACTATTACCAATATTATCGTTACTACTTTTACTCGCAGGATGTGGATCTAAAAAATATTACACTCTTGGTAGTACTATTAATGTTAAAAACACAGCAACGTATGAAAAAGAAATTGACGTTGTAAAAGTAAATGTTCCCAAATATCTAAGAGACCATACGCTTGTACGACAAATAAGTCCTTACCAAGTAGAAATTATTGACAAAGCACAATGGCTTACTCCCATGCAAAAGCGTCTGACCAATGTACTCATTGACTACTTACAAAAATCCATGAACAACCCAAATGTCCACCTCTACCCTTGGGACGCTGGGAAAAAAACAGCTAAGAGAGTTTCTGTTACCATTAAACGTTTTATTGCTTACAACAATGAAGTTGTACTTGAAGCAAACTATAAGATTGAAGATTTAGAAAACAAAACAAGTAATACCAAACTTTTCCATACAACAGTTGAGACCAACCATGACATTGACAATATGATGGCATCTATGGAAAAAGCTTATTTTGAATTGGCTGAGAAGATTAAAGACGAAATTGTTAAATAAACCTAACTCTAAATCAAAATGTGTATAATTGTTCAATGAAAATTTTGAAATTATTATACACATTCATAGCATTGCTATTTAAACTTACTATCTTTCTTTTTGTCTCACTCATTTTTTACTTTTCACTGCCCATTCAAACAACGGAAACGGTTGTGTTGCCCAAAGGTTCTGTAACAAAAGTTGTTTCACATCTTAAAAAACAAGGTTACCCTTTAACCCAGTTAGACACTTACCTCTTAGCCTATATTATTGACACACCTAAGAGTGGAACGTTAAATATTGGTGGAAGAAAGATGAGCAGAATTGCATTTTTACGAAAATTGAGCTCTTCTAAAGAAGCCATCGATGTAGTAACACTTATTCCAGGCGAGACCCGTCCAATTTTTTTAGAAGAGTTGGCAAGACAACAAAAACTTGACCCTAAAAAACTAGAAGAAGCTTACAGTAAATTTTCTAACTATAAAGAAGCTGGAATTTTACCTGAGACCTATCATGTTCCTAAAAATATTACAGAAGAAAATCTTATTAAAATTTTAGTAACACAAAGTGAAAAAGAGTATAAAGAGCTCTCTAAAAAATATTTAAAAAAATATGACAAAAAAGCATGGAATAGAATTTTAACCATTGCATCTGTTGTTCAAAAAGAAGCTGCCAATATTCAGGAGATGCCTATAGTAGCTTCCGTTGTCTACAACAGACTCAAAAAAGAGATGCCTCTACAGATGGATGGAACACTAAACTATGGCAAATACTCTCACGTTAAAGTAACTCCAAAACGTATTAAAGAAGATAAAAGTGGATTTAACACTTACTTAAATAAGGGTCTTCCCCCATATGCTGTCTCTTCTGTTTCCATAGAAGCTATAAAAGCAGCCCTTAAACCAAAAACTACCAACTATCTCTACTTCATGAAAAATAAATCTGGAGTACATGACTTTACTTCTTCTTATAAAGAACATCTACGCAACATTAATAAAGCCAAATAAACACATAAGTATGCTAAAATTTCACCAAATTTTTATTAGGTGATATTATGGCAAAGAAAGAGATTAAAAAAGCAGTCTTAGCATACTCTGGTGGACTCGATACAAGTATTATTTTAAAATGGCTACAAGATGAGTATAACTGTGAAGTAGTAACGTTTACAGCAGACCTTGGTCAAGGTGAAGAGGTAGAACCTGCTCGTCAAAAAGCGTTAGATATGGGAATTAAACCTGAAAATATTTTTATATTAGATTTACGTGAAGAGTTTGTTAAAGATTTTGTATTTCCAATGTTTAGAGCAAATACCATCTACGAAGGTGAGTATTTACTAGGAACTTCTATTGCTCGACCTCTTATTTCTAAAAAACAGATTGAGATTGCAGCACAAACAGGTGCTGATGCAGTAAGTCATGGTGCAACAGGAAAAGGAAATGACCAAGTACGTTTTGAACTTGGGTATTTGTCTTTAAATTCTGACATCGCTGTTATTGCTCCTTGGAGAGAATGGGACTTGAACTCTCGTGAGAAACTCCTTGCTTATGCAGAAACTCATGGAATCAAAATCGAAAAGAAAAAAGGTCAAAAATCTCCTTACTCTATGGATGCTAACCTTTTACATATCTCTTATGAAGGTTTGGTTTTAGAGGACCCAAGTAAAGAGCCAGATGAAGACATGTGGTTATGGTCAGTTTCTCCAGAAAATGCTCCAGACAAAGCTGAGTACATAACCATTGACTACAAAAATGGTGACCCAATTGCCATTAACGGTGAGTCAATGACTCCAGCTACTATTCTTACTGAACTGAATGCTTACGGTAACAAACATGGAATCGGAAGAATTGACATTGTAGAAAACCGTTATGTAGGAATGAAAGCACGTGGTTGTTACGAAACTCCAGGTGGAACTATCATGCTTAAAGCACACAGAGCCATTGAGTCTATTACTCTTGACCGTGAAGCTGCACACCTTAAAGATGAACTCATGCCTCGTTATGCAAAACTTATCTACAACGGTTACTGGTGGTCACCAGAGCGTGAAATGCTTCAAGCTGCCATTGATGCAACACAAGAATACGTTGAAGGTAGAGTTAACCTCAAACTTTACAAAGGAAATGTAATGGTAGTTGGACGTGAATCTGAAAAGTCTCTCTTCTCAGAAGCACATTCTACTTTTGAAGAAGATGATGTTTATGACCAGTCTGATGCTGAAGGCTTTATTAAACTAAATGCCCTACGATTTATTATTGCTGGTAAAAATAGAAAGTAACAACTTCATAACCAAGAGAGGTAAAGCCCTATTTTACCTCTCTAGCCTCCCTCTTTTCACTTTTTTTCACATTTATTGGCAAATATCATAAGCTTTAAAATTATTATGTGTTAGAATCTAATAAGATAACATAAGTTCAAGGGATAAGATATGATATACAGACCAATAGTTCTAGATGAAGAGATAAAATTTTCTAAAAAGAAATTTATTGTTAGTAAAACTGATTTAAAAGGGAAAATCATTTTTACCAATAAAAATTTCTCTGAAGTTTCAGGCTATAGTGAAGCAGAACTTATTGGTGCACCCCATAATGTTTTACGACACCCAGACATGCCAAAGGCTGTTTTCTTTCTTGTTTGGCAAAACTTATTAGCAGGAAACAAAATTTCAGGTGTGGTAAAAAACCTAGCAAAAGATGGACGTTACTACTGGGTTATTGCTGACTTAGAACCTAAAAGAGATTCTACAGGAGAAATTACAACATTAACTGCGTTTAGACGTGCAGCACCTCAAGATGTCATTGACACCACCGAAGAACTCTATGCAACCATGCTGGCTATTGAAAAAAAGCATGGTATGGAAAAGTCTATAGCCTATCTAGAAGGTTTCTTAGAAGAGCATAACCTTACCTATAATGAGTTCATTGAAGAGCTCATTAAACCAAAAGGTATTATTGCTGCACTGCTTGGCACTTTTAAAAGAATGTTTACATAAGTACTTGTTCCTTAAGATAAAGAGGAATTACTCCTTTTTATCTTTCTCTTTTAAGTCAATTCGATTACCATCTTTGTCAAATTTACGTTGAAAATTTCCTCTAACAATCGTAAAAGTCATGTAAGAAAAAACCACTATCGCAATGGTGTAAAATATATCTCCCATACTCATCTAAACCTCCTCCAAACTGTTCGCAATGGTAATTTTTTCAAAGCCAGCATAATTTTGACGTAAAGCTTCATAAGTCACAATACCTGTAGCAACACCCAGATTTAAACTACGACCTTTTCCTCCCATAGGCACAGTAATACACTGCTCTTTATTCGCTAACAATATATCTTCACGAATTCCTTTTGTCTCTGAACCAAACAAAATAAAGTCACCTTTTTTAAAAGTTGCATCAAAATAAAGTTTATCTGTTTTAGTTGTTGATAAATGGGTATTTTCATCAATGGGATGTGCTTCTAAAAACATATCAAAACTTTCCCAAACTACTAAGTCTAACTCTTTCCAATAATCAAGCCCTGCTCTGGTAACGGCTTTATCATCAATATCAAAACCCAATGGTTTTATGAGGTGTAAAGTTGCCCCAAGATTAACACACAATCGTCCAATGGTTCCTGTATTTGGTGGAATTTGTGGTTCTACTAACACTATATTAAACATTACATACCTTCTTGCGTTTCTAAATTTTAATTATCTACGATATAATAAGTTATTCACAGAAAAGGATTTTCATGAGACAAACTTTTAGACAGATAATTGCTGGTGCTATTTTAGCACTTTTATTCATAGGATGTTCTAAAGCACCCATAACAGGGAGGAACCAACTTATTATGGTAAGTCCTCAACAAGAATTAGCATTAGGCTATGAAAGTGCAAAACAAGTACTGCAAACTGAAAAAGTGAGTTCTGACCCTCAAAAAAATGCAATGGTAAAACGTATTGGTCAACGTATTGCACAAGTTGCAACAACAAACTATGCCATAGCTAAAAATTTCACATGGGAGTTTTTTGTTATTGATAACGATGAAGAGGCAAATGCATTCTGTCTTCCTGGTGGAAAAGTTTTTGTCTATACAGGAATTTTTAAATATGCAGCAAATGACGATGAGTTAGCAGCTGTAATGGGTCATGAAATTGGTCACGCCTTAGCAAGACATGGTGCAGAACGTATGAGTTCTGGTCAACTCACACAAATGGGTGGTCAAATCTTAGGTGCTGTAATGCAAGGTAGAGGAAACCCTCAAAATACAGCAGTTGTCATGCAAGCATTTGGTATTGGTAGTCAGTTAGGTGTTATGTTACCTCACTCAAGAACGCAAGAGTATGAAGCTGACCACATTGGGTTGGTGCTCGCTGCAAAAGCTGGTTATGACCCTCGTTCAGCCCTTACCTTTTGGGAAAAATTTGGAAGCAGTGGAAAAACACCACCAGAGTATCTTTCAACTCACCCTGCTCCAGCAAACCGTATTGCTAGAATTAAAGCACTATTACCAAGAACAATCCCTATGTATCAAGCAGCAAGACGTTAATTTTCTCCATTCAAGAGACAAGGAAACCCCTTGTCTCTACATTATTTAATTAAAAAAAATACTCCATCATAAAAATATATAGATACAATTACTTTATATTAATCATTTAAAAATAACTGAAACATATTTACTCATCTTATAGTTAATATAAGATTCACTTTACAAATTCCTCTATTAAATTATTGGTTTATCTTATAATAAAGAAGATTACAAACAAAGGATTTTAGGATGCAACAGATTTTTACACTACTTTTTAGTCTATTATTGACAACAAATATAGTTTTTTCAAATAATGAACAATCAAAAGAACTTATAGTAAAGAAATGTGCATCTTGTCATGTTCTAAATATTCCTAGCCCTCAAAAATTAGCTACACTTACAGCCCCACCCATGAATGCTGTGATGTATCATGTAAAATCTGAATTAAAAGAGGTCATAAAACAAAAAGCATTCATTATTCAGTATTCTTTAAATCCACAGCCTAAAAATGCTGTCTGTAAGTCAACAAAAGTTGAAAAGTTTGGCGTTATGCCCTCTCTAAAAGGAAAAGTAAGTAATGAAGAGTTGAAAAAAATTTCAAACTACCTTATTGAAAATTTTCCTAGTAAAAAATTTACAGAGATGATGAAAGAAGTAAAACTCTACCAAGAGATTAATGAACTACATCACTCTACTTTTTTAGTAAACCAAAAAGGTCTACCAAAGTTAACAAAGCTTCTTATGGAAAACTGGGGAAAAGGCAAACTCTCACTCTCTTCTTTTCAAAAAAAGAAACTTTTAGAAATTCGTCATGAAATCATTGACGATATTATGGAGATAAAAGAAGAAGTTTCAACCTTAGAAGCTGACATTATTGAAATGACAGTCGATGGTGATGACATTGAAAACATTGAGGTCAAAGTCTATGAAGTAGCAAAACTTAAAGCACGTGCTACAGTTACTCAAATAAAATGTCTAAAGAGTACGTTAGAGGTCTTAAATGACAAACAACTCTTTACACTTTTACCAATGTGGGGAATGTAAGCTCCACATTAAATTTCTGCTATAATTCGGCATGAATAAAACCTATGCCTATAACCACGACCCCATCAAATTTAACTTTGCACAAACCATTGAACGTTTCTTCGTTGAGGAAATTCCTCTTTTTAAGTTTGCTGACAAAGGTTCTAACCTTATTTTAAAAATCAAAAAAGCAGACATGAGTACGTTTAAACTCATTACTGTCATTGCAAAAGCGACACAGCTAGAACAACGAGACATTGGTTACGCTGGTCTAAAAGACAAAAATGCCACGACCATTCAGTACATCTCCATTCCTAAACAATACGAGCGAGATGTGGTCAAAAACCTTACCACAGAGAAGATTGAGATTTTAGAAAAGTTTTACTCAAAATTTCCCATTAAAGTTGGACAACTCAAAGGAAATAACTTCTCTATTGTGCTTCAAAAAGTAAGTAAAGAGGCTGCTGTTTCCATTGAGAAAGTTGCCCAACAGATGGTTCAAGAGGGAATTCCAAACTACTACGGTTACCAACGTTTTGGAGAGGACTCACGCTCGTACTTGCAAGGAAAAGAGATTGCCCATTCAGGTAAAAAACTCAAAGGTGCAAAAGAGAAACTTTTGGTTTCTGCCTACCAATCGTACCTCTACAACCGATGGTTAACAAACCGTATTGACATCTCAAAAACCATCAACAAAAACTCTGTAGAAGATGCAGCAACACTCATGGATTACCCTGTAGAGTTGGTCAAGGTTTTAGCCCACCAAAAGCAGTTTTTTAAACTCTTCATTGGTGACGACATGCAAGAGTATCCTTTTGGGAAAAGCTACCCACTGCAAGACTTTGACAGAGCAACAAAAGGTTTCATGGCACGAAAGTCTAGCCCAACTGGTCTGCTCGTTGGTTCAAAAGTAAAACGTTCTTTAGCCGATGCAAGACACCTAGAAGAACCTTACGATGACGACGAACTCTACGCACTAAAGGGTGACAGACGTTATGCATGGATTTTCCCAGAGAACTTGAACTTGCTATACAAAGAAGGGAGCCAAGAATTAACCATTGAATTCTACCTTCCAAAAGGGGCTTATGCTACTACTTTCTTAGAAGAAATTGGGAAGTTTTCACTAAAACCTAAGTTCAAGAGAGATTAAGCTCTCTCATAAATGCGTATAAAAGCTACTTTTCGTCATTATTGTTACATAAGGATACTAGATGAAAATAGCTTTATTAAAAACTGTAACCCTTCTCTCTCTTCTTTCTAGCCAAATTGTAGCAGAAAGTAACTACCAATACACAGACCTCATAAAAGTAACAGCCACAGCCTACAGCTCCTCAACCAAAGAGACCGATGCTAGCCCATATTTGGCTGCATGGAGAAACACTCTAAACCCAAAAGTCCCCTCCATCGCTGTCTCACGTGACCTTTTAGATATTGGCTTAACCAATGGCATGAAAGTACACATAAAAGGTTTTGAGGGTGAGTTTGTAGTACTTGACAAAATGAATAAACGCTGGAAAAACAAAATCGACATCTACATGGGTGACGACAGAAAAAAAGCGTTAAAATTTGGAAAAAGAAAAGTAGAAGTTTATTGGATTGACCCTGCGTTTGCACGGGCTAAGTAGAGGGGCTATTTAAGTACCTCTCTAATAACACGAACCCCATTC
>Ga0256826_1000664_pt1 | contig 21015 bp, 22 predicted proteins | sample CV79metaG_FD_185975 | JGI IMG/M metagenome (GOLD analysis project Ga0256826, IMG submission 185975) | Hydrothermal vent microbial communities from East Pacific Rise, Pacific Ocean - CV79 | ecosystem: Environmental > Aquatic > Marine > Hydrothermal vents | place: Pacific Ocean: East Pacific Rise...
CCAACTTTGAACTTTCCAACTTTGAACTTTCCAACTTTATACTTTCCAACTTTATACTTTCCAACTTTATACTTTCCAACTTTATACTTTCCAACTTTATACTTTCCAACTTTATACTTTCCAACTCATTTCTATCTTCTATTACCCATAAATCTTAGTAAAAATAAGAACAGGTTGATAAAATCGAGATATAATGTTAGGGCTCCCATAATAGAAAGCTTATCTATTTCAGTTCCTTGGAATTCGCCCGATGCCATTCCTATTCTTTTAAGTTTTTGCACATCATAAGCGGTAAGTCCTGTGAATATCAATACTCCAAGAATTGAGATGATGTATTCCATGGTTCCGCTATGCATAAAGAAATTGACAATACTTGCCAGAATGATTCCGATAAGACCCATCATGAGGATAGAGCCAAATTTAGTTAAATCAGTTTTGGTAGTATATCCCACTAAAGCCATTAAACCGAAGGTTCCGCTGGTTACAACGAAGGTTGAAAAAACTGAGGCAGCTGTGTATGCTAGAAGAATAAAGCTCATACTCATTCCCATAAGCACACTAAAGGCTAAAAATAATAAAACCATAGCATTTTTTGAAAGGCTTTGAAACTTAGCACTTAAAAAGAATACAAAGGCCAAGGGGGCTAACATAACCACCCATCCTAAGATTGACATCCCTCCTGTTTCGCTTATCATTAAACCCATTAAGCTTGGTGATCCGGCAAAAGTATAAGCTGTAAAAGCAGTTACAGCAAGTGCTAAAAACATCCATGTAAAAACTTTAGCCATAAATGTTTGCGCTATACTTTGTGCGCTATAATTAGAGCTAAAGGACTGTGCATATTCGTTTCTGTTTGTCATCATTATTTTAGTTTTTTAAGTTTGACATATTTCTATTAAAGATTATGCCAATAGTTCCATGCTTAATAATTATTATAAATTGTTGTCATTATGACAGCTTGGAGCTAATTAAATGAATAAACTCCTCTCTAGTTTCTTTATTCCTAAAGGCTCCAGTAAAATCAGAAGTTGTAGTCACACTATTTTGCTTTTGCACACCTCTCATGGCCATGCAAAGGTGCTTGGCTTCAATTACAACAGCCACTCCCAAAGGATTTAAAGTTTCTTGTATGCAATCTTTAATTTGAGTTGTTAATCTCTCTTGCACTTGCAACCTTCGAGCAAAAGCTTCTACTACTCGAGCTATTTTACTCAATCCCGTAATATATCCATTAGGGATATATGCCACATGTGCTCTGCCAATAAACGGAATCATATGGTGTTCACACATGGAATATAGCTCAATGTCTTTCACTATAACCATTTCTCTATACTCCTCTTTAAACATAGCAGATTTTAATATCTCACTAGGGTTCTGATCGTAGCCCTGAGTTAAAAATTGCATAGCTTTACCAACTCTTCTGGGAGTATCCAGCAATCCTTCTCGAGATGGGTCTTCACCTATTAGCTTTAATATTTCGTGGTAATGTTCGGTCAGCTTCTCTAATTTCTCAGGCTCCCACTGATCGATTCTTTCGTAACTTATCATGATCTTGTTTTATTCTTTTTCGCCGAAATATTCAACAAAATTATTCTCTGTTTCTTGAATTTTCACTTTATGAAGTTCAGCTCCTAATTTTTTTACTTCTCCGTCTAATTGTTCCCAAATACTCATGCATAACATTTCGGTTGATGTAAATTTTCCAAAAAGGAAATCCACATCTAAATTCAAATTCTTATGGTCTAATTTATCTATCACTTTACTACGCATTACTTTTTTTAATTCGGTAAGATTTACTAAAAAACCTGTTTCGGGATTAACATTTCCTTTTACCGTAACAAATAAAATATAGTTATGCCATGCCAATTGGGGTTAGAACATTTCCCAAAAACTTCCAAATTTCTATCTTCGTCAAAATCATCTTTAAAAAGTCGGTGAGCTGCATTAAATCTTTCTCTACGGGTGATATAAATCATAGTACATAGCTATTAATAAGAGTTTTTATAAAAAAACTCTAAATTGTATTGGGGCCACAAATATAAATAAAACAATAATACTAAGGCTTAATCTTTAGTTTGGCGAAGAAATTTCAATACGGCAGATATTTCGAAAGCAGTAAAAAGAAAATAATTAAGAAAAAATGCTGCAATAAAAGCTACTGCATCTGGCTTGTTTAACAATACATACATTAAAATAATACCTAAATAGAGCAGTATTTTTATGGTGGTCAATATCATAAAGGAGAAAATGAATTTCTGCGGCCGCCCATCAGTAGACTTTAATAAAAAACGATGCATAATGATAGAAAAACCAACAAAAAAGAAAATAATTAATGGCCATGTTTTGCTAACTAAGTGTGTTGGTATGCTTATCGATAATACAAACTGAATTACGGCTAGAAGGACTGTGAATATAATAATATTACGCAGGTATAGTTTAAAATCTTGATTCATAACTATTTTAGTAAATCTTTAATTGAAATATAGATGGCAAAAGAAACTGATAAAAGCGATAATAAGATTGTGAATACGGGGAATTCCAAATTCATAAATTGGTCAAGCTTTAGTCCAGCAAAAGTACCCAAACCAATAATGGCAATCATTTGAAATGCCATATTTGAATACTTCGCATAATCTTTAAATTTATTATTTTTTTTCGTTTGCTTGGGCATCAGAATTATTCATATTACACTGTCCAGAGAACTTAGCACCAGCTTCAATGGATAATCTTCCTACAGTAATTTGTCCTTCAAGGCTTGATGTACTTGTTAAACTTAGAAGCTGATCAACCTTCATTGTTCCTTTTACAAAACCTGAAATATCAGCATTCTTGCAAAACACATCTCCTTCAACAAAGCCATTTTTCCCAATTACTACTTTCCCTTTTGACTGAATAGTACCAATTAATTTACCAACGATTCTAAAATCGCCATCAGATTTAATGTCGCCTTTTACTACAGTTCCGTCGCCTATAGTATTGACTGATTTGGCATCGTAATCATTATTTTTCGCCATTTTATTTCCTATTTTATTTTTTTTCGAGTTAAACATTTGGCTAAGCTACTGATTTAAATACTCTTTTTCAAATAGCGTCATGTATTTATCCATGTCCTTGTCATTATAAAGTTTCGGATAGTTATCTAAAGAAATAATCATGATTTTAAAATCTTCCTTTTTAATGTCAGGGAATACATAAGTATCTTTGGAAATAGCTCCATAATACATCATGGCACGGTGTGCATTTGGGAATTTATTTACGGTAATCATTTGCCAATCACCATCAAACATTAAACTGCTAATACTAAGCTTATCTACAGAATAGGATTTTCTATTGAAGTCAGATATTCTAGTCTTGGTGCCGTTAACATTAACTTCACTTCCGTTCACCATAACTACAAAATAATGCTCTACTTCTTGATCTACCACATACATGGACAATGCAGCTTCCATTTGCTCTTTTTCTTTCAATTCCTCAGGACTTAAAGACGCATTGGGATTATATAAACCCAAATTTTGCATGATATTTTCGGCTAAAGGAGTAACCTCCGAATCGGGATACCTATCAATCAACTTTTTAAGATTCACTGTCATGGAGTCTACCACATCTGTTTTTGCCATTGAAATAGCTTTTAAGTATAGGAATTTCGGGATTATTTTATCCTCTTTATTTAGCTCTAAAGCTTGGTCGCTATTATAAACCACCATTGTATACTGTCCTTTTTCATAAGCTTTATAGGTTTTCTTATAGAGCTCAGATAAATAATTATGTTTCTTTTCAAGTTCCTTAAAATAATTAGGATCGAGTAATAATTTAGCATAATCACTTTCAGGATATTTTGAGATTAAAAGATCTTTATAGAGATTATATTTATCTTCATTATTAGCATCTTTATAAAGAAGATAAAGTTGGAAATATACCTGAGGGCTTAAGTCATGTTCTTCCACATTTCTGTTTGTGAAATCTTCAAAAGTGAGAATAGCATCAGAATTTTGATGCATACTTTCTTTATAAATGAATCCAGCTTGGTAAAGAGCTTGTGAAATTTTCTCGTTAGATTCCACAATTTGCTCAGGTGATAAAGGTATATTCTGTAAATAATAATTTCTGTCTTTGGGATTTGAGCTCATCATAACGGCATTTGAATCTACAATCATCAGACTATCAGCGCTTACCTCACCATCTATCTCGTCGATCATGTCCATATTACTTTGTTGTTTATTGCTCAGTCTCCAATTGTCTTCCAATTTTCTGCTTCCCCATTTCGCCAAAAACTCGGCATAACCCATGCTCATGGCTTGAGGATTATAAAAATACCAACCTCCTCCTCCCACAGGCGAGCCCATTCCCGGTCCCATACGGCTTCTATTTTGAGCTCCCATGGCAATGGCTTGTTGTCTCATAAGCTCTTCTTCTCTTAATCTTTCCTCCTCATCAACTATCACTTGAATAATTGAATCGATAAGAGCGTTTAGCTGAGGCCGAGGCATAGCAGCTAATTGTTGCAGGGAGTCTTCTACCTGAACTACAGTTAAATGCGAAACCAAATCGGTTACTATTGAAGTTTGTCTTTTAACTTCCCTGTAATTAGGATAATCTGTTGGTAGGAACAACATAGCAGTATCGTAATAAGCTCCACTTGTTTGATAGTCTTTTTGCTCATAAAGTATTTTTGCCACATCTAAAGAAGACACTGCTTTTTGAAAATCGTTCTCCTTACTGCTAGCAACCGAAAGTCTTAAATAATCAATAGCTTGAGATATTTCTTCATCGCTAATAGCAACTTCGGCTAATGCATAATATATTTGATCGTGATAATTAATATTTTTGATGTCCTTCAGCATTTTTTTCAAACTCTTCACCAAATCCTTGCTATCAGAAGTATTGGCATCATATAGTTGAGCCAGATTTATCTTTGCATTAAAGGTTGTTTTATAATTTGTATTACGTTTAAGCACTAGTTTATAAAGTCTTTGAGCTTCTTGCGAATCACCTTCTTCTTGGTATATTTGAGCCAAAATATAAGTCATTCGTGTATTCAAATTCTTCTCACGGATTTGATAAATTGCGTCTTTTAGATAGGGCTTTGCTGAGGATGGAACTTCTTGTTTAATATATAAATCGGCAAATACGGCATTGATTTCGGCAGGAATCTTCTTTGACATTTTTTCTTTTCCTACTTGACTATTCAGCTGATCTAAAAACGTTTCTGCTTTTTGATAATTCTCCAGCTCAATATACGTCTTTGCTAGCCATAACATAGCATCAAATTGAATTTCGTCGTAATGATATTTTTTGGTAATAAATTCAAAAGTCATACGAGCACTTTGGTACTCATGCTTTAAAAAATAGGCCTTCCCTATTAGCAGATAGCTCTCAGGAACCCAGTTACAGTATTCACGCTTGCTAAACCACATACTATGTCTTTGAGCAACAATTGATCCCTTTTCAATGGCTCTATCGCTGTATGACGCCAGACTTTGCCCTTGCCCCTCGTCGCCATAATTATAAACATTGAGAATTTTGTTATAATTATCTTTCACATTTTTCTTCAACTCTCGGCTGCCTTCTTTTAGGCTCTCATTGCCATTCCACCAGCCATTATAGTGAGCAGTGATATTATGGAAGGCTCTTCGTGACCATGTGTTCTTTTTTGTAGAACAAGCAGTTAGAAGTGCTGTTATAATCAACATCAAAGCTAAGTTTTTGAAAGACAGTATGTTTTTTATTTTCAAGAATTTACATATTTAAATACAGGTGCAATATACACCAATTATTATTTCAAATCCGAATCTTTCGGTTTGGGAATAACTTCTTTTTTGCAAAAATATTTTATTTTTTATAAAAAACTACCATCCTGTAGGCTTTTATCATTTAAATAAAAAGCAAGCATGAAGAGTTATAAAAGGTATGAAGCAGATATTCAAATTACTAAGGAAAGAATCTTGATTTAAAAAAACCAGACTTACTATTTCCAGACATTCATTTATTATACTTATCCTTTAACTTGAAAATAAATAATACAACTCCTATTAATTGGATTATAATTATTTTGCAACATGAAATGAGAATAATAAAATCGTGTACATTTGCAAAATATGTCGGAAAAGGGGAAAAACAAGAAACGATTTACAAAACTTCGTTATAAATACCGATTGGTATTAATGGACGAAGAAAACTTTGAACACAGGCTTAGCTTTAGATTATCGCGTCTGAATGCCTATTCAATCTTGGCTTTTATTTCTCTTTTTTGGATTGGTATCATGATTTATTTTATGGCTTTTACAAGCCTGAGAGAGTATATCCCCGGATATACCGACACTAGCATACAACCTGAAATATATATTTTGAATCAGAAACTTGATTCGTTAGAAAACAAAATTGTTGAAAATGATCATTATATAGATAACATTAAACTCATTTTGAGAGGAGAGTCTATTGAAGAAGACACGATTCCTGAACAAAGACCTACCGTAAACTACCAAAATATTAAAAACGAAAAATCGGAGGATGATAGCCTGCTGAGGCAAGAACTAGAAAATATGGGCAAGTATAATATTTACTATCACGAAACTGATGATATTTACGATATTTCATTTTCAACCGGGCCTAAGGTATATTTTACTCCTCTATCTGGTATTATCACAAATGAGTTTAATCCTACTGCTAGTCACTTTGGTATTGATATAGTAGCTAAGAGAAACGATGCTGTAAAAGCTATTGATAATGGTGTAGTTGTTTTGGCTGAATGGACTATCAATACAGGAAACATTATCGCTATACAGCATTCGGGAAATATGGTTTCTGTTTATAAACACAATTCATCTTTATTAAAAAAAGAAGGCGACTATGTAAATGCTGGAGAATTAATAGCCATTATTGGCAATACGGGAGAACAAAGTACAGGACCACATTTGCACTTTGAACTTTGGCTTGATGGCTCGGCAGTAGACCCATTAAAATATATTTCTTTTTAGTAAACAAGTATATTTATAAAAATGCTAAGCCCTTGTGCAGAGCTTAGCATAAAATGAACTTATCAAAACAATTATTATAAAATCTCCAATTGTGAGAAGTATTTCCTTAATCTCCACAATTTTAGTTCACCAAATAGGAATCATTTCTATATCCAGCATTATCTTTATACCAATCGGGGTAATCTACTCCTCCTGATTCTGCCCAATCTGCAAATTTATTATAACCTAAAATGATAGCAGATTTTTCTTGCAAATAAACAAAGTCGTGAATAATATCAATGGCCCAAGGCAAATTACTGGTGGCTTTATAATATCTTCCTGTTTCCGGATCACTAGTATCATCAGCCGTGCCAAAATAATCTGCATTTGCCAAACTTGTTGGAGCCATATTTGATAGATGGACTTCTCTTCCTCTATCGCCATCGATAAAAATAAATGGATTCATTGTACCAAAATAGGCACTCACAATAGGTGAAGCATAATGAATTACTAATTCCATATTACCGCCATTTTGATTTACGTTAGCCCAAGCATCGTCGAACAAAATAACTACAGGATTATCCTGATTTGTTTCTAATCCCTTGCCATCAAGAGTAACAACACCTGTAGTTAAATTACTACCGGTTACACTTTGAATTAAGGTAGGGTCCAAATCCAATTGAATACCAAAGCCATTTCTATAACTTCCTCCTACATTTTTGATGTGAAAATTCATTTTGGTTTCAACAATCATGTCATCGGCATTAAAGACGTGAGTAAAACGATAGTTTAATACCAAATCATTAAAATCATAGTCTCCTTTATGAGGCCATAAATCTTCAAATGCGTATGAGCCCCATCCATAAATTGAAGGTGTATAAGTATCGTAAGCTCGGTCTCCATCGTTGGGATATTCGTCATAAAAATCTATGATACCATCACCATCGGTATCTGTATCCGGAATCTGGTTTTGATCAAGAGGTAAAGTAGCTAAATCGTGAATATAATTATTAGGGAATGCCCACTTTTCTTCAAAACTTCCGGTTACTGTATCCATTACAAATGATTGACCTTTATTAATATTTGTTGCCCACCATAATTCTTGATTTTGATCAAAAGTTAAAGAATTAGGATAATTTGGTAAGTTTTCTGCAGATATTCTAGTTGCATTTATATTATTACCCCCACTAAAAGCACATCGATATAAACCCGAAACACTTGAGAGATACATGGTTCCATTATCGGCAAAACAGACGTCACCCCCACTAGTACTTTCTAATCCATAAATTCTGTAGTAGGATACCATGTGGCCATCGGATGGGTCAATAACTAACATCCAATAATTAAATGAATAATACAACATTCCATCATTTATATTATATCCTAGTCGTGGGCCCTGATATCCGGTGGAACCTCTTGTTTCCCATGTTTGAGCATTGATATCGTATGCATATAAATTATAAGGATAAGAGATACCTACAGTATATAAAACCTCGGTAACAGGATCAATAGCACAAGCCCAGCTTCCACCAGAAGATGAGGGTAAATTGGGGAGAAGCTCAATGTCACCGGTTAGTGGATTAATGGAATACATTTCCTTTAAACTATTTACGGCATATAGTATATCAGTTGGATCATCATTTATATTTTTCATATGCGATACTTCCGGATGAGGAGGAAACTGTACTGATATTTTATTAGATGTAATAGGAACAAACATGCTAGAATAATAGCCCATGTCATTTTGTACAATATATAATGTGTCATAATATGCTGGCACCGTAATATTCAAATCGAAGTTAGGATCGTTGGTAATTTGAATCACACTAAGATTATTCATGATGTCTACCAAAGTACCGGATTGAGCTGTAGGATCTCCATCGTCACCAGTTGTAGTAACACTAATATCAGTACCAGTAGAATTATATAAATATATTTGATATTTAATATCTCCATCATCTTTCAAGGATTTAAAGCCATTAATTGTTAATTGAACATTTTGGGCAGTTTCAAAATCAAAATCTTCGGGTACTATTAAATCCGACATCTTTTTAAGAGTATCTGTAGGGTCAATAGGGCTAGGATCAATGGGAGTTAATTCTTTTTTGCAATTTGTAAATATTAGCACCAATGCTAATACACTAATAAATAAGTTTAGCTTTTTCATTTCTTACCTTTCTTTAATAATTGTTCACTAAGTTTCATTTAAAACCGATAGAGTTTATCAAGGGGCTCTATCTTTTATTCACTTTCAAATATACTATAACAAATGGGGTCAGGTCAAGACCATTCACATATTAAGTAATCACATTTACGAGTTGAAACTCCACAAAATGGATTTTTCAACTCGTAAGATGCATTTTTTTTATCGTTTTACATATTGTTCATCGTAATAGGCTTGATAATCGCCTGATGTAATATGGTTCAGCCACTCAGTATTTGCCAAATACCATTCAACTGTTTTTTCCAAACCTTCTTCGAATTGCAAACTAGGAGTCCATCCTAATTCTTTTTGTAATTTAGAGCTATCAATTGCATATCTTAGGTCGTGTCCGGCTCTATCCTTCACAAAGGTAATAAGTTTAGCACTTTCACCTGATTCTCGGCCAAGTTTTTCGTCCATAACTTTACAGAGGAGTTTAATAAGATCGATATTTGTCCACTCGTTATGCCCTCCAATATTATAGGTAGTTCCAGTTTTAGCTTGATGGAAAATTACATCAATGGCACGTGCATGATCTTCTACCCATAACCAATCTCTAATATTCTCACCTTTTCCATAAACGGGTAATGGTTTTTTGTTCTGAATATTATTGATAAACAAGGGTAATAACTTTTCCGGGAATTGGTAGCTGCCATAATTATTGGAACAATTAGAAATAACGGATGGCAAACCAAATGTATCTAGATAGGCTCTCACAAAATGATCGGAGCTGGCTTTTGATGCTGAATAAGGACTGTGTGGATCGTAGGCTGTAGTTTCTTCAAACATTCCCGTATCTCCTAAGGTTCCATATACTTCATCGGTAGATACATGATAGAAACGCTTTCCTTTAAAATCGTCTTTCCAAATATGTTTAGCAGCATTTAATAAATTTACGGTACCAATAACATTAGTCATTACAAACTCTGTAGGATTACTAATAGACCTGTCCACGTGTGACTCAGCAGCTAAATGAATAACATCAGTAAATTTCTCATTAATAAATAAAGCCATTATCGCTGTAGCATTTACAATGTCCTCTTTAATAAATTTATAATTAGGTTTATTCTCTATATCTTTCAAGTTTGCCAAATTACCAGCATAAGTCAATGCATCTAGATTAACAATTTGATATTCAGGATACTTATTCACTAATAATCTAACTAAGTGGGAACCTATAAACCCAGCTCCTCCTGTTACTAATATTTTCTTTTTATAATTCATCACTCTGGTTTTATCAATTATACTTTCTTTAAATTAACTGTTTCCTTTTAATGCATTCTCCCATTTCCATGCGGAGTCCATCATTTGGTCTAATGATTTTTGTGCTTTCCAGCCTAATTCATCATTTGCAAATTTAGTATCTGCATAAACAATTTCGACATCCCCGGGCCGACGGTCTACAATTTTGTAATTGAGTTTTACACCAGACACTTTTTCAAAGGAGTTGATAACTTCCAATACAGAAAACCCATTTCCTGTTCCTAAATTAAAAATCTCAACTTTCTTTTTCTGCTTTTCATTTATCATTCTGTCCACTGCAATAACATGAGCTTGGGCTAAATCTACAACATGAATATAATCTCTCACAGCAGTACCATCAGGTGTATTATAATCTGAACCAAAAACAGAAAGCTGCTCCCTGATACCAATAGCTGTTTGAGTAATAAAAGGTACCAAGTTATTAGGTACTCCCAAAGGCAGCTCTCCTATCAATGCAGAATCGTGCCCTCCAATTGGATTAAAATACCTAAGCATAACAGCATTTACATCAGTAGCCTTTGCTGTGTCTTGGATTATATCTTCAGATATTTGCTTGGTGTTTCCATATGGCGACATGGCTTTTTGCACAGGAGAATCCTCAGCAACAGGAAGTTTTTCCGGTTGCCCATATACTGTACATGAAGAGGAAAAAACTAAATTTCCTACTCCAAATTCTTTCATATTCTCTAGAATATTTACCAAAGAAAAAATATTATTATGGTAATACATTAATGGATCGGCAACAGATTGGCCTACTGCTTTAAAAGCGGCAAAGTGTATGATGCCTGCAATATCGGTATGACGTTTAAAAAAATCATGTGTTTTTTCTATATCTGCTAAATCGAACTGCTCAAACTCGGGCCTGATCTTAGATATTTTTTCAATATTATCCAATACATTGAGATGCGAATTGGAGAGATTGTCTACAATAACAACATCGTAGCCTTTTGCTTGCAACTCCACTACAGTGTGTGATCCAATATATCCGGTTCCACCGGTTACTAAAATTTTCATAAGTTAATAATTTTATATTTTACCATAGAAGTGAACAGGAGCTCATATCCAAATAAAAATACTTTCCCCTGCAAGCTTCTTTAGCTTTGATTAATAAATGTTCCTTTATAATTGTCCTATTATAAATACTTATATAAATGTACAAAAACATTTAAAGAAAACAAATTTTTTTTCTCAAAAAGAAGTTTTATTAATAAATTGTCTATGCAATTTGAAACGAATTTACCTCAGCAAAAGTATTATTGTTTGGTGTGTAGATATTTTTTTCTTAGAGGGTTATATTCTAGAAGATAATTAAGACCATAAATTATTCTTAGTAAATCAATGATTATAGGAGTTTATTAGATGTTTTTTTTGACATTGTACAAACAAGTTTATAATAAACTAAATCTCTTTATACATTTTTCCGTAATATTGCTAAGAATAAATTCAGATCAAATAAAATACTAAATGGTTGTAAAAAAAAGAATTAACAAAGAAGATGAATATATTTCCATTAATTCAGGAGATTCTTTAGCCAATTCTCAAAAAAACCAATAAGTAAACAAAAACATATTTTTTCACATGATAACTATCTTTTCCCATAAAAATAGTAAACGACTACAATACATATTAAAGCTTGTATTCACTGAATTACTGGGAGTAGAATACTTTTTTACCATAGATAAAAATGTATATGAAGAGGCAAGTGGAGCTAAGCTCCAATATTCCACTACAGCTATTGACAATCATTTATTCTTGCCATCGGAGAAACTATTGTTCGAATCGAATATTCAAACACAAGAAATTAAGTTTGTGCGTCATCAGGATCATCCTTGTATTTTCCCGGTTTATGCAAAAGAAAGCATCCTCCCTTTTGATGTTTTAGCAGCCTCTTTCTATTTAATAAGTCGATATGAAGAATACTTACCTCACAAAAAAGATATACACAAACGATTTAAGGCAGAGGAGAGCTTGGCTTTCCAAAATAATTTTCTTCATTTACCAATAATCAATATTTGGGTGAAAGAGCTTGGAGAAATTATAAGTAAAGAATATCCTGAATTTAAAACTTCGCCAAAAAAATACAGATATACTCCTACTTACGATATTGACATTGCTTGGTCCTATAAAAACAAGGGATTTACTCGTAATTTGGGGGGTGGAATAAGAGATTTACTACAATTGAATACCAAAGCCGTTATGGAAAGATATCGTGTTTTGTATGCTCATAAAAAAGATCCTTACGATACCTATAAAATCCAAAAAGATTGGCAGAACAAATATCAACTCAAGCCTCTTTACTTTATATTATTTGGTGAATTAGGCCCCTTTGATAAAAATATTTCTACATTAAATTTGGAGTTTCATGATTTAATTAAAAACTTGAGAGATCATTCACTAGTTGGTATTCACCCTTCCTACGAATCGAATACAGATATTAAAAGATTGAAGAAAGAGATAGAAGAGCTATCGGAAACTATTCATGTAGATATTATTCGTAGCAGACAACATTTTTTAAAACTCAGCCTTCCACATACCTACAGAAACTTGTTAAATCTAGGTATAAAGCATGATTATACTATGGGATATGCAAGCCAGGTAGGATTTAGGGCCGGTATTTCTTCATCATTCTTTTTTTATGATTTGGACTTAGAAATAGAAACAAAACTTAGGGTTCACCCCTTTGCTATTATGGATGGAAGCTTGAAGGATTATATGAAACTAGATATAGAATCTTCAAAAAAAATTATCAGTGAAATTATTCAAGAATTGAAAAAAGCCGATGGACATATGGTTAGTCTTTGGCATAACGAATCGCTTAGTAACGAAGGCAAATGGAAGGGATGGATAGAAGTTTACGAACATTTACTTAAGGAAGCACAAGCAGGTGATTAAATATCTGGAAAACGAAAATATTGACAAGAAAAAGTGGGATAGCTGTGTTCGGCATTCTGTAAATTCCAGGATATACGCTTTTTCTTGGTTTTTAAGTTCTGTTGCACCCGACTGGAGTGCTCTTGTTCTTGACGATTACCAGGCTGTTTTTCCAGTTGTAAGAGGTAAAAAGTTTGGCCTTTCTTATATTTATCAGCCTGTATTTACTCAGCAACTTGGCCTGTTTACTCCATTGCTAATCACTCCTCAGCTCGTTGAATCATTTGTGAAAAAACTAATTACTCTCTCTCCTCTCATACAAATGAATTTAAATAGTTATAATAAGCTCAATACTAATATTATTGAAACAAAAAATAAAGTAAACCATGAATTAGATTTGGTAAGTCCTTATGAAATACTCAAGAAAAACTATTCTACAAACATAAAACGCAATTTGAAAAAAGCTTATAAAGCTAAGCTATCCATTTTTAAAAATATTAAGCCTGAAGCAGTAATTGAACTTTTTCAAAAAAATAAAGGGAAAGAAATATCAGGTTTAGGTAATGCCGATTATCAAAAACTAAAGCATCTTTTATATAAAGCTATTGGAAAAAATATGGCTGAAGTCTGGGGAGTTTTTACAGAGGAAAATTCTCTTTGTGCTGCTGCAGTATTTACTAAAAACACTCGTCGATTTATCTTTATATTTTCAGCAAGCAATAAAGAAGCGAGGCAAAATGGCGCCATGCCTTATTTAATAGACTCATTTATTGAAGCACATTCGCAAAGTAAAACCATTCTTGACTTTGAAGGATCTAATGATAAAAATCTGGCCCGATTTTATAAAAGTTTTGGGTCTACAGTGATTCATTATCCTTATATTTTTCAAAATAAACTTCCCTGGTATATATCTATCCCATGGAAATTAAAGCAAAGGATCCAATAAATAATCAGAACTTTAACAAAAACCACCATAATGAAACACTTTATTTCTATTATTAGTATTTGTATTCTGTTTTTTTCTTCACCAAGTTTATCAGCTCAAAAAAGCTGCAAAGTACTTCTCCCCGAAATTGACAGTGTTTATAAAGGTAAATGTAAAAAAGGTCTTGCTCACGGCAAAGGGATAGCCTATGGAATTGATACATATAAAGGGCATTTCTCCAAAGGACTCCCTAGCGGAAGAGGAACTTATAGTTGGAATAATGGTGACCAATACATTGGAAGTTGGAAAAATGGAATGCGAAATGGCGAAGGGAAATTAAGCTTAAAAATAGCTGATAGAGATAGCATTATAGATGGTTTATGGGAGAACAATAAATATTTAGGCCCTAAACCAATCGCCCCAAAGGTATTAACAAAAGTGAGCGTAGACAGATATTCATTTAAGAAATACGATGACCATAAAGACAGAGTACTCATCAACTTTCTACAAAACGGATCTATTAATAGAAATATTTATCATATGACAATTATCAGTTCAACTGGTGTTGAGACAACCTTAGGCTCATTAATTGGTTACGATTTTATTGACTTCCCAGTAATAATTAAAGTAAATTACGAAACTTTGAACAAACTAAAATCGGTTATTTATCAAGTCATCTTTGAATTTGAAATAACCGACCCCGGAGATTGGAGAGTAGAAATTCACAATTAATCCAATTAAATCTTTATCAACTAAGATTTAAAGAATTTATTTTCTTAGCTATTTAGTTTTTATGGGGGGGAGGTAAAGCTCATTAATTTATCATCAAATCCAATATTTTAAACGCCAAACTTGTAACTAAAATAGTCTCACTACATCTAATGGTATGAATAACAAATTTTTGAAGCTCCACAATGGAAATTAAGTATATTTGTCTTCGAAAAAAACATATATCATGGTGCATAACTTGAGCAATGAAGTCTCAATACTAAATCAATATATTTCTGAAATCAGAAATGTTGAAACACAAAAAGATCGTTTACGATTTAGAACAAATTTGGAACGCATTGGTTCCATTATGGCTTACGAAATAAGCAAACTTTTAGATTTTACAACAAAAGATGTAGAAACACCATTGGGGATTGCTCACTGCAAAACCCTCCATTCAAATGTGGTTTTGGCCTCTATTATGAGAGCAGGAATACCTATGCATAATGGCTTATTACAGGTTTTCGACCAAGCAGAAAATGCTTTTATTTCCGCCTATCGAAAACATGACAAAAGTGGTGGTTTTAGTATTAAACTGGAATATGTTTCAAAACCAGATCTCAGGGATAAAATTTTAATATTATGCGATCCAATGTTAGCTACAGGATCATCTATGGGTTTAACTTACAAAGCATTAATAGAAGATGGGAAACCCAAACACACACATATTTTAGCAGCTATAGCTAGCAGTGAGGGCGTTAAATATATGCAAAGGAATTTTTCAAAAAAAGACATGACAATATGGGCAGCTGCTGTTGACGATGAACTTACTGCCCAAGCGTATATTGTACCGGGTCTTGGAGATGCTGGGGACTTAGCATTTGGCACAAAACAATAAAATAAGTAAATGAAAATTAACTATAAAGAGAATATTAAAATCTCAGTGGAATCCATACAGTCGCATTTATTACGGACTGTACTCACTGTGCTTATTATTGGGTTTGGAATCACAGCATTAGTTGGCATTTTAACATCAATTGACGCAATAAAATTTTTCTTTACAAAAGAGCTCTCCATGATGGGAGCTAATACATTCACTATAAACAATAGAGGATTAAGAATAATAATTGGGGGCAAAAGAACCAAAGCAAAAAACAACCGGATTATTAGTTTTGATGAAGCCAAAAGATTTAAAGAAGAATATACATTAGACACATGGGTTTCTACTTCAATTGATGGTAGCTGGACAGCAACTGCCAAATATCAATCAGAAAAAACGCATCCTAATGTAAATGTAAAAGGGGTTGATAGGGATTATCTATTCACTTCCGGAGAAACAATAAAATATGGCCGGAATTTTAGTGCTCATGACATACAGTATGGTCAACATATGGCAATTATAGGTGAGGATATTGTAAAAACATTATTTAAAAACAAGGAGGAACCTATCGGCAAAATAATAACAGTAGGTTCTGGAAAATACAAAGTTATTGGAGTGTTAAAATCAAAAGGCAGTAGTATGGGCTTTAGTGGCGACCGAAGTATATGGCTTCCTATTAACAATGTGCGGCAATATTTTTCGCGCCCCAATATGAACTACCGTATTAGTGTAATGCCAAAAAACAATTTAAATGTAGCAGCAGCCATTGGTGAAGCAACGGGAGTGTTCAGAATAATTAGAGAAGACAAACTTGGAGAAAAAAACAGTTTCTCAATTATCAAGAGCGATAATTTAGCAGATATGCTCTTGGAAAACCTGGCACTCATCAGGTGGGTTGCCACTGCTATAGGAATAATTACATTATTTGGAGCTGCTATTGGCCTAATGAATATTATGCTGGTATCGGTTACTGAACGCACAAGAGAGATTGGTATTAGAAAAGCCTTGGGTGCTACAAAAAAAATGATTAGAACACAGTTTTTAATAGAAGCTGTTGTTATTTCACAAATTGGTGGCGTAGTAGGAATACTTTTGGGCATATTAATAGGCAATGCTGTTAGCTATCAAATAGGCAGTACTTTTATTATTCCTTGGAATTGGATGTTTTTGGGCATAGGATTATGTTTTATTGTTGCTATAATTTCCGGTATCATACCAGCCAATAAAGCAGCAAAATTAGACCCTATAGAATCTTTACGATATGAGTAGAAATTTCTATGAAAAATATTTCTTTTTAATCTTGTAATAATCAAATTAATAAACGTATATTTGCACTCATTTTTAGAAAACGACAAAACAAGATATATCATGGGTAAGTCAGAACTTATATCAATAGTAGAAAACTCTATAGAGAGAAAAGAACATCCTAATTTTAGAGCTGGGGATACAATCATTGTAACCTACAAAATTAAAGAGGGTAGTAAAGAAAGATTGCAAAGTTTTCAAGGCATAGTAATACAAAGAAAAGGTGGAGGCCCTACCGAAACTTTCACTATTAGGAAAATTTCGGGCAATATAGGTGTTGAAAGAATATTCCCTATTACTTCTCCACATATTGAAGAAATCAAACTTGTTAGAAGAGGTGTTGTTCGTAGAGCTCGTATCTTCTATTTAAGAAAGTTGAAAGGTAAAAAAGCCAGAATTAAAGAAAGAAGAGGTTAAACTTCTTTTTCTAAAAAAACATAAAGCCCGATTTTCGGGCTTTTTTTATTTCTATATCTTTCTAAATTATTAAAATTAGACGAATTAAAAAAAAAGGTAATTATGGAAACAAGTACAATTAGTTCTAAAAATGTAACAGAAATGCTAACCGTGGCAAATGAGTATTGCCATTTTTTAGAAAAGGCTCATCAATACCAAGTTCCGGAAGTTCTTAGTTATCTTCAAAAGATATTCCCTTTACTCTATTTAAAGGGGGCATTACTACCTAACGTTCAAGTTCAAATGCCCGAAGCCAATGAGCGTTTCGTTACTGCCGAGAATTACGAAATACTATTAAATGAGCTTCGTAATAAATTTAAACCCAATGATGAGTTTTGGACTATTGACCACTCTGAGACAACAGATATTGAACCTATAAAAGCAAACTTGGCAGAACTCCTCACCGACATTTATCAAGATTTAAAAGACTTTGTTTTGCTTTATGGCAAAGGCACAACAGCAGCACAAGAAAACGCTGTACACGACTGCAAATTATTTTTTGAAACTCATTGGGGATACAGATTGGTAACTGCCCAAAAGTACATTCATTATTTTATTAATGATGAGAAAAAAGCTGACCTTTAATAAAAGACGTCAGATAAACCAATTAGTAAAACTACCGCACTAAAATAACAGTGCTACACACTCTTTTTTAAAAAAACTGAAAGCATAAAAAAAAGTCACAAATCATAAACTGAAATGTGACTTTTTTTTGTGGGAGATGAGGGATTCGAACCCCCGACCCTCTCGGTGTAAACGAGATGCTCTAAACCAACTGAGCTAAACTCCCAAAATTTACAGAACTTTACTAATTCCTTATCGTCCTTAGCGGTTGCAAATATATATTTTTTTTATCAAGTGCTACTCTTTTTATTCATTTTTTTAGGTATTTTTTTTAAGCTAATCGTATACCATTCTTTTCCAACTTAATAAGCTTCTGTTTATACAAACTTCCTATAGATTTTTTAAAGGTTTTTTTACTCATATTCAGCAAATCAATAATTTCTTGAGGCTTACTTTTATCGTGCAGTGGTAAAAAACCATCATTCCCTAATAAGAAATCCATTACTTTTTGAGAAGATGGCTCTATATTTCCATATCCAAATTTCTGCAAACTGAGATCAATCTTTCCATCCTCACGAATCAACTTAATCCAAGCTTTCATTTTATCACCTTTTTTTAGTGGTTCAAATACATTGCTTTTATATATTAAGCCTAAATGAGCATCTTCAATAATGGCTTTAAATCCCAAATCAGTTTCTTCCAGTATAAGTATATCAACCTCTTCGTTAGGTTTTACGGTAATATAATCTATTTCCAAATATTTGTTCAAGCGCGCAGTGGCAAACAAACGGTCTGTTTTTTCATCGTGTACCAAACGAACAACATGCTCTTCATCAATATTCATTTTATGATGTTGTTCACTAAAAGGAACCATTAAATCTTTATCTAAGCCCCAATCCATAAAAGCTCCAAATTTATTTACATCTTTTACTTTAAGACAAGCAAACTCATTTAAACTAATAAGTGGTTTTTGAGTGGTGGCTGTTACCCTATCTTCAGAATCCATATATATAAATACATCAAGCTTGTCGCCTGCTTTCATTTCTTCGGTAACAAATTTATTCGGCAATAATACTTCGTTTTGCTCTTCGTCTTCCAAAAACCAACCATGGTCTGTGATGCGAATAATGTTTAATGTATTTATTTCTCCTAATTGCAACATATGTAAATATTTTTTTTGCAAAAGTACGCTAAATAATAGGATTTTGTATGACTTATATATTGAATGAAATAGATTAAATCTAGTTGCGATATTAATGATGAAATAAACTATAATACAAATTTGCCATCAATATATTTTGCAACAGTTGGGATAATATCAGCACTCAAGCAATAATCAATATCTGCTTGAAAGCCTCTATGTTTTAATAGTTTTAAATGGTAGCAATCACTCAAGGTTTTGTGTATTTTTATTGAATGTTCGGCAATTAATGCCATAGCTAGGCCGCTATCACTTACATGCAAATCTTCCTTATTAGCACTTATTCTGTGAATCAACATTCCGGCAGCTAAGCCATCATCAAGACTAAATCTTCCATTTGTACCTGAGCAAATAATAACAAAATCTTCATTTAAAACAGATAGTGTATCAACAATGGATTGCATGTTTATAAACGAGGCTGCCAGAATAGATTTTGCTTGAGAAGACACTGCAACAGCCTTTGTACCGTTTGATGTGCACATAATTAATTCCTTACCTGCAATTGCTTCAACTGTCATTTCGAGAGGAGAATTTCCAAAATTGAATCCATCAATTTTTATTGCATCTCTCTCCCCGGCAAGCAATACATTTGGATTATTTTTTTTTAAAGCAAAAGCTTGCTCAATTTCGGCAACTGTTTGTACCGAAATTGCACCATTATTTAACGCAGTTGCTATTACCGAAGTAGCACGTAATACATCTATTATTATAACATTCCTGTCTTTTAAATCATTGGGATTTACATCATTATGCTTATAATACAAATCTATTTTCATCAAGTTGTATTTTAAAATCCTATATTAAAACCACCTGACAAGGTAATCTGTTCTCCCCGATAATACTCGGGAGTCCACTTGATAACTAATTCTTCATCACCGCTAATATTACTCATTGTTGCATTTGCGTATATATACACATTATTCACAATTTCGTATTTTACATTAAAAGCATAAGTTGTATTTTTCCAGGCAACCCTTTCCATAAAGGGTGTTGCTACAATATCAGCTCCAGTTTCGTATATTTCATCAGGACCATGTCTAGCTATAAATGCTTCGGCTTTCAGGTGTAATCCTCTGAGGGGTTTTACTGTTAAACTAAAATATATTTCATCAGAATTATCATGAAGATAATAACCCATATTATACTTATTAGATGCAAAAGTAGTAGTAGAAATAGGATGTTGAAAAGTACCGGGGAGTGTTTTTGTATACTCAAAAGTGAATGAATAGTTTTTTACCAGAAAATTACTCAATTGAAATCCACCTTTCCAGCTCCAGAAATTATGAACTGAATCTACCCCTATTCTAGTAAATTTTATTTCATCGGAGAACAAAGAGCCATATAAATGCAAATGTTTTATTAAACGAATTGAAACATCAGTAAACAACTGTGAATTCTGACCTGCTTGCCCATAGCTATCTGTTGCATTATAAGTATGGTCTACAGGTTTGTATACAAATATAGGAATCCAGAATCCCGGATGGTCGTAATCGCTATACACAATACTATTACCTATGGAGACATTTAATCCTTTAACAGGAATGATAGTAAACATATTTGCGGTAAGCCATTTTGGACGAAATACAGCACGAAATCGAGGATCGTTTGTACTTCCATCCCAATAACTTCTGCTACTGTCTACTACTTCACTAATAAGCCAACCGTGCATATAATTAAACTCGAGCC
>Ga0256826_1000665_pt1 | contig 21006 bp, 16 predicted proteins | sample CV79metaG_FD_185975 | JGI IMG/M metagenome (GOLD analysis project Ga0256826, IMG submission 185975) | Hydrothermal vent microbial communities from East Pacific Rise, Pacific Ocean - CV79 | ecosystem: Environmental > Aquatic > Marine > Hydrothermal vents | place: Pacific Ocean: East Pacific Rise...
CTGTCAATAAACGAAATTTCAATAGTGTACCAATTTTTTCATTTAAAAGAACATTAATTGAGTCTAATGCATCGTTTAATCCTCTTTTTGTACGAATAATAGATACATTCTCCCACATTATGCGTCTAAGTTGATCTTTTTTTGCTTTATCTGTTTTAATACTCATCTCTTCATTTTTAACTTCAAACTCACATATATCACAACTACTTTCTATCTTAAGAATATCCTCAACACATAATTTTGCAAAGACTAATCCTTCTAAAAGAGAGTTGGATGCTAGTCTATTTGCACCATGAACTCTTGTAGATGCCACTTCACCAATGGCATAAAGATTTTTCACATTTGGTACTCTAGCGTTTAAGTCTGTTTTGATTCCTCCTATGGCATAGTGAAAAGCTGGCGAGATAGGAACTCTTTGAAAAGGAACATTGAAACCTAATGTTCTTAAACTTGAGTAGATATTTGGAAATCTTTTACTAAAGTACGCTTCATCAAAATTTTGAAATGCCAAATAAACATTCATACCTGTTTTCTTCTTATGTGTATAGATAGACTTGCTAACTATATCTCTAGAAGCCAACTCCCCTCTCTCATCATAATCAAACAAAAATCTTCTACCATTTTCATCTTCTATCGTAGCACCCTCACCCCTTAATGCTTCTGTTAAAAGCATCTTTTGGGCGTTTGAGCTATTTACAAAAACAGTAGGATGAAACTGTAGCATTTCCATTCTATCAAGAGTTATTCCCTTTTGAACACAAAGACCTTGAATATCACCACTAATGCAAGGTGCATTTGTGTGAAATTCATACAGAGAGCCTACTCCTCCACTTGCGATTATGACATTTTTGGCATAAATATTTCGAGTTTCTCTATGGTCTAACACTGTTACACCATGACAAATACCATCTTTAATAAGAAGGTCAACTACTCTAGCATTTCCTAACATAGCATGAGGATTTTGAGATAGTAAAAAGTGATGTAAATAACGCCCAGTTGCATCACCACCAGCATGAAGTATTCTTTCACAAGAGTGTGCTGCCTCTTTAGTATAAAGAAGTTCACCATTTTCATCTGCATCAAACTCAAAACCACTTTCCACTAAATCATCAATAGCTTCACGAGAAAATTTTGACAAGACTTCAACTGCATCTTTATCACAAAGACCATCACCAGCATTAAGAGTATCTTGAATATGAACACTTATATCATCTTTATCACGAGCAAGGGCTACACCACCTTGTGCATAAAAAGTGTTACACTTGAAAGTTTCACGCTTATTTATGATAAGAACTTTTTTCTCTTTTGGAAGTTTCATGGCAGCATGAAGACCTGCAACTCCTGCTCCAATAATTATTACATCGTATTTAAACATTATTCACAACTCTCATCGGTTTGAGTTACTTTAAACTCTTTTTTTTCTATGACAAATTTAACATTTTCATCTTCAGCAGGAGCTTCTTGTTCTAAATATGGATTTGCTTTGTAACCACACCCACTTATACTTAACAAAAAGCTCGCTATAATAAACATATGAAAAATGTTAGTCAAATTATTACTTCTATTCAATATAAACCTCAATTTAAAAAGGTATTAAATCATAAATGTATAAGTAAACTTATATCTATAATTTTACCCAGTATTCAAAAAAGTATTAAGCACGGTTTTATACATAAAAATATTTTTTATATAACAATCACGGCTTCACTCAATAAATATGATAAAGATAATATTATAAATACTATTAAAATGGTTTTAAACTCTAAAATGATTTTAGAAGAAAAAGGTTTTTTAGAGTGTAGTGATATTCAAATAGATGATGTCATAGTCTATGTTGATCATAAACCGAAAATCCAAACAAAACTTCATAGGACATACACCCATGAACTTACTTATAATGAAAGAGCTACTGGAGAAATCATCATAAATATTGAAGATGAAAAACTCAAGGCTTTAGCACAAGAGATTCAGAACATGATAAAAAAAGAGTCACATGACACTTAAAGAGACTATATCTCAACTCCCCACTTCACCTGGCGTTTATCAGTATTTTGATAAAGATGGGCGTATATTATATATAGGTAAGGCAAAAAATCTTACTAACCGTGTAAAAAGCTATTGGCAATTTACACCTAATCTAGCTCCAGCAAAAAAACTCTCTCTTAGAATTACAAAAATGCTAGAACAAACAACTTCACTAAACTATATAGTTGTTTCAAGTGAACATGATGCTCTTATTTTAGAAAATTCGCTTATAAAACAACTTAATCCTAAATATAATATTTTACTTCGTGATGACAAGACATATCCTTATATATACATAGACAATACTCAAAAATATCCTCGTTTTGAGATAACAAGAAAAATTATTAAGAGTAAAAATATTAGCTATTTTGGTCCTTACTCTATAGGAGCAAGAGATATTTTAGACTCTATTTATGAAATCTCTAAACTAATACAAAAAAAATCTTGTCTTGGATCAAAAAAACTCTGTCTATATTATCAAATAGATAAATGTTTAGGTCCTTGTGAATTAGCAGTAACAAAAGAGAGATATTTACAAGAGGTTATCCTAGCAACAAAACTCATAAAAAATAAAAACTTATTGATAGCTAAGCTAGAAGATAAAATGACTTTTTATGCACAAGAGATGCGTTTTGAAGAGGCAGGAGAACTTAGAGATAGAATAGAAAGAATCAATCGCTCAGAAATTAAAAGTGAAATAGATTTTGCTAGTAATGAGAACTACGATATTTTTGTAGTTCAGCACTCTCAAACAAGAGCTGTAATAGTTCGTATATTTATGAGAGATGGAAAAATCATATCCTCTTCTCATGATTATGTGAACCTAAACACCGGATATGATGAGGATGAACTCTACATACGAACTCTTCTAAATTTTTATAAAGATGAAAAGCCTCCTATTATTGCACCTATTTTAGTAGCAAAAGAGATCTCTTCTGTTTCACTTTTAGAGAAGCATCTTAGTGATGTTTTTGAAAAAAAAGCAGATATCTCACTTCCTCTTCGTGGTAAGAGAAAAGATTTAATAGATTTAGCTCTTCTAAATGCTAGAGAACTTCTCAAAAAAGATAAAAAAGAAGATCATACAAAAATATCACTTGAAATTCAAGAACTATGTAAACTTCAAAAAATACCATCTCGAGTAGAGGTATTTGACAACTCACACATATCCGGAGTTGCTACAGTTGGGGCTATGATAGTTTATAGTGATGGAGCTTTTGACAAAAAATCTTATAGAACCTATCATTTAGAAGCTAAAGATGAGTATGCACAGATGAGAGAGACCCTTACAAGACGAATAAATAGCTTTTCAAAAAACTCCCCTCCTGATCTCTGGTTACTTGATGGTGGAGCTACCCTTTTAAAACTAGCACTTGAACTTCTTACTTCAAACGCCATTAACTTAGATGTAATTGCTATCTCTAAAGAGAAAATAGATGCAAAAACACATAGAGCTAAAGGAAAAGCAAATGACATCATTTATACAAAAAATGAAATTTTTCGCCTAAACAATAGTGATAAAAGATTGCATTGGGCACAAAATCTTAGAGATGAAGCACATAGAGTAGCCATAACTTTTCACAAAAAAACAAAGTTGAAACTTGATCAAGAGAGTCAACTTCTTTCACTTCATGGAATATCTCATGCTAAAATTAAAAAACTTTTAAATCATTTTGGAACTTTCCAAGAGGTGAAAAAGCTAGAAATTGAAGAGATTAGTACCGTTTTAAGCAAAAAAGATGCAAAAATTATCAAAAATTATTACAAATAAGTTTTCTTTATCTATCTTTATGATATATTTATAACGATTCTAGTTTTAAGGGTTTTTAATGGATAAAGTTACACCAATAGATGAAGAGTATATTTACAGTGGAAGTGCCATCATAAGTCAAACTGACTTAGATGGTGTTATTACCTATGCAAATAAAGCTTTTTGTGAAGCTTCTGGTTATAAAGCAGATGAACTTGTAGGAAAACTACATAATATTATAAGACATCAAGATATGCCTAAAATTGCTTTTGCAAAAATGTGGGAGACAATTAATGGTGGACAAGCTTGGAATGGTCTTGTTAAGAACTTAAGAAGTGACGGAAGATTCTATTGGGTTGAGACAGAAATTCTTCCTATATTAGATGAAAATGAAGTTATTTCAGGATTTATTGCAGTAAGAAAAGAGGCTTCTCGAAAAGATATTAGTGAAGCTATGCAAACGTATAAAAAAATGTTAGAAACACAAGAATAAGGGAATAAAATATGTTAATTTACAATTTTCAAAAAGAGTTTGTTGGTATTGATGAAAAAGATCTTAAAACATTAGGATTTAAAAACTTAGGAGAACTTAGAACAGAAGTTCTAGATTTCGCTGACTTATTTGTAAAAACTCCTGGTTTTATTCATAATTTTAAACATGTTCACTGGATAGACTTTATCACATGTGCCGACTCAAACGAAGAATCAAAAGTTATTATTAATGTAAACAATAAAAACTACCGTTGTATTATTCATATTACAACTGCATATCTAATTGACAATCCAACTTCAAAATCTTATATTGTAACACTCCAAAATTTACGAGAACTAAGCCATAAAGAGAGTGAAAGTATTGCAGGTGACATTATTCAGAGGGAAGCACCTCAAGCTATTGCTTCTACTCAAGCCATCTTTAACACACCTGAACACACAGAAACATTTGAAGCAGATGAAGTCACTTCTTTAGTTACAGATGATTATGATGCTCCATTAGAAATTGATATGCTTGATAACGATACAGCTTCTCTTACTGTTGATGATTTTGATACAAAAGAGACAATTTCTCCTTTCGAAGAAAATATTATAAAAGAAGACGATCTTTCTGCACCACTTGAAATATCTTTTGATGATGACGATTTAGATGAAGAGTTATTACTTGATATATCTTCTAAAGATGAAGAGATAACTCCTCCTAAACCTTTAACTGAAGTAACACAAGAAAGTTTTGATAATGGCTATATATATGATCCATCTGTTGCTTCTGAAGAACTTGGCTTACCACTTGATTTAATTGAAGAGTTTATTGGAGACTTTATTGAACAAGCAAAAGAGTTCAAAGATGAACTTTACCAATCTATTGACAATGGTGATTTTGACACACTTAAAATCCTTTCTCATAAACTCAAAGGTGTAGCTGCTAATCTTAGAATAGAAGATGCACTTGAAGCGCTAACCGTAGCAAACTCTTCTTCTGATTTTAATGAGATTACAGAAAACATGGATACTCTTTATAAAATTGTTGCTAAATTAGCAGGTGAAGAGATTAGTGTAGAGAAAGAAATTATTCCTGAAATTCAAGAAGTACCAGTAGAAGAAATTTCTATTGCCGAAGTTGAAGAAGAAGTAAAAATTGAAATTGCAATGGATGATGACCTATATAGTGACCCTATTGAAGTTGAAGATTCTCAAGTACCAGAAAAGATAGAATTAGCAGAACTTGCTGATGACCTTTTTGTAGAGACTCCAAATTTTCAAGAAGATGAAGAAGAGTTGTCCCTTGAAATCCAATCTATAGACTATTCTAAAGAGTCTGTAGCAAAAGAAATTGGTTTAGATATTGAAAGTTTCAATGAACTTTTTAATGATTTTATTAGAGAATCAAATGCTTTAATGCTATCTATGACAGATGCTATAGAAAAAGATGATTTATCACTTACTAGTAGTGAAGCAATAAAGTTTAAAGGGATGAGTGATAACATGAGAGTAACTGGTTATGAAAAAGAGCTAGAAACACTTATAAATTCTCAAGATAAGATAGAATTATCAACTGCCCTTAAAACTATAAATTCAACTCTTCAAACATTAGTAAAATAAGGGATTAATGATATGCAATTAGAACTTAAAAATAGACTAAGATTAATTAGTTTACTCCCAATTTTCATCTTGTTCTCAATTACAAGTTATTTTGTTTATAACTCTTACCAGAGTTATAAATCTGCACAAATATTACAAGATAAACTATCTGAAAATAGACAACTAAATACTCTTGTAAATAATATCTCTCGAGAGAGGGGTATGACAGTAATGTATCTAGGAAATTCATCTCCAAATACTTTACGTTCATTAGTGAAGCAGAGAAAAATTGTAGATATTGAAGAAAAAAAATATTTAACTCATGTTCAAAATAAAGAAGTTCTACATGATCATTCAGATGGAACAGAAAACTGCCATATGTGTAAAAATATACAAACACTTTCAACACATTTGAAAAAAATAAAAAAGATAAGAACCTTAGTAGATGAACATCAGACAAACTTCAAAGATGTATATGAAGAATTTTACGGTAAAGCACAAAAAATTGGAGTTTCTCAACTAGAAGAAATTACATCTAATCAACTTGACCCTGAGATAAATACTTATGCAACTCAATATATAAATCTTGTACGTGCAAATGAATTTACATCAGATGAGCGTGACTATATCTCTTTTGCTATTGCTCGCTCAACTGAATTTGAAGAAGAAGAAGTTAATGAATGGATTTCATTAATTGCAAAAGCTGATGCACTTTCGTATGGGACACTCAAGGATGAAATTTTACGTTCAAAACTAAATGCACAGTTTGAAAACGAAGACACATTAGAACTCTTAGAAGATATAAATACAGAAAGAACAGCTATATTATCAAATGCTTCAAGTGGAGAGTATGAGATTACATCAGGTATTTGGTTCACGATGCTTTCAGAAAAAACAAATATTCTTTCTACAGCAGAGAACCTGATACTTACTGCTATGGATCATCGTGCAGTTAAAGTAAAATCAGATGCTTTACAGTTTCTTACAATAGCATTAACTATATGGTTGGTTTCAGTAATACTTGCGATACTAGGGTACCTACTCTCAAATGAAATTGCGATGAATATTAAAAATCTTGAGGAAGTATTAAAACGTGTTGCCGCCGATACAGATCATATTTCAGAAGCAGATATTAACCTGCAAACTTCTAAAGGAACTTCTGATGCATATGAACTCCTTGAAAATATTATTGAACAGACAAGAGAAGATAAAGAATTAGCACAAGAGGCAAGTGAAGCAAAATCAATGTTCCTTGCAAATATGTCACATGAAATACGTACTCCACTAAATGGTATTGTTGGATTTACTGAACTTCTTAAAGATACAGGTCTTGAAGAAGAACAGACAGAATTTGTTGAAATAATTGAAAAATCTTCAGAAAATCTTTTAGAAATTATCAATAATATTCTTGACCTTTCTAAAATAGAATCTAATAAACTAGAGATAGAAGACATAGCATTTAATCCAGCTGAAGAGTTTGAATCTGCTGTTGATGTATATGCTGTTCGTGCGAGTGAAAAGCATATTGACCTTGGATGTTTTATAGATCCAGAGTTAGAACATCCTATAAAAGGTGATCCAACTAAGATTAAAGAAGTAATTATTAATCTGCTTTCAAATGCTGTTAAATTTACAAGTAGTTCAGGAGCAATCAATGTAGATATCAGAAAACTTGATTCTGAACAAGAGGGAATTACTCGTGTTAGATTTGAGGTACAAGATAGTGGTATTGGTGTAACTAGTGAACAAAAATCAAGAATATTTGAAGCATTCTCTCAAGCAGATACATCAATTACACGTAAGTATGGTGGTACTGGTCTTGGTCTAACTATTTCTGCAAGATTTATTGAACTCATGGGTGGGCAACTAGATCTAAATTCTGAACCAGGAGAGGGAACTACTTTCTTCTTTACTTTAGATTTTGAAGAGATTGAAACACTTAATGAAAGTACAAAAGGCTCATTCTCAAGTATCAATGCCTTAGTTTTAGCATCTTCTCATAAAACGAAACGCCAAGAGACTTATATCCGTGAATATTTAGATTTTTATGGTGTTAGTTACACATCGTTTAAAGATATAAATGAACTTGAAACTCTTCAGCGTCAAGTTAGTTATGATTTAGTTTTTGTTGATTATGATTTTGCAGATGAAGAGTCACTTAAAAAATATAGTGCATTGCCACAAGAGTTCGTTCTTCTTACAAAATCTTATTTTATGAAGAAAATTGATTCAATGAATTTAAATATTTTAAAAACTCTTTATGAACCATTAAATAATTCAAAAATAAGACAAACTCTCGATAATTATCATAGTGAAAACTTTAATGCACAGAAAGCTAAAAAAGTAAATCGAAAGAAATTTAATGCTGAAACTTCTAAATTTAATGCAAATGTTTTAATTGCTGAAGATAATATTATTAATCAAAAGCTTATTAAACGTACACTTGAAGATTTAGGTCTTACAATCACTATTGCTTCAAATGGTTTAGAAGCTTTTCAAAAACGTAAAGATGGTAATTTTGATCTTATATTTATGGATATTCAAATGCCATTCCTTGATGGTATGGAAGCAACACAAGAAATTTTAGAGTATGAAGAAGAATATAACCAACCTCATGTTCCTATATTAGCTCTTACAGCAAATGCTCTTAAAGGTGATAGAGAAAGATTTTTAGCAGCAGGACTTGATGAATATACAACTAAACCATTAGTTCGTGCAGAAATAATCTCACTTTTAAACCACTTCCTTGCTGACTACCTTGTGGAAGTCTCTTCAACAGAGAATATTGTTGAGGATAAAGCAGTTGAATTTGTAGTTGAAAAAGAAAAAGAAGAAACTGTAATTGAGATTGAAGAAGAAATTAAAACAGAATACAAAGCAGATATATTACTTGCTAAAAAAAGTTCTTTTGAAACTAAATTTTTCACTAAAATCTTAGACTCACTAGGATATAGTTACAAAGTAGCTAACTCTGGAGATGAACTTCAATCTCTCGTAGAAGAGAGTAGTTATAAAGTTTTATTTGTAGATAATAAAACTAACAATTTAGACCTTAAAAATCTTAGTGAACTTGTAAAATCTACAAATACTCAAAGAGATTTAAATACTAAACTTGTACTTATAGCTTCAGCTATGGAAGATAATACAAATGAATTATCACTAGTTGATGAAAGAATTGAGAACACAGTAAACAAAGATTTACTAAAATTACTAATAGAAAAATTTATATAAAGAAGGTAAAGAATAATGAGAAATGATTTAATAGTATTAGCAGTTGATGATGATATGATAAATTTAAAACTTTTAAAATCTATGCTTAAAAAATCTGGTATAGTTAAAGAAGTTATTGAAGCTAAAAATGGTTCAGATGCGATTGGAGAGCTAAAGGGTAGAGATGATATTGACCTTATCCTTTTAGATATTATTATGCCTATTATGGGTGGTATAGATATGCTAAAAGTTGTTCGTGCAGATGACAATCTTAAGCAACTACCAATTATAGTTTTAACGACAGATGAAACAAAAAAAGTTGAAGCATTAGAGTGTGGTGCTAATGGATTTCTAATGAAACCAATTAGAAATGATGATCTACTTAAAAAAATAGCTACAGTTATAGTTTAACTATAGCTTTTATATTTCAACAGATTCTTATATAAGAATCTGTTTTAAAACCTCTTCAACACGATTAACTCCAACTATTTTCATAGCATTTTGAACTTCCTGAGGTATATCTTCTAAATCGCGTTCATAATTTTTTGCAGGTATTAGTACTTTTGTCATACCCGCTTTATGTGCAGCGATAAGTTTTTCTTTTAATCCGCCTATTGGTAAGACATCTCCACTTAAAGAGACTTCACCAGTCATTGCTATTTCAGAGCGAATTTTTCTATTACTTAAGATAGAAGATATAACACTAACCATAGCAATACCTGCACTAGGACCATCTTTTTTAGTTGCACCATCAGGAACATGGATATGAAGATCATAGCGTTTATAGACCTCACTAGCATCTATAGTAATGTTATCTTCTTTTTCTTTTAATGTGATTGGAATATTTTTATTGGCAATAGGTAGTTTTTTAGTATCTATTAATGTTTTTACAACACTCATTGCTATTCTTGCTGATTCTTTCATCACATCGCCAAGACTACCTGTTAACTGCATAGTTCCCTTACCTTTTATGCGAATAGACTCTATTTTTAAAACATCTCCACCTACTGCTGTCCATGCAAGTCCATTGACTACACCAACAACAGGAACTTTATCTGTTTTTTCAATTTCAAATACACTCTTATCAAAAAAGCTTTTTAGATTTTTCAGAGTAACTGAAATTTTATCTTTACTATCACTCTTTAACATCTCTTTAGCAACTTTTCTACACAGTTCAGCTATACGTCTTCTGAGATTTCTAACTCCAGCTTCACGTGTATAACTATGTATTAATTCATTTAGTGCAGATTTTGAAATACTAAGTTCAGATTTCTTAAGCCCATGTTTTTTTATCTCTTGAGGTAATAAATATCGTAATGCGATTTCAAATTTCTCTTGAGGAGTGTATGAACTCACCGAAATAAACTCCATTCTATCTCTCAATGGTGCTGGTATTCGACCCACATCATTTGCAGTAGCAATGAAAATTGCATTTGAGAGATCAAGATTGAAGTTTAAGTAGTAGTCTCTAAACTCACTATTTTGCTCAGGATCAAGTATCTCAAGTAGTGCTGCAGTTGGATCTCCTCTACCAGAAGATGAAACCTTATCTATCTCATCTAAAACAATAACTGGATTCATTTTTTTTGCATCGATGATTCCTTGTGTTATTCGTCCTGGCATTGCTCCTACATAAGTACGTCTATGACCTCTTAGTTCATTAACATCTTCAAGTCCACCAAGTGCTATACGTACAAGTGGGCGTTTAAGTGCTGTAGCGATAGAATTTGCCAAAGATGTTTTACCAACACCGGGAGGTCCACTAAAACAGAGAATTGCACCTGAACCTTTTTTAGCTTTAATACCACGAAGATCTAAAAGTTCTTTCACCGCGAAGTATTCAACTATGCGTTCTTTCGGTTTTTCTAAAGAAAAATGATCTTTCTCTAATTGCTTCTCTACACTTTGAATATGAAGTGCTTTTTTAGAAAGTTCTCCAAAAGGTATATCTAAAACCCAATCAAGATATGTTTGAGTCATAGATGCATCAGAAGAGTCTGGATTCATTCGAGCATAACGTTCAAGCTGTTTATTTACTTCTTTATACGCATTATCACTCATTTTAAGTTTTTTAAACTCTAACTTTTTGCGATATTCCTCTATCTCTTCATCACGTGAAGTATCTGTGCCTAACTCTTTTTGAATCTGCTTTAGTTGCTCTTTTAAAAAGTACTCTTTATTGACTTTTTCTATATGAGAGTGAACCTTAGTACGAATCTCTTTTTGAAGTTTATTTGCTTCTATCTCATCAATAAGATAATCAATAAGACTTAAAAACCTTTTTTCAGTATCTACCTCAGTAAAAAGTTTATAAGCCTGCTCTTTTTTAAGCTTAACAGTTGAACATATTAAATCAATGATACGATTATGGTCATGGTTTTCTTCTATTGTGCGAAGTAAATCTGGTGGAAAATAACTACTAACACTAGATAGTGTTCTTACTTTTTCACGTACAACTTCTAATATAGCATCTATTTTAAGACTGTTTACATCGCTTGCTTTTATAATCTCAACATGTGCTATAAGTGGTTCTACTGAAACTTCTCTAATACTTTTAGCACGAGCAAGTCCTTGAAAAAGCACTTTTACTCTGCCATCAGGAAGTGCTACTTTCCTCATTATAGAACCCACAACTCCAGTATCATATAGTGAATCAAACTCTCTTTCCCCCTCTTTAGAAGGTTTTGTAGTACAAACTATTACAAGTGAGTTATCTTCTATAGCTTTTGTAGCTGCTGCTATATTTTTATCATCATTTAAAAAAAGAGGGCTAATCATAAATGGATATAAAAAAAGTTCATCTTCTGCTATTACAGGTATATCTGCTGGAAATTCTTCATAGTTACTTAAATTCATAAATTATCTTCCTACTATCTTCATTATTTATTTTTCTTCTTCATATATTTCATCATCTTCAACTACAGAGTTACGAGAGACAACACTTCTAGTATCAGGTATCATGTAACCATACCAACTACCAGTACCATCCCCCTCAAACCACTCTTTATACCAAGGTGTATTTGCACGGTTAATCTCATCCCAAACTATCCATGGTTGAGCCTCTTTAGCTCTATAATATTTAGCACTTTTTGGTTTATCTATTCTTACATAGAGATCTGCAATAGTTTCATTAAGAGATGCTTCTGCCATATATAAGTTAGTTGCTATAGTATCTACTAAAGAGTAGTACATAGAATCAGGATAGTGGCGTTTGAATTTTTCAGCTGATACTATTGATTCATTTATAAGAACTTGATCACGTCTAGGATTTGGTAGTGCCAAATATTTTGCTTTTATTTTTAAAAACTCTGCAAACTCTTTCTCATTTGAGTTTGCATAACGCTTTACATATTCATTTAAAAAATGTTCTGCTAAAAGATACTCTTCATAATGCATATGTGCGATTGCTAAAATCATAGTTGCCTCAGGTAATAGAGGTGAACCTATATGCTCACCTTGAAGTGATGAGTAATAATTATCTGCCTTATCAATATCTCCATCAGAGATAGAGTCAATTATTTTTGCATACCAATACACTGCAGGTTTGTTATACTCTTCTAAATCTTTAGCACATGAGCTAAAAAAGAGTACCAACAATAGCGATGAAAATACAATTTTTATTTTTAATATCATTCAATAATATCCTATTTTTATAAGTTACTTTTAGATAACGATTATATCATAAATCATATTTAGTTGATAAACCACTATTTTTTGTATATTAACAGTGTTTAAGTGGCATTTAAGCTAATAAGTCTCATAATATAACATTCTTAAGTATATTTGGTGTTGAGCCCTATTTTCGGCTGCCAACTTTTTATACTAAATTTAAGGGGCATATTATGAAACTTTTACAATCACTTCTCGTAGTACCAATGCTTTTAACTTCTATCACTTTAGCTGATGAAGTTGAACCAATAGCATCTGAGGATGATGACTTATGTTATACCAATCCAATAGTAACTGGATTTTCTATAATGGGAATGGGAGCTTTCACTTCTGTAACAACACCAATTAACAATGTAAGTGGTGATGATATAACTAATGTTACTATTATAAAATCTTTTGATGGTATAAATATGAGTATGATGAGTTCTATCAAGATTGATGATGTAGATAAAACTACCGCTGCAGATGAAGATGAAGCTGAAATCAACCAAGCCCTTCAAGCTAATTATGGTATGTTTAATGCAGGTGGAATGTTTAACAAAGGAATAGTATATAGAATAGATAGTTTTGACCCTGATGAAGTCCATACTATTTATGACTATTCAATGTTTTCATTTAATATGTCAAAGATTAAGATAAATACAGTGTATACTAAAAATGGCATCAAATACTTTAGTGAAATACAAGCTTGTGATATTCCATACACAACACATACAACAGGTTCTTTTGATGCATGGGATACGGACAGTAACATTACATCAAGAGTGATACAAACTGAAGTTGTTTCAGAAGATTTTAGCTTAGTTATAAATTCTCTAAATTCTGATAATGATGATACTGAAGCTAAAGAAGGCATAGATATAGAGTATAGACTTTACGATTTTGGGACAACTTCAAAAGTAACAAATTGGCAAGCATATGACGCTTCATCTTCAGCTGATGGAAAGGATGAGATAAAACCCTTCGCTGGAATTACAAAAGCATATAAAGATGTACGTGTTCAGTTTAAACTCTGTATAGATCATGACTCTCTCTATCCATTATCATATTGTGATACAAATGGTATAGCACCCGATACATCAACATTTAGTACTGATAACTTTGCTATTCGTCCTTATGCACTCGCTGCATTTGGTCAAAACCAGTACAAACGTGCAGGTGAGGATTTCAACATCACGATTAAAGCACTTAATGAAGATGAAGCATCTAAGCTAGGTGATAGTTCTTATGCTGGAGATTCTAAAGAGACTCTATCTGGAGTATCTAAATACAATGCAAAACTAAATGAGCTAAATGTTGTTGCACAATACTACACTCCAACATCTTCGGAAATAAATAAAATGAAAGCAGATACAGGAGCAACTGATGTTTCAACTTGTTCAAACTCTGGTAGTTTTTCTATAGCTAATAGCACTGATACATTTGATAACGGTAATGTTGATGCAACATTAAAATTTACAGAAACTGGTATTTTAGATCTTACAATTAGTGAAAAACCAACTAAAGAGTGGGCCTATGTTGATGCTGATGATACATCAGACACTCGAAGATATATTACACCATCTACTGTTACATATGAAAATGATGATATATCAAAAAATATTTTAATGCTATTTGTACCATATAAACTCGATACAACAGCAACTTATGATAACACAGCGACAGGTAAAACATGGTTATATATGAATGATATTAATACATCAAACACTACTTTTACAACTCCTGCACATGCTGCATTTATCACATATAAGATTGTTGCAAAAAATAAAGATGGTAACATAACGAAGAACTATACAAAAACTTGTTTTCCAGATGTTGATGAGACTAACTGTCCTCGTGTAAATGGGCTTAAACTTAACACAACTTTTGATCTTTTTCTTGATGCAAAAATAACAACTTCAGATGATGCTAACATAAGTTTATATACAGAAAACAACTCTTCAACTGCTATCTGGCAACCTACTAAAAATCTTTCACTAAGTGAAGGTAATAACAGTATAAGAGAGTGGATTTCTCCACTTAACTTTACAGATGGTGTTGGAGTAGCTAAAGTCTATTTTAATATTGATAGAAATACTTCAAAAAGTATAAATCCAATTGCAATAACACTTAATGATGCTAATACATCAACTTCATGGATGAGTAATCCAGGTTCTCCAAAAGAGTTTAATGGAACAACACTTAACACTACTAAAACTTTTTATTATGGTAGAACTCATGCACCTCGTCAGATATTTACAGGCAATACAGGAACTGCACTTATATACTATGAAGTATATTGTCAGGGTAGTGATTGTAATAAATCACTTTTACAAAACAGTTCTAACTTAAAAACATCGGATGACCCGAGATGGTTTATAAATAGTTCTCATACTGCAATAGCAGGAAATGTAGGAGCATTAGCTGTTAAAAATGCATCGACTGTTACTAGTGTTGTTACAGAAGCTTCTCCAGCACAAGCAGCTCTTACTTATACTAACAACTCTTATCCATATAAAGCTACTATGCAAAATAGTGCATCTAAATGGTTAATTTATGATAAATACAAAGTAAATCCAACAGCAAATGAATTTGAAGTTGAATTTATAAATATAAATGATAGCTGGGCAGGGAAAAAAGAGACAAATACTACAACAAATAAAACAGCTGCAGACAGAACAAATAGGAGAAGTATGTGGTAAGAAAGTCTGCTTTTACGCTCATTGAGCTTCTTTTTGCTATCATCATTATATCTATTAGTGTAACTTCACTACCTATGATGAATCAAGTAGTAGAAAAAGGTGTAAGTGCAAATATCGTTCAAGAAGCAATATTTGCTGCTACAACTGAACTTAATGAAGCGATAACAGCAAACTGGGATGAAAACTCTTTTGAACCAGGTAGAACAGATGAACTATCAAGAGTTATAGATATTCCCACAAATGCAGTTAGATGTGAAAATAACTCATCTGCTACTAACTATAGACAACTAAAGGGGCATATAAATCAGCCTCTTCATCGAAGATGTCTTGATGATAATACAACAACAACTTCAAACACAGATGTAACAGGTGTAACTTCTCTTTGGGACATGACACACTCTAGTCAAAATATTTTTGTTGATTCAACAACAGATGCTGCAGGTTACAAACAAGAGTACAACTCAACAGTATCCATAGTACATCCTGCTGATTTTAATGGAAGTAGTAACAATATTAAAGAAATTACAGTTAGTATTTCAACTATAGATGGTACAGAAGTTACAAAATTACGTACTTACAGTATGAATATTGGTGAAGTTGACTATTTAAAAAGGGAATACTAATGAAAAAACATTCAGCTTTTACAATGATAGAGTTAGTTTTTGTTATTGTTATTATGGGTATTCTTGGTAAATTTGGAGTAGAATTTTTATTTCAAGCTTATAATAGTTTTATCTTTTCAAAAATAAACAATGAACTACAAACAAACAGTGCCGTTTCCTTAGAGTTTATTGCATCACGTCTTCAGTATAGAATTAAAGATTCTACTATTGGTAGAGAAGATGACAATACTACTTTTGCCTCAGTAAATGACTTAAATACAAGTAAACAATATACTGCACTCGAATGGATAGCTATGGATATAGATGGATATAGATCTTCTGCTACACCTAACTGGAGTGCTATAATAGACTTAGATAATACTAGTGCAGATAAAGATCATTTAATCTCACCGGGAACTGATACAGATGAAGTTTCATCACTAATAAATATATTATCTTATGGAAATAGTGATATAAATGATAGTGCTATTTACTTTATAGGTTCTAACTCTGATATAAATGGCTATGGATGGAATGGAACTCAGATAACAGATCAAACCAAAGTAATGCATCCAATAAAATCCGATAGTTCAAATTCAACTATCCTAATGCCTCGGGGTGGTGATTTTTCAGGAATTGATGTATATGAGTACTATCAACTAGCTTGGACTGCAAATGCTGTTCGGATTGAAAATATAGATAACAGTGACAATACATTTAGATTAGAATATTATTGGGACTACCGTCCATGGGAAGGTGAAACTTATTTAAATGGTAAGCACTTTACAATTATGGAAGATATAAGTACTTTCAGATTTACTGCTACTGGCTCTATCATAAAAATACAAGTTTGTGCTAAAACATCTTTAACAGAGGAGAAGTATTCATTATGCAAAGAAAAAACAGTATTTTAAAACATACCCACAGTTCACGTAGTGGTATGGCACTTATTATGGCTATTGCCGTTATAGTAATAATATCTACTATCTTGGCTCTATCTCTCTCTTTAACAGCAACTACATCTAAAAAAACAACAGATCTATATCTTTATGAGCAGACAGTTCTTTTATCTAAAAGTGCTACAGAGTATGCACTCCTAAAAATCTCTCAAAGTAATCCATGTACCTATACAGGGGGTTCTTTTGTAAAAGATACAATTTATAATGTTAATATTGCTGTATCCTATGTATATGATGACCCTACAATCTGTTCAGCTGTTTCAGGTCCATCATATACAACTGTTACTACACCTGAGCAAAGTGGTTCAGCACTTATTAATGTTACAATCTCAGTAACAGATAGCTCTATTGCAAGCGAACCACTAAGTTATTTCCGAAGAACTTTACAAAAATTGTAAATACCTTTAATAGTAAACCTTTTAATGCTATAATTTATTATATACGAATTAAAAGGATGATATTATGAACATTTCACTTACAGGTAGACACTTAGAACTTACAGATGCTATTAAAGCACATATGACTACATCAATCGATACTCTTAGTAAATACAATATGGAGATAATCTCTGTTAATGTTATCGCTTCAACACAGACAAAAAAAGGAAAAGAGCACTCAGTAGTTGAGTTTGTTATAAACCTTGCTCACAAAAATTCTGTTATCATTAAACAAAATGATGCTGATTTATATGTAGCAATTGATCTTGCTACTTCTCGTGCACAAAAAGCACTACGTCGTATGCATGACAAAGAGATAGGACATAGAAAAACTGGTCTAAATGAACTTAAAGCAGAAGTTGTAGATATGAAAGAGTCATCTGAAGCTTTAGAAGATGAAATAGTTCCAGTAGAGCTAGAACTCTATAAACCTCGTGAAGTTGAAGATGTTTTACAAGACCTCAAAGAAGGTAATAAAATGTTTGAAATCTTTATTGACCATGATGGTAAAACTCGTGTTCTATATAAAAGAGATGATAGTAAATTTGGACTCTACTAAGAGTAGTTTATGTTAAAGAGATAAACTCTCTTTAACACCTTTTACAATACTCTCATCTTCTCCAAAATTAAACCATCTAAACTGATTTCCACTCTGAGCTGTTCCTTTTAGCAAGTCTCCACTCTTTCTATATTTTAAATCTAAGTTTGCTATGTCAAAACCACTAATAGTTTTTGTAAACTCCTCAAGTCGTGAAGAGTTATCTTGATTTGTATAGAGATAGCAGTAACCCTTTAACCCTGTTCTACTCACCCTACCCCTTAACTGATGTAGAGTCGAGAGTCCTAAGCGCTCTGCACCTACTATAACTACAGTAGTTAGCCGAGGAAGAGATATGCCAACTTCAACTACAGTTGTACTTATAAGTAGACTTCCCTGCTCTCTAAACGCCAATAACACCTGTTCTTTCTCTTTGTCTTTCCCATGTGTTACATACACATCATCAAAGTTTTTTTCCCAGTATCCACGTGCCTCTTCTATACTCTGATAGTCTAAAACTTCACTCTGTTCTACTAAAGGATAGACTATCAGGACTTGGTTATTTTTAGATATTTCAGCTCTTATATGCACTACTAACTCCTGAAAATCACTTTTATGAATAACTTTCGAGTCTATATCTTTAGTAAATGGTGTAGAAGTTATAAGACTTACATCTATATGAGCTGACTCAATCATAGCTAAAGTTCTAGGAATTGGTGTAGCCGAAAACTGTAAGAAATGTGGTTTCTGGCTTCCCTCGCTTACTAACTTGTCTAACATATTTCTCTGCAAAGTTCCAAATCTATGCTGTTCATCTACCATAACTAAACCAGCTTTTGGTAAGTCACGATAGAGAAGTGCATGAGTCCCAATGATAAAATCATACTCACTAAGGTCAACTTTTTTACTCTTGTTTGTTACAAGAACTATCTTGGCGTTTGGTAAAAACTTCTCTGCTTCTTCAAAAAGTTGATTTGCTAAAATAGTAGTTGGTGCCATCAAAACAGAACGATTTGGAAGCATCATAAAAGCAGATGCTAAAATAACCATAGTCTTTCCACTCCCAACATCCCCAACTATCATTCTTTTTGATGCTTTATCTTGTGCAAAATCATTTTTTATATCTTCTATAGTAGTCACTTGTTCATCAGTAAGTTTGAAGGGAAGTGTTTGACTCCACTCTTCATAAGTGGCGTTTAACGAGACTAGTGGCTTAAAATATCGGCGTTTAGAGGCAAGTAGTTTCATATAGGAGTGAAGCTCTACAAATTTTAGAGCTTCTAATGTTTGTAGACTTAGTTCATTTTCTTTTAGTATCTCAGGAGTTACAAAGTGAAGTTTTAAAACCTCACTAGCTATACTCTCAGGTATTCCCTCTTCTACTAGTTTTTCGATACTCAACTCTTTTTGAATGAAACGCCACATTACATCACTTCTAAGTCCACACTTATACTTAGGGATGATAGAACCAACAGTCGTTACCTTCTTAGGCATACTCATACTGCATTGCCCCTGCTTACACTCTATAAGCCCGTAATAGTTATCACGACTTCCTACACTAAACTGATGCATCATATAAGGTTTAGGACGAAATAAAACGCCAGTTATAGTATGCCCAAAGTTATGCACGAAAAAAGTTATTTGAATTGTATTTGGTGCACGAAAAACTGACTCTACGGTAGCATCTATAAGTTGATAAGCATGAGGATTAAGTTTTTCATGGGGTCTATAATCTTCATAAGAGTGAGGAATAAGAAGAGCTAGTTCTGAGAAGGAATTTACTTCAAGTTTAGAGAACTTTGTAGCTTGGCTCTTTGTGAGTTTCATTACTATTTACCGAGTTTCTTCTCTAAATCTCTTACTCTAAAGTGCATATTGCCAAGCATAAGAGTCATAACAACGATAATAAGTGTTAAAAGTGTATCTGATAAATTTTCCATAATTTTCCTTTTTTGTGTTATAATTAACATCAAGAGTTAGAGAGGCTGTAACCTCTCTAATTTAATTCCTTGAAGATTTTAACAACTATATACATAATAGTTAAAACTTTTAGGATTAAGTTAAGACCATTCATCTTAACCTCCAGATGTTAAATTTGTCCCACCTTTTGGTGGCGACAAAACAATTATAACAACAAATCAAAAAACTTCTTAAAAATATGGCAAAATGCCATACTATTTGTAAAACAGTTCTAAACTCGCGTTTAGACTAGCTGTTTACTCTTTTAAGTCTATCTGCTTCTTGTGCCTTGTAAAGTTCTGCACACCCTTTTGAAAGTTCACGGATTTTAAGCATATAGTTTTGGCGTTCAGTTTGAGAGATGGCTTTTCTTGCATCTAAAACATTAAATACATTTGAAACCATCATACACAAGTCATAAGCAGGAAGAGGAAGTCCAGCTTCAAGAGTTTTAAGACACTCTGTACTCTTAGCTTCAAACTCTGCAAAAAGCATATCTGTATCGGCTACTTCAAAGTTGTACTTAGAGAACTCTATTTCACTCTCTTTATGGATATCTCTGTAGTAAGTTTTGTTACCATTTTTATCTTCATTCCAAACTATATCAAAAATAGTATCAACACCCTGAAGATACATAGCTAAACGCTCAGTTCCATAAGTAATCTCAACTGCTACAGGGTTACACTCTATCCCTCCAACTTGTTGAAAGTAAGTAAACTGTGTTACTTCCATACCATTAAGCCATACTTCCCAACCAAGTCCCCAAGCACCAAGTGTTGGAGACTCCCAGTTGTCTTCTATGAAACGAATATCATGTTTAGATACATCAAGACCTAAATGCTCTAAAGACTTTAGATATAGCTCTTGAATGTTATCCGGTGATGGTTTTATGAGTGCTTGAAACTGATAGTAAGAACCTAAACGATTAGGATTTTCTCCATAACGTCCATCTGTTGGACGACGAGATGGTGCTACGTATGCTGTAGCCCATGGAGTAGAGTCTAGTGAACGTAAAAAAGTAGCAGGGTGAAATGTCCCAGCACCAGCAGGAATGTCATAAGGCTGTACGATGTTACATCCCTCATTCATCCAAAATTCTTGTA
>Ga0256826_1000666_pt1 | contig 20990 bp, 19 predicted proteins | sample CV79metaG_FD_185975 | JGI IMG/M metagenome (GOLD analysis project Ga0256826, IMG submission 185975) | Hydrothermal vent microbial communities from East Pacific Rise, Pacific Ocean - CV79 | ecosystem: Environmental > Aquatic > Marine > Hydrothermal vents | place: Pacific Ocean: East Pacific Rise...
TCGTCCATTCGATAAAGATCGAGACGGGTTTCTTATTGCTGAAGGAGCAGGAATGCTGATCCTTGAGGAGATGGAATCTGCTCTTAGGCGTGGTAGCGATATTTATGCGGAAGTTGTTGGTACAGGTGTTTCAAGTGATGCCTATCATATTGCAGCACCACCTGAAGATGGTAATGGTGCAGCTCGTTGTATGAAAATGGCTCTTGATAGCGCTGAACTTAAACCTGAAGATATAGATTACATTAATGCCCATGGAACATCCACACCATTAAATGATCGATGCGAAACGGTAGCGATTAAAACTGTGTTTGGAGATCACGCTGCAAAACTTGCAATTAGTTCAACCAAATCCATGACAGGACATGCACTCGGTGCAGCTGGTGGTTTAGAAGCCGCTTTTCTTGCCATGTCCATCAAAAATCAAATTGCTCCTCCCACAATGAATCTGGAAACAGCAAGTGAGGAATGTGATCTTGATTATGTGCCCAACAAGGCCCGGAAGATTGAAATTAAAGCTGCAATCTCCAACTCTTTTGGCTTTGGCGGTACGAATGGTGTTATCGTAATGAAACGTTTTGATGATTGATGGCGTCGTAAAAACTCTTCATCTTCTCCGTCACTACAAATTTGCTGTCGTTACGACGTACTTAACTAGGTCTAACTCCATCAAATTTTCGTTTCTCGAATATGAAGTTTTTTATATGGCCATCCACAATTTTACTTTTTACGAGTTTATCATGCTTGATAGATTACGGAGAAAACAGTGAAGCTGGTAATAGGTTCGGATCATGGAGGCTTTGCCTTAAAGGAAGTCATACTGCCTTTACTTGCAGAACTTGGGCATACAGTAGAGGATGTTGGTTGTTTTGATAGCGGCTCAGTTGATTATCCTGGTTTTGCAGATCAGGTCTGTAAAAAAGTTGCTGCAGGTGAGGTCGAAAAAGGGATTTTAATATGCGGCACCGGTATTGGTATGTCAATGGCAGCCAATAAACACGAAAAAATCCGTGCTGCCTTATGTAGTGATCATTTCACAGCACAAATGAGCCGTGAACATAATGATGCAAACATACTTTGCCTTGGTGAACGTGTTACTGGCCCAGGAGTTGCCGGGGAGATAGTTACAGTCTGGCTCGCAACTTCCTTTGGCGGTGGACGTCACCAGCGCCGAATTGATCTGTTTAGTTGAAAAAAGCTATTCAATCTATGCAAAACCGGCAAGCCACTTTGTGGTGCCGGTTTTTTTTGTTTGAATTTTATCTTTTGTTTCCAGTTGCCCTCTGAAAATTGATCAGGGATAGAAATAAATAATCTTTATGACGCCATCATATTTATCCTAGAGGAAAGAAAAAATGTCATCGCTTGAGCATACCGATCCAGAAGTTTTTGGTCATATTAACAGTGAATACGAACGTCAGGACTCCCAGCTTGAACTCATTGCATCAGAAAATATTGTTTCATCAGCTGTGATGAATGCCCAAGGGTCGGTTTTTACAAATAAATACGCAGAAGGGTATCCACAGAAACGCTACTATGGTGGTTGTGATTATGCTGATAAAGTAGAGACACTTGCCATTGACAGAGCCATGGAACTTTTTGGTGCTGAATATGCCAACGTCCAGCCTCATTCCGGATCAGGTGCTAATATGGCGGTTTATTTTGCCACCTTGAAACCTGGCGATAAAGTGCTTGGGATGGATCTTGCCCACGGTGGTCACCTTACGCATGGAAGTGCTGTGAACTTTTCCGGTCAGCTTTTTAATTTCCTTTCCTATGGCGTTGATAAAGAAACCGAAATGATCAATATGGAAGAGATCGAACGGATTGCCTTTGAAAATCGTCCAAAAATGATTGTTGCCGGAGCCAGCGCTTACTCCAGGCATATTGATTTTGAAGGATTTAGAAAAATTGCAGACCAGATTGGTGCCATGTTTATGGTAGATATGGCACATATTGCAGGACTTATTGCCGCCGGGGTTCATCCTTCTCCCGTACCGCATGCTGATTTTGTTACCACTACAACGCATAAGACCCTTCGTGGTCCGCGAGGTGGTTTAATTCTGGCTAAAGAAAAATGGGGAAAGAGCATCGATTCCAAAATTTTCCCGGGTATTCAGGGCGGTCCCCTTGTTCATGTGATTGCGGCAAAAGCTGTTGGATTAAAAGAAGCACTTACGGATTCATTTAAAGAGTATCAGCAGCAAGTCATTGACAATGCTGCAGCACTTGGTGAAAGTTTGATTCGTAAGGGTTTTAGACTTGTGTCAGGAGGAACGGATAATCATCTTTTACTTATTGATCTGACAAGTAAGGATATTACCGGAAAAGAAGCTGAAGTGCTTTTTGAAAGTGCTGGTCTTACAGCCAATAAAAATGCAATTCCATTTGATAAACAACCACGATTTGTGACATCTGGAATTCGTATTGGAACCCCAGCTGTCACTACTCGAGGATTAAAACTCGAAGAAATGGAATGTATTGCAAAATGGATAGAACGCATAATTGAAAATCGTGATGAGGCAACGCTGACAGAGATACGCCAGGAAGTGAAAAGCTTGTGTGGTCGATTTCCGATGTCATCCGTTCTATAGAATGGAAATGCAACAATATCGAAAAAGTAACCAATACCGGTAACAAGGTGTTAGTCACTGAAAAAAACCAAAAATACACAATATATCCACAGTGCGGTATGATATGTTGAACAGCATAAAAAAATCTTTTATTGGTGCATCTGTATGAAATGTCCATATTGTGGTCATCTTGACAATAAAGTAATTGATTCAAGACTAAACAAAGATAGTACAATAACTCGAAGACGTAGGTCATGTCTTTCATGCGATCAACGTTTTACAACCTATGAACGTCTTGAAGTCATGTTGCCAATGCTTGTAAAAAAAGATGGCAGGCGTGAAGTATGGGATAGGAAAAAGATGGTGTCAGGACTTGAAAAAGCTTGTGAAAAGCGACCAGTCAGTTGTGATGATATTGATGCTTTTGTAGATGAGATGGAGAGTCGGTTACAAGATTATCCGTCCAAAGAAGTTCCATCCGGTGTGATCGGTGAGTGGGTTATGGAAGAGTTGCCTAAACTCGATGAAGTCGCATATGTTCGCTTTGCTTCCGTTTATCGACAGTTTAAGGATGTGAATGAATTTATGAGTGAACTCAAAGTGTTACTTGATTCGAGGGATGATGTGAAAAATGACGGATAACACCACCGACATGACTTCTTTGCCAATAGATATCGAATATATGCTAGAGGCCCTAAAAGAGGCTCGTAAAGGTGAGGGCAGAACAGCCCCTAATCCCTGTGTTGGTGCTGTTATTGTTCAAGATGGAAAAATAATTGCCAGAGGGTATCACAAAAAAGCAGGGACACCCCATGCAGAAGTACATGCTTTAGCTGCAGCAGGAGCCGCTGCTCTTGGTGCCTGTATGTACGTTACTCTTGAACCGTGCAGTCATACCGGGAAAACACCACCTTGCAGTCACGCTGTGGTCGAAGCTGGCATAAAGCGTGTAGTTGTCGGGATGATTGATCCAAATCCACTGGTCGCCGGCCAGGGAATAAAATATCTTCAAGCCAACGGAGTTGAAGTTGTCACTGGTATACTGGAAAAACAGTGTCGTGATATTAACCTGCCATTTCTCAAGCATATTAGTAGCGGAATTCCATTTATAACCATGAAGGCCGGGATAAGCCTTGACGGTAAACTGTGCTATCAAAAAGGAATCTCAGGGAAAATGACTGGTGCTGCCAGCAAGCTCGAAGTGCATGCCATGCGGAACAGCATTGATGCTATACTTATTGGTAGTGGCACAGCACTGGTTGATGATCCCTCTCTTACCACTAGACTACCTGAGGAAGGTAGAGACCCCTTACGGGTTATTCTTGATAGTACTTTACGGATTCCTGCTTCTGCAAAATTTTTTCACCTTCATTCTCAGGCAGCAACAATAATTTATTGTTCTAAATCCTCCTCTGCACAGAAAAGAAAACGCTTATCTGCAATTGCCGGGGTTACCGTTGAAACAATAAAAGAGCACAGGGATGGTGGGTTAGATCTTGTCGATGTGCTGCAACGTCTGGGAAAGAGGGGCGTTTGTTCTGTACTGGTTGAAGGTGGGGCAAATATCCATTCTAGTTTTTTGAAGCAGGGGTTGGTGGATAAGGTTGTCTTATTTATAGCACCAGTATTTGCCGGTTCAAAAGGAATAGCCCTTCTGGAGAATTTTAGTGTTTCCGATAGAACAAATGCTCCAGAATTATATAATGTCACATATAGTCAGTGTGGTGACGATCTCGTTGTTCGTGGGGATTGTCGCGAGACATATGTGTTTTAGTGATTTTTCTCCATCAAAACCAAAATTTTAGAAGTATTTTTTTCGAGTTCGTCAAGCCCGGAAAACGAAAGTGAGAGTGAGACTGTATCCTGTTCAAAGGCCGGGCTATGTAAAATATGGCACGAACGAGGTAAATCCATCCTTTGCACACGCCTGTTAAATTCTTCTTCTGTGCGACTACTTGCCGGGAATAGCCTTTTATACAAGTATCCTGTTAGCGAAGCGAATTTTTGCGGAAGATTTGTGGCGGGGTGATCTATTATTTCTATAACTTCCGCTTCATCTAAGATATCTTTAATTTCTCTTCCTTCTTTTGCAGCAAAATCAGTGCATAAAGAAAGAAGACGTTTTTGTTTTTTACCGCCCAACTGTAGATAGTGAAACAACTTAAACAGTGCTGTTCTGTCCCTGGCATTGAGTTTTAAAAGATCTGTTGCCAACTTGACACTGATATTTCCTCTGTGCACTGCCTTTTGTAATTCTGTCTCGAGTGTTAACAAAGAAAGTGTCTGTTCAATAACATACTTTGAAAGTGTTTTATCGCTGATAGATACATACCATATTGAAAATTCCTCAAGCCTCATATGGCGCAGACAAAGTTGATAGAAGTATGCTTCTTCCATGGGACTCAACTTCCCATTTACTCTCTGATCGCTGAAAATAACGTGCAATAAAGTGCTGGCAGCAGTATTTTTACTCAGAATATGAGCGGAGATTTGTAATTCTGGATGAGAATCACAGTGTTCAAGGGTGCTAATTCGAAATTGGCCGCTCAGTATTTTGTACTTGTTTTGTTCTGATTTTAGCAATATTGGAGGATGTAGAATACCTATCGTCTTGATGGAATTCAAGAGATTTGCAGAAGGTTGTAAAGGGAGAAATGGATGCAGACTCCAGCTGCGGTCTGCGGAAATGTCTTGAAGATTTATTCGGGTTATCTGTGCTGATAGCGGCATGTGTAGTGTCAGGAAAAGGACAAAGGGAGAATATTGAAGCAAAAAAATGTGTCATAAATAAAGATGTCGTTTAAAACACAGGCTGCCATATTTGATACTATTTAAAATCCGACAAAAATAACCTTGGACACCTTCCACAATAGAGCATTACCGTAACACCATGCAGGTGGGGTAGTTGTGTAAGTTTGCCAGAGCATAGCGAAATCTGACATTGTTTTTGTCCGATTTTTCTATGCTCTACCCGGCCTACGATGGACAACTTTTTAGCCTTGGCCCGACAAATTGTATTGGAATCAATAATCCTATGCATTCCAGTTACGGCAGGAATGCAGAAACAAAAATTATCTCTAGTAAACTTTCAGCAAAAAAGATCAGGCTGCATTAATTTTGTCGCGAAGTATCCCGGATGGTTTAAAGGTAACAACCCTTCTGGCATCAAGGGTTAGTTCATCACCGGTCTGAGGATTTCTTCCCCGACGTGATTTCTTGTCTTTTACATTAAACTTTCCAAATCCACTGAGAAGGAGATCCTTTCCACTTATAAGAGATGTTTTAGAAATACGAAGAAATGCTTCAACAGATTCCGTCGCCTGAGCTTTGGTTAATGCTCCGTGCGATTTGTATACTTGCTGTACTAAATCAGCTTTTGTTAAAGTCATGGGTAGATTCTCCTCTAGAAATAATTAACTGGTTGTTACTCTTATTGCTTAATGATATGTGTCAGAGCAATAATGTCAATAGAAAGATGCATTTTTTGTTGTTAAATAGAAGCTGCCATGGAAAAAATTGGTAAATACATAGCAATTACGAGTCCACCAATCATACCACCAAGAAATACCATCATAAAAGGTTCGATCATAGCGGTAAGGTTTTCAACTGACTGGTCGACCTCTTCATCGTAAAAGTCTGCAATTTTGGCAAGCATTGTATCCAGGGCACCGACTGATTCACCAACATTGATCATTTGCACAACCATATTAGGGAAAACACCGCTCTCCTCAAGGGGTTCTGCTATTGGGCGACCTTCAGCGATACTTTCAGCTACACGATAAACTGCAGCTTCTATAATTTTATTTCCGGCTGTTTTTGCAACAACCTGAAGAGCTTCAAGGATAGGTACTCCACTGTGAAGCATGGTACTGAGTGTCCTGGTAAATTTAGCTACAGCCACCTTTCTGATAAGAGAACCTATAACCGGGGATTTGAGAAGTAATGCATCAATTTTAATTCTTCCTTTTTCAGAGTTGTAGATTTTTTTAAAGATAAAAGGGATAAGAAAAATTCCTATACCAATCCAGACAAAGTTTGTTTTGAATTGATTTGACATGGATACGACTATTTGAGTTGGCAGGGGAAGGGCGGAGCCGAAGCTGGCAAACATATCTTCAAAAACAGGGATTACAAAAAGGAGAATTACTACAAGAATAAGACCAGAAATAGCTATACATATGGCAGGATAGGTCATTGCCCCTTTGATTTTTTTCTGAAGCGCCATGGACTTTTCCTTGAATACTGCCAAACGCCCGAGGATTGTGTCCAGAATTCCGCCGGTCTCACCGGCCTCAATCATATTGGAAAAAAGATTGTCGAAGGCTTTAGGATGCTTCCGCATGGCATCAGCAAAAGTTGTTCCCGTCTCGACATCACTTTTTATGGTGGTTAAAACCTTTTTAAACGTAGCATTCTCTTGCTGCTTAGCTAAAATTTCAAGACTCTGTACCAGAGGTAGACCAGCATCAATCATAGTTGAAAGTTGTCTGGTGAAAATGACAATATCCCTGCCGCTAATTTTTGGCTGGAAAAAGGATATATTTCTAAAAAGATCTTTTGGCTTTTCTTTTACTATGGGATCTTTTATACGTAGGCGTTTGACATGGTTGAGAGCGACAGCCTGATCAGGTGCCTCTATTTCTCCTTTACGTTTGTCGCCATAAGCATTGACACCCTTCCAGGTATAAATGGGCATAGTATTTCTCCTGCTGTGTTCTGTAGAAAAAAGTAAATATTTGGGGTGCAGTAAAATCCGTGCGAAAACCCGGTAATCGGAAATGTTTGGTAGTGTCCCGGTGTGAACGAGTATGGGGTGCTAACCGAATATTTACAGAAAAAATCAGTTTTTCTTACAATTACAAGGTGTAAGACTGTTACTGAAAATACATAATCACTTTTGTTAAAGAGTATTCAATGTAATATGCTCATTTTCATTTTCTCAGATAACAAGGTCGAGTGATAAAAATTAAAAAATATGACTGCTGAAAAAAAAACGATTTAAGGTTGTAATAAGAGCTTAATACATATCAAATGTTATTCTATATCATGATGTTGCATATTACAAGGAAGTCTGTAAGGATACAGGTTGTTTTTTTCTATTAATTTGTAATGGAATTGTAAAAACGCTTCATCTGCTTCATTCCACGCTCACAGAGGGTGGTCTTAGGTTGTCAATCCACGACACTTTGAGACGCCATCTTAGTGTTTGGAATGATAAGAGAATGTGATCAATGAATTTGATCTCTTTAGAATTCCATTCGATAAATCAGGCTCTTACAACCATTATTTATACAGGTTTGGATGATTTTTGGGCTGAGCGTCTGTTGTTTGGTTAATCATGTAATTACAATATGTTCCGTGGGGTTGTCTGGCTGGCAGATGTTGGGAAAACTTTATGCTTGTTAATAATCGTAAATATTGGTACAAGGATGGGTTTAAATAAAGTCAATTACGAATCAATTTTTGTTTTGGAAATATACAATTTGTCTGTTTGACAGTGAGGAGGACAGTATGCAAAATCAAGCTGCTATGAATTATGGTGAAAGAAATTTCCAGCCAGTCATAGAAAAATGTGAAGGATGTGATCGAATAGTTGAGGAGTCAGGCGCTCAATATTGCCAGTCATATTTGAAGCCTGAATCTAAATGGCGTCTTGGAATCTGTAACTTTGCAACCCATGCGAAGCCTGAAATAAAAATTGTAACTGTTCGGATCAATCCGCTGAAAGCTGCCAAGCGTGCATCGGCCAAGAAAGTCTGATATTTATAAGTGCAGTTAAGACGGTTGGAGAAGGGTGTTGTCCTGTTTTAGGATAACACCTTTTTTTGTATCTAAATCGTTTTCGGGCATGAATTCTTTTCGAGTTCCCCGCCCAAAAAAAAGCCGCTTTCAACAAAAACAAGACTGTTGGAAGCGGCTTTATGATTCCTGGTGACCCCAAGGGGAATCGAACCCCTGTTCCCGGCGTGAGAGGCCGGTGTCCTGACCGCTAGACGATGGGGCCATCGAATTGATAGCCTTTTTACCCTGATTAGGGTATTGCTGTCAAGAGCTAGTGTTGATGGTGTTGTAAAAACTCTTCATCTTCTTCGTCGCTATATATCTGCTGTTGTTACGACGTACTTAGGTACGCCTCATTCCGTCAAATTACTGTTCCTCAAATAGAAAGTTTTTCGAAGTCGTAGTTTGTATCCCCTTGAGGGGGACTTATCTACTTAGTCATCCACAATTTTACTTTTTACGAGTTTGTCGCTCTTTGTCTTGATCGTTTCTGTTGTAGTAGGCGCAACACGGCCGAATAATTCACACTGTTGATATAACCATCCTGCCACTTCATCAGTCAGGAAGCGTGGGGCACATCGCCACGCCCAATTCCCTTTTTTACTGCCAGGGCTGTTCATTTTACAATCATTGCCAAATCCAAAAATATCCTGCAGGGGGAGTATGGCGTAGTTGCTGATGGAAGAAAGTGCCAGGTAAATCATATCTCTATGGATGCTGCTGGCGTCGTCATTTGTCTGATTACAAATTGATTTAATCTCTTTTCGTTGTGCATCGTTTAACTGTTTGCTGAGAAACCACCCTACAGTTGTGTTATTGTCGTGGGTTCCGGTATAAACAACACTATTTGTGGTTTTGTAATTATAAGGGAGGAATTCATTAGTTCTGTTATTATCAAAAGCGAATTGCAGAATTTTCATCCCTGGAAAACCAAATGTATCTCGTAATTTAACAACTTCCGGGGTGATTTCGCCAAGATCTTCGGCAATTATAGGGAGAGAGCCAAGGCGGTCAAAAACATTTTTGAAAAAAGTTTTTCCAGGCCCTTTCAGCCATCTTCCGTTGATTGCGGTTTTTTCTTTTTCTGGTATTGACCAGTATGCCTCAAATCCTCTAAAGTGATCAACTCTGGCAATATCAACCCGGGAAAATACTGCACGGAAACGTTCGATCCACCATTCATGCAACTTTTTTTGGACGTTTTTGTCTTTGCTGTTCCAGCGATAAAGAGGGTTTCCCCAGCGTTGTCCGGTTGTAGAAAAATAATCCGGCGGAACTCCTGCTACATTTAAAGGTGAGAATGTTTTGGTGGATAGTTCAAAAATAGATTGGTTGGCCCATACGTCAACAGAGTCCCAGCCAACGTAGATTGGAATGTCACCGACCAAAAGAATGTTTTTGTCTTTTGCCCTGTTTTTTAGAAGTTTCCATTGTTTGTGAAAAATAAATTGTTCAAATGCATAGTATGACATGGTTTTACTGTGTGTTACGGTAGCCTTCTGCAACGCATTTTTCTTGCGTGAAGCCAGATTGGGTGGCCAGTCAAACCATCCTTTTTGGTGATATGTTTCTTTTAAGGCCATAAACAGGCAGTAATCAAACAACCAGTCATTGCTTTTCTTAAATTGTACAAATGATTTCTCCTGAAGATTGAATTGCTTAAATGCCCGATGTAAAAGGTGGCTTTTTAGAAGCATAACTTGAGAATATTCAGTAACATATTCAGAAAAGGATGGGGGACTCAGATATTCTTTATCTAGAAGTCCGTCATCTGCAAGAAGCTCCAGCGAGATAAGCAAGGGAGAGCCCGCAAAAGCAGAAACTGTCATATAGGGAGAATTGTCAAAAACTGGACTGGTGGGGCCTGTGGGAAGAAACTGCCACATTGTCTGTCCAGAAGAGTGGAGAAAGTTAAGAAATTCGTATGAAGAATAGCCAATGTCGCCTATACCAAATGGCGATGGAAGTGAAGTTATATGTGCGAGAATTCCGCAGGTTCGTTGTTGTGAATTGATAGTCATAAAAGTTGCCACTTGTTTGTTGAGATGGTTGGAATGATTGAATTGATTCTTGGGATGACACGTTAGATCGCAATCCAAAAAAAATCTGCAAGTGCTTATCCGGGCAATATTGACTAGCTATGGTTTTAGCCAAAAAAGGTGGTATTAAATTATATTTATTTGCTTTTTCTAAATAGTTGTTGTATGTTTTAGGGTTCGAAGGGATTTGTGGAAAGGGCAGCTTTTGCTGCCATTTTTTTATCCTTCTGTTGATTTATAATAAAATACCAGAATTAAAGAAGTGCGACAAGACTTCCTTCTTTTTCCAAATATATAACAGTTAAGGGTTTATAGTGGAATAGACTTTACACACTCGCAAAAAATAAATTTTTAGCTGGTAAGGTTAAAAAAATTCATATCCGAGGAATGCAAATTTAATGGAATGAGGCGTATTGAAGTACGCTGTAGTGACAATAATTTTCCATCCCAAGGGCAGTTCTTCCAAGATGTACAGGTGAAGAAGTTGGAGAGTTTTTTACGACGCCATCAGACGTTACAATATTGCGAAAACAGTAAAAGATATTTTGGAACAAGCCCCTAAGCAAAGGAGTTACTTCCCGGTGCTGTCAGAACTTAAAGAAAAACTTCTCAAATCAGGGAAAAATGAAGGGTGTATCAGCTTTACAGAGTTGAACGAAATCCTTCCAGACGAGATTAAAGATCCTGCTGCCATAGAGAAAGTATTCAATTTTCTGAATGATCATAATATTGAAATTGTGACCCAGGATGGGGAAGATGGTGAAAGGCGAACGCTCTCTGGTGAGATATGGAAGGCATCTGCTGAATCCTCTGCCGGGGATGCTCAAGAAGATTTAGCTGCCAATTCCCAGCCGGATGAACCCCACGATGGTGAAGAGACCACCACCACCTACCTGCGTGAAATGGGTCGTTTTGATCTGTTGACTCCTGAAGAAGAAGCTAAATATTCCAGAACCATCAGGCAGGGATTTGATTCTATTATCAAGACCATCCGTCATGAAAAATCTGGAGTAAAAGATATTGAGTTACTTCGTACCCGAATAGATTTGTGGGAAAAACGAGACCCAACCCTGAAACCCAAAAAGCAGCAGCTAAATTTCATGCGCTACAGCGTTACAAGTGCTGCCAAGAAGTATGATACGACCAGAGCCTTACTGGAGCTACAAACAAAACTTGAGGCCTATTCACGATCTATTGAAATTGCAAAAGATTGTATGATTCGAGCGAATCTACGCTTGGTCGTGTCCATTGCCAAACGCTATATGCATCAGGGCTTAACACTTGCAGATCTTATCCAGGAAGGAAACCTGGGGCTAATGCGTGCTGTTTTCAGGTTTGATTATACCAAGGGAAATAAATTTTCAACATATGCTTCCTGGTGGATCAGACAGGCAATTACTCGCGCAATACTCGATAAAACAAGAACTATCCGCTTACCAGTTCATTTTCTCGAATTAAGAAGTCAGTTTTTTAAAGCATTTTACGCTCTTTATAAAGAGCTGGGTCGCGAACCTACGCCACTGGAAATTTCCAAAAATACGGATCTTCCAATGGAAAAAATTCTGGCAATTCTTGAGGCTTCAAGAGAACCAATTTCTCTTGAAACGCCTGTCGGTGATGATGATTCAACTCTAGGCGATTTTCTTGAGAATCAGGAATCACAATCTCCTTACGAAGCAGTACAGAATCGTGAACTTTCAGGCAGGGTAGAGGAAATCCTTTCCACGCTCAGTGAACGTGAAGAAAAAATTATTCGTTTACGGTTTGGCATAGGGGAAAAGGCGGAATATACTCTTGAAGAAATAGGAAAGCGTTTCAACGTATCCCGAGAACGAATCAGACAGATTGAAAAGAAAGCGCTCAATCGGTTACGCCATTCCAGCAGGCGTGATAAATTGAAATTCTTTCTGGATTAACAAAAAACACTTTTGTGAGATAAGTTCGGGCAATATCCTAATTCCCGACTTTTTTTTATGACTATGAAAAATATGATTGTAAAGAATGGTCTTGGTGACATTCTTGAAAAAGTTGAAGCAAACGAACGTCTTTCAGTGGAAAATGGAGTCAGGCTCTATAATTCTCATGATATTCTCTCGCTTGGCTATATGGCCAATATGGTGCGGAATAAAAAAAATGGAGATAATGCCTATTTTATCTACAATCAGCATATAAATTATTCTAACATCTGTACTAATCTCTGTAAATTCTGTGCTTTTGGGAAAGATAAAAGTTCTGATCAGGCCTACGAAATGGATCTTGAGGCAGTTAAGAAGAAGGTACGAGATCGTCTGGATGAACCCATAACTGAAATCCATATGGTTGGAGGAATTCATCCCGATCTTCCTTTTTCTTACTACACGGATCTGTTACGGGGGATTAAGGATGTGCGACCTGATGTACATATTCAGGCATTCACCTGTGTTGAGATTGCTCACCTGGCAACGCTTGCCGGTAAACCTGTAGGTGACACTCTGGAAATACTAAAGGATGCCGGGCTTGGTTCAATTCCCGGTGGTGGTGCAGAAGTATTCTCCCCAAGAATCAGAGAGATAACCTGTGAGAAAAAGTTACCGGGAAAAGAGTGGATTGAAGTCGCCAAAATAGCTCACCAACATGGATTGCATACTAATGCAACAATGCTGTACGGGCATATAGAAACTATGGAAGAACGAGTAGAACATCTTGATGCTCTGCGACTGGCACAAGACGAGACAAATGGCTTTCTCGCCTTTATTCCTCTTTCCTTTCATCCCAAAAATACTGAAATGTCCACACTTTCCCGTACCACTGGGATGGATGATCTGAAGAATATCGCGGTATCCAGATTAATGCTGGATAATTTTCCTCATATCAAAGCCTACTGGGTCATGATTGGTCCTAAAGTTGCTCAAATTGCCCTTTCATTTGGTGCAGATGATATGGATGGAACCGTAAAGGAGGAAGTGATAACGCACATGGCGGGAGCTGAAACAGATCAGGCCATTGGCTCAACAACACTTGTGAAACTAATCAAGGAAGCTGGCAGGGTACCAATAGAACGTGATACTTTGTATAAAACAATTAACACTTTTTCCTGAAGTGTGTCTGTAAAAGGTTGTACTATGCCTGTAAATGAGAAGACATGTCGGGGTATCAGCGACAAGGTCTTAAGCGGGGGGCGTCTGACCGATGAAGAATTTCTGTTCCTTGCCAATGACGCTGATATTTATCAGCTTGGTTTTTTGGCAAACGCTGTGCGGAAAAAACTTCACCCTGAAAAAATTGTTACCTATGTTGTTGACCGAAATATCAATTATACGGACATTTGTATATCAGCCTGTAAATTTTGTGCTTTTTTCAAAACACCTGAAGAAAAAACCGGCTATCTTCTTTCTCACGACGAGATTGGCGAAAAGATTCGGGAAACACAAGATCTGGGCGGAACGCAAATTCTTCTGCAGGGGGGGCTTCATCCGGATCTTCCCCTTGAATATTATGAGGATATGCTCTCCTTTATGAAGAAATCCGGTATTCATATACACGGTTTTTCTCCCCCTGAAGTGTATCATTTCTCCGATATCTCCGGTTGCACAATTAAAGAAGTAATCAGTCGTCTGATTGCAGCAGGGCTGGATTCCATACCTGGCGGTGGTGCCGAAATATTGAATAATCGTGTCCGTGAATCGGTAGCACCCAGAAAGTGCAATGCCGATCAGTGGATTGAGGTGATGGAGGAAGCGCATAGTCAGGGATTACGAACATCGGCCACCATGATGTTTGGCCATATTGAAACCCTCGAAGAACGGCTGGAACATTTACGTCGCCTGCGACAGCTTCAGGAAAGAACCAAAGGGTTTACTGCATTTATCCCCTGGCCTTTTCAACCGGCGAATACAGTGCTCTCCGACTATGCAAAAATTGAGAAAACAAGTGGTTTTGCTTACCTGCGGATGCTTGCTCTGTCTCGAATTTATCTCGATAATTTTGATAATATTCAAACATCCTGGGTAACTCAGGGTTCCAAAATAGCCCAGTTATCTCTCGCTTTTGGTGCCAATGATTTTGGTTCCACCATGATAGAAGAAAACGTTGTGGCCGCAGCGGGTGTGAGTTTCAGACTCAGTGAAAAGGAAATCAAAGATCTTGTTTCTGATGCTGGTTTTACCCCCAGGCGACGTCTGATGGATTATACTCTCTGCCCCTCAGGTTAATCCTGTGTCCTTATCCTTAAAGGGCTCACCAGGGATTGTTTACACAGCTCCGTGGGTTATACCTATACAGGGTGATATCTTACGAGATGGAGCGATTGCAGTACGACATGGTCTAATCCTAAGTCTTGGTAGTATCCCTGGTCTTCTTCAACGTTATCCCGAATTCCACATAGTTTCTTATCCTGGAGTGTTTCTTCCTGAACTGGTAAACAGTCATATCCATCTGGATTTGTCCTGTTATGGTACAGTGCCTGTTGGCAAAGACAATTTCAGCATGTGCGATTGGATTAGAGCCTTGCTGGAAAAGCGTATGGATATGCATTTTTCATATGAAGAAAAGTATAATGCCGCCAGAAAGCAAGTCCTGAAACAGTTTGATGCTGGAGTCGGCTTGTTGTTAGATATTGGCAACCAGAAGCTGGCATCTTATAACTCAATAGATATAAAAATTATTTCGCTTCTTGAAATGCTTGGTCCAACAGATGCTGCAGGAAAGAGTATCATGGCTTCTCTGGCAGCGCTGGGGAAGGATATTGCAATTACCGGGCATGCTCCCTATTCAACGGTTGCGCCACTGTTGCAAGATATTAAAAAGAGAGCAGGTAAACTGGAAACAATTTTTTCTCTACATGTTGCCGAAAATTGTGACGAGGCGAAGCTGCTGTTTGAGGGGACAGGCTGTTTTTATGAATTCCTGAAAGAACGGGATGCCCTGGATAAGAGTTTTCCCATTCGTACGGTTGCCTGTTCGTCGGTTGTTGAGTATTTATCCAAACTTGATTTGTTAGACAGCAACAGTATCTGTGTGCATTGTGTGCATGTGAGCAGGGAAGATATCCAAATCCTGGCTAAATCCGGTAGTCATATCTGTTTATGTCCTTCCAGTAATGCATTTTTAAAAGTAGGCCGGGCGCCTTTAGATAGCTTTATCGATGCCGGCATACTTCCGGCTCTTGGCACTGATTCCATAACATCCAATCCGGATCTTGATATGTGGCAGGAAATGGCAATCCTCAGGCAGAATTATCCTGATGTTTCTGCAGTTACCATATTAGAAATGGCCACCATTGCTGGGGCTATGGCATTAAAAAGTGAACAGGATTATGGTACTCTGCGGACAGGGCAGAAGGCACGATTTATTCATGTGGATGACCCTGCCTTTGCCTCTGTTGCCAGTGAAGATCAGATCATAGCCCAGCTGACTGGTGGTGGACGTCCTCAATGTATTGAGAGACCTTGTGATGCAGAATAAGGAGAAAAATTTAAACATTGGAATGGTGAATTTTATTAACACCGCTCCAATCTATGAAACCTGGAAAAGTCGTCCTCATCCTGCTACCTATCATGTTGTGGAGGGCGCACCATCTACTCTGAACAGGATGCTGGCAGAGGATAAGCTGGATCTTGGTTTCGTATCCTCCTGCGAATATGGTCACCGACCCGAAAAATATTTTATTTTGTCAGACCTTTCCATAAGTGCCAATGGTTCAGTCGGCTCGGTGTTTTTATTTTCAAAAAGAGAGCCGAAACAATTAACCGGAAAAACAGTACTGCTCAGTGGACAGTCCGAAACCTCCATTGCTCTTGTGAAAATTATTCTGGAAGAATTTTATCACGTACAGCCAGATTATATTGTTGGGGATGTCCGAAGTCAGTCAGCTGAGCAGGCTGAAGGTGTACTGGCAATAGGAGATGAAGCACTGCGACTGGCAGATGCTGCTACATTCAAACATAAACTCGATCTTGGTGAAGTATGGCGCAGGTTTACAGATTTACCTTTTGTCTTTGCGGTATGTGCTGTGCGGCGTGATTTCTGTAAAAAATATCCTGAGCAGGTTAATGCTGTGCACCGGGAATTTATTCTCTGTGTGCAAGAGGGACAGGAGGAATTACCCTCAATTTGTGTACGTGTTGCTCCTCGCATTCCCATGCACCCTGATGAATGTTATGTGTATCTTCGTGCCATAGAGTATGATCTTGATGAAAAAAAAATAATGGCACTTGAAAAATTCTTTACTTTTTTGATTAACAGGGGAGAGTTGCCTGAAAACGCAGTTCCTCTCTGTATACAGAATGTCAGAACTGGAATGAGGGAATAAATGATAAAACAGAAAATCCTGGTGGCAGTGACTGGTGCCTCAGCTATGATCTATCTGCAATCCTTCCTGCAGATGCTTGCAGGTGAAGAGGTGACAGTACATGGGATTTGTTCGGATGCTGGAATGCAGGTGCTGCAAATTGAAAATAATACCCGGATTGCAGATCTTAAAACAGTCAGTAAATGGTTTGCCTGCAACGACTTTACAGCTCCGCCTGCCTCGGGATCATCAGTCTATGATGCCATGATTGTCCTGCCATGCTCCATGGGCACGTTGGCTGCCATTGCAAATGGCATAAGTGCAAACCTGATTCATCGCTCAGCTGATGTCATGTTGAAAGAGAAGAAAAAACTTATTCTGGTTATTCGCGAAACTCCGTTAAACAGAACGCATTTGCAAAATATGCTTAAAATGCATGATGCAGGAGCGGTTATTTGTCCCCCTCATCCCGGATTTTATCTGCAACCAAAAACGCTTAAAGAGGCCGCCACCACATTCTCCTGGCGCCTGGCAGATCAAATAGGACTTGAGATAAAAGATCGAAAACGATGGGGAAGTAAGGATGTTTAAGAAAATTGCTATCCTGCTTGAGATGATCAAATTCAAACTCACCATCTTTGCCATGCCTTTTGCTTTTATGGGAGCATTTCTTGCGGGTAGAGGCCTTCCTGATTTGAAAACATTTTTTCTCGTAATTCTGGCAATGATTGGAGCCCGTACCTGTGCCATGGGGTTTAATCGTATTGTTGACGCAAAATTTGACGGGGCGAATCCCCGCACCACCGGGCGGGCAATCCCATCCGGTGCGGTGAGCAGGGTGGAAGCCTGGGCAATGGTGATTGTTGCCGGGGGGATGTTTTTTCTCTCTGCCTGGTTGCTCAATTCCCTGACCCTGAAACTTGCTCCTTTTGCATTAAGTCTTACTCTTTTTTACTCAATCACTAAGCGTTTTACTTCTTTTTGTCACCTCGTTCTTGGGGTGGCTTTGGCCTTCTCTCCTCTTGGTGGCTGGGTTGCGGTGTCAGGGAGTCTGGTCTTTTATCCATGGGCACTTTCAGCCGCAGTGCTGTTTTGGGTCGCAGGGTTTGATACCGTTTATGCCTGCCTGGATGCAGAGTTCGATCGCAAAACCGGCCTTTATTCACTGCCTTCTACACTTGGAAGTAAGAATGCCTTTCGCCTGGCTGTGGTTTTTCATAGTATTGCTTTTTTTCTTTTTGCCCTCACAGGAGTACAGGCAGAACTAAATGTTTTTTATTATATTGGTGTCGTCATTGCCGCAGTTGCTTTGTTCAATCAGCATAGAATTGTAAATCCCAATGATTTATCGAAGATTCAAGTCTCTTTTTTTTCCATGAATGGCTTTATCAGTATTGTTCTTTTTGTTGCTACCACTATCGCTCTCTTGACTGAGTAGTGAAAATAAAACCCACATTTTTTCCTGTTTACTTTTACTCCTGCCGTTACCAACTTCCGTTGTTGCTGTGCCTGATATTTCCCTTGATCAGGCGGATCAAAAAATATTTAAAATTGCCTACCAGAGGAATGAAAAACTGAAATTCAGGATTTTGTGGGGTGGTGGTATAAAAATTGGTGGACTTTCTTTAGAGGTGCTCCATGTGATCAATTAGTAAATGGATTTAAAATAAATGCCCGGGTGACTTATTACGGTACTTTTATAACAATTGTTCGGGTGTACAGCGATTACCTGTTACCTGTGATGTTGTCCAAAAAGAGGGACAGAGTTATATGGCAAGACGTTTTACAACCAGTGATCAGAGCAGTGGAAAAATAAGCTATAAAAAGAATGATCTGAAGGTGGAAAAATTTCAGGTCAGCGGAGGAGTGCATAATGACTTCTCCACTTTTTTCTTTACCAGGGTGCTGCAATTAGAGCCTGACAAACCGATACTGGTTCCAACCTTTGCTTATGGGAAAAACCACGAAGTGCTAGTAGTAACTGGAAAAAAGAAATAATAAAAACTAAGTTCCACAAAAAAATCAATGTGATTCCGGTTACGCCAATAACCTCCCTTAAAGGTTTGTATCATAAATCGGGTGATACCTATATCGGGTTTGGCGATAATTTCTGTCGTATGCTCCTGCCTATAAAGCCAAAAATTTTTATTGATTCCCTGGTGGCGGATCTTGTGGATTATGCAAATCCGCTCTGCAGGGAATGGAGCAGAAAATAATATTAGTGGCATTAATGAAAATAATGTTTATATTCTGCACCGAATTTTGTCGTTAAAAAATTGAATTTAAAATTAATTAAGGAGTAAAATATGAAACTTATTCTTTTAGGTGCCCCCGGAGCTGGAAAAGGAACCGTAGCCAAATTACTTACCGCCATTGACGGTTCTGTCCAGATTTCCACCGGGGATATTCTGCGTGGTGCTGTCCAGGCGGGAACAAAACTTGGTAAAGAGGCAGAAGGCTATATGAAACGTGGTGATCTGGTTCCCGATTCACTTATCATGGGAATTATGGAAAATCGCCTGCAGGAATCTGATTGTGAAAAAGGTTTTCTTCTAGATGGTTTTCCACGTACTATTCCACAGGCAGAAGAATTAACCACCCTACTGAAGAAGCTTGATATTCAACTGGATATGGCCGTTGAGATTGATGTTCCAAAAGATATTATTCTTGATCGCCTCTGCACCAGACGCACCTGCGAGAACGCTGATTGTCAGCTTATTTACAATGTAAAATCAAATCCTCCCCAAAAAGAAGGGATTTGTGATACATGTGGGGCAAAGGTTGTGCAGCGTGAAGATGAGACAGAAGAAGCAATTAGTCACCGCTTGGAAACCTACAATGAAAAAACTGCTCCCTTGATTGGCTTCTATAAAGAAACCGGAATGTTACTTTCTGTTCCCGCCACAACAAGTGACGCCGTTATTGATGCTGTTAAAGAAAAACTGAATTTGTAGCCTAGTCGAGGAATTCCAATGAGTGAAGCAGTTTTAGAGACTGATTATCCCGGGCTTGAGCTGGTACATAGAGGCAAGGTTCGTGACATGTACGCAATACCCGACCATGATGATACATTGCTGATGGTGGCAACTGATCGTATTTCCGCTTTTGATGTGGTAATTGATGCTATTCCGGGGAAGGGCAAGGTACTCACCAGACTCTCTTTATTCTGGTTTGATCTGCTCGGCGATGTGGTTGAAAATCATCTGATTACCGCTGATGTAAGCGAATATCCCGAGTTCTGTAAACCCTATGCCGATGAACTTGACGGGCGTTCCATGCTGGTTCATAAAACACAGCCGTTAAGTATTGAATGTATTGTGCGCGGCTATATTTCAGGATCTTTCTGGAAGGCTTACCAGAAAAACAATGTGGTTTGCGGATTTGAATTTCCTGAAAATATGCAGGAATCTGAAAAATGTCCTGAAGTACTCTTTACCCCATCAACAAAAGCTACAATGGGTGATCATGATGAGAACATCTCTCTTGCGACCATGGAAGAGCAGATGGGAAAAGATATGACAGCTAAGATCTCAGCGATCAGCATGGAACTGTATTCCCGTGCTGCCGACTATGCCAGAACAAAAGGTATAATTATAGCGGATACCAAATTCGAATTGGGAATGCTTGACGGGAAACTGATCTTAATTGACGAAGTTCTGACGCCGGATTCATCGCGTTTCTGGCCACTTGACGAATACCAACCCGGCCAGGGGCAGCCAAGTTTTGATAAACAGTTTTTACGTGATTATCTTTCCACCCTCGATTGGGATAAGAACCCGCCAGCCCCCCCGATTCCAGCAGAAATTATTGAGAAAACCAAAGAACGTTATCAGGAAGCATTGGAAAAAATAACTGGGAGTAATTAACCGGTATACCGGTAACAAGTGAAATTTTGAAATTGCTTTTAGAAATGTACGACTAATGTATAAATTACTTCACCAAGCTTGTCCAAAGGAACAGGCTTGGTGAGATACTCATTCATTCAAGCTGCTTTTCTGATTATTTCTGTTGCTTCAAGACCTTTAAAAACAGGCGTCCTGATATCCATTAAAATAATATCTGCCACATTATTTTTTATAGTACCTTAATTCAAGTTATTAGTGCATAACCAGTTAGTTTTTTAATATCAACTCCTGTAAGGTATTTCAAATACCTAATAGGGCGTTTTAGAATTGAGGCACTTTCGAGGTCTGTTGTTCAACCTGTCGACTGCTTTAAAAACTGATGTCAGTCGGCAATAGTGGAGACCAAAACTCTCACGCTGCCAGCATTTTTTCGTAATATTTTTTCTCGTAGGCTATTGGTGATAGATATCCCAATCTCTTTTGAATT
>Ga0256826_1000667_pt1 | contig 20976 bp, 16 predicted proteins | sample CV79metaG_FD_185975 | JGI IMG/M metagenome (GOLD analysis project Ga0256826, IMG submission 185975) | Hydrothermal vent microbial communities from East Pacific Rise, Pacific Ocean - CV79 | ecosystem: Environmental > Aquatic > Marine > Hydrothermal vents | place: Pacific Ocean: East Pacific Rise...
GAGTTACACCAAAAGATTTTAATATTTGCGCCCCTATTCCAAACTCTTTCATCGTTGCATTATCTTGATGATTGATTTTATTTATAAATACTAAGATACCACCATTACTTTTAAGATACTCTACTGATTTTACAAAATGATTATATTTCTCTTGATTTAAAAAAAGCTCTACATCTGGAATAACATTATGCACACGTACATTCACTACATCTGCTTTCTCTTTTCCAAATTTTATAGCGGTATGCTCTATACCGTCATGGTCTTCAAATATATGTTGTTCCACTTTTTGACCAAAAAACTCTATCTCTTGCATTTTTGTATCACTTACTAATCTCTCATTTGCAAGTCTATACTCAACTATATCAGAGATAAAAACAGTTTTAAGATTATGCTTCTCACCAAATATATCTAAATCATCTCGTCGAGCCATAGTTCCATCATCTTTTATAATCTCACAAATAACCCCAGCTTCACTTAAACCTGCTAAACGACAAATATCCACAGAACCCTCTGTATGCCCTGTTCGTATAAGCGTTCCACCATCTTTAGCTATTAAAGGAAATATATGCCCTGGTTTTACCAACTCTACCGATTGACTTATAGGATTTGCTAAAATACGTATAGTATCATCTCTCTCTTGTGCAGATATACCTGTTAAAGCATCTTTTGCATCCACAGAAACGGTAAATGCTGTTTCATACGATGATGTATTTGAACTAATCATAGGATTTAGGTCTAGTCGTGTTGCTATTTTTTTACTCACTGCAACACATATAAGTCCTCTTGCATGTGTTGCCATAAAATTGACATGCTTATCAGAACTAAATGAGGCTGAATATACTAAATCACCCTCATTCTCTCTATCTTCATCATCAATCATAATAATCATATTACCTTTTTTAATCTCTTCTATCGCTTCTAGTACTCTTTGTGTCGGTGTCATATCTTCTCTTTTATGTGTAATTTGTATAAATTATATAAAAAAGTTCATTAAAAACGAGTTTTTTATATAAATTATCAAATATTTATATAAAAACTTGACATTCTTTTTTTATTTGACTATAATTTCAGCATAACAAAACGATAGATTGTTTTTGTTTAGAAGTGTCGCGGAATAGAGCAGTTCGGTAGCTCGTCGGGCTCATAACCCGAAGGTCACAGGTTCAAATCCTGTTTCCGCAACCAATTTAACTTATTAAAAATCTTACTGGGGTGTCGCCAAGTGGTAAGGCCGTAGCTTTTGGTGCTACTATTCGGGGGTTCGAATCCCTCCACCCCATCCACACAAAAACTTATTAAAAAATCATATATCCTTTTAAAATTCACAATAAACTTTAAAATCATTCAGCTATAATTACACGATTTAAAAATACTATTTTAAGGTTTCCCATATTGTTTGATTTAACAAAATACACCTCAGCTAATATCAAAAATGATATTTTATCTGGTCTCGTTGTTGCTGTTGCTTTAGTTCCTGAAGCGATAGCTTTTAGTTTTATTGCAGGAGTTAGTCCTATTGTTGGACTCTATACTGCATTTATTTTAGGTCTTATCACCTCGTTAATAGGTGGTAAACCAGGAATGATTAGTGGTGCAACAGGTGCTGTCGCTATCGTTTTAGTTGGTTTATCTCTTGATGTGCATACTATGCTGGCATCACAAGGGTTATCAACTCAAGAGATGGCATTTACTGTTCTAAACTATATTCTCCTTGCAACTGTTATTGCAGGAACTATTCAAATAAGTATAGGACTTTTAAAACTTGGGAAATTTATTCGTCTTGTGCCTACTCCTGCTATTCATGGTTTTGTAAATGGTTTAGCTATTGTTATAGGAACAGCACAGTTTAAATTTTTTGATGGTCAAGGGTATTTAATGTATATTCTTGTAGCTATTACTATGGCAATTATGTATATTTTACCAAAGTATACAAAAGCTATTCCAGCTGGTCTTGTTGCTATTATTGTTCTTACAATAGGTGTCTATCTTACAGGTGCAGACACTCTTTTACTTAGTGGACTTGATGATATGAGTAAATATGCAGGGCAACTTCCTAGTTTCGAAATTCCATATTATCTGTTTAGCTTTGAAGCTGTTAAAGTTGTTCTTCCTTACGCTATTATTGTCGCACTTGTTGGTATTATAGAGTCACTTTTAACTCTTTCTGTTTTAGATGAATTGAGCAACACTCGTGGTTCAGCAAACAAAGAATGTATAGCACAAGGATGTGGAAATATAACTTGTGGTTTCTTTGGTGGCATGGCTGGTTGTGCGATGATTGGTCAATCTATCATCAATTATACATCTGGTGGTATAGGTCGCCTTTCATCATTTGTAGCTGCTGTTGGATTGATTACATTAGTTGTTTCTATGAGTAGTGTTTTAAATGCAATTCCTGTGGCTGTTTTAGTTGGGATTATGTTTATGGTAAGTATAGGAACATTTGAATGGTCAAGTTTTTCTCGTTTAAACAAGATGCCACGTACAGATGCTTTTGTTATGGTTACTGTAACAGTTATTACTGTTGTTGAAGATTTGGCTATTGCTGTTATTGCTGGTGTTATTATCTCTGCTCTTGCATTTGCTTGGAAACATGCTCGTATCTTTGCTAAAACTCATACTGAAGAGGATGGAACAAAAGTATATGAACTTGATGGACCTCTATTTTTTGCAAGTGCTTCTACTTTTGGTGATAATTTTGATGTTCTTCAAGACCCACCAAAAGTTGTAATAGATTTTAAAAATGCTAGAGTTATGGATAGCTCAGGTGTTGAAGCGATAGATATGATTACTAAAAAGTATGAAGAGGTTGGAAAGAACTTACTTCTTCGTCATCTTAGTGCAGATTGTAAAGTGCTATTAAAAAAAGCTGGACCATACTGCTCTTATGATGAGGATGACCCTACTTATAAAGTAGCCGTTAATTATTAAACTATCTCTCCTGTTATATCTTTTATAAAAATATAACAGGAACTTTTTTCCCTCATTTATAAAGGAGTTTTCTATAATGTTATATATCCTATTTATTCTTTTTACTTTTACTGTTTTAATACTCTTTTTATATCAGATACAATACTTTTTACTTTTTTCCCCAACATATTATAAACGAGAGAAATTAGGCTCAGAATTTGAAGAACTTATTGTTGAAACTGATGATAAAATTTTACTAGAAGGAATCATCTATAATCCTAATTTTTTATCTAACAATCAAAAAATCACAATCCCTACTATCCTTTTTTTTGCAGGACGTTCACATGATAGTGTAGCTCTTATTCAAAAACTTGCAACAGCTTTTCCAACAACTAAAATAGTTACCTTTAATTACCGTTCTTATGGTCAAAGTAAGGGGAATATTAATGAAAAGAATATCTTTAATGATGCTTCTCAAATCGCTTCTTTAGTAAAAAAAAATTATGGAAACTTTTACATAGTTGGATTTTCTATCGGTTCATCTGTTGCCTCTTATGTAGCAAGTAAACATGAAAATTTGGGAGTTTTTCTTATAGGAGCATTTGATTCTATAACTCTTTTAGCTAAAAAAAAATATGGTTTACCTCTACTCTTTTCTCATTTTTTTCGATATAAATTTGATAATATAAAAATAGTAAAATTAATTGATTCCAACACATACATATTTGTAAGTAAAGATGATACCATCACTTATATTCAAAATGCACGAAACCTTAAAAAAAATATTAAAAACCTAACCTATTATGTAGAGTTTAAAAATGTTTCACATCAAGAGCTATTATGGGATGATAGGGTTATATTAAAAATAAATAGTGTACTAGAAGAAACAAGTAGTTGAAAAATATAGCATTTTTTAGATAGAATAAAAAAAAATTTAATATAAAGAGTTATGTAATGAATATACCCATAGATTTACTAAAAAACAAGAAAATCCTCCTAGGTGTAACTGGTTCTATTGCTATTTACAAATCACTAGAACTCACTCGTTTATTTATAAAAGCTGGTGCTGAAGTAAAAGTTGTTATGAGTGAATCTGCTAAAAAGTTTATAACTCCTTTAACATTTGAAACACTAACATCCAATAAAGTTTTAGATAATACAAATGAATCATGGATAGATAGCAACAATCATATCAAAGCTACTATTTGGGCTGATATATTTATAATTGCTCCAGCAACAGCTAATACAATAGCTAAACTTGCAAATGCAATAGCAGATAATATTTTACTTCAATCAGCATTAGCATTTCCTCATAAAAAGATACTCTGTCCATCTGCAAATACAAATATGCTTCAAAACCCTATCACAAAAGGAAATCTAAAAATGTTAGCAATCGCTAACTATGAGATAGTAGATACTCAAGTAAAAGAGTTAGCTTGTAAAACAGTAGGCGATGGAGCTATGGCTGAACCTATCGATATATTTTTTGCCACAGCAAGAGTTTTACTTAAAGAGGAGTTTTGGGAAGATAGAATGGTTATAGTTACGGGAGGAGGAACAGTTGAAAAAATAGATGAAGTTCGCTATATATCAAATTTTTCAAGTGGAAAGATGGCTTCAAGTTTAGCTGTTGCTCTTTATTGTAAAGGTGCTGATGTAAATCTAATCGCTACAAGATTTGATACCCCTATACCAAAAAATATGCACACAATAGATGTAGAAAGTTCAGCTGAAATGTTAGAATATCTTAATGACTCTATACGTATAGCCAAAAAAGGAAAACTCTCTCGCCCATCACTTTCAAATGATGATACTATACATCTCATTCAAAAAAAACCATATCTATTTATGGCTTCCGCTATAAGTGATTATCTTCCAAAATTTGTACAAAATGGTAAATTAAAAAAAGATATATTAGGAGATGAGTGGGAATTAGCTTTGAAAAAAAATATAGATATATTATCTAATATAGATAAAACAGATATAGTCACCATCGGTTTTAAAGCTGAAATGGATAAAAAAACAGCATTTTTAAATGCTTCAAATATGTTAAAAAATAAAAATTTGGATGGAGTATGTCTTAATATTTTAGAAAACTCTTCCAGTTTTGGAACAGACTTAAATAGTATTGAATTTATAACAAAAGAGAAGCACATCTCACTTCCAACAAAAGATAAATTGTCACTCTCTTTTGATATATTAAATTCTGCTCAAAGTTTATAGTTATGAACAGTGCAAAACATATAGCTATAATAATGGATGGCAATGGTCGATGGGCTGAACTTCAAGGTAAAAAACGGATAAAGGGTCATGAGGCTGGTGCTGAAGTTGTAAAAGATATCACAACATATTGTGCTAATCACAAAAGTATAGAACGTTTAACTCTCTATGCTTTTTCAACTGAAAATTGGAAACGTCCCCGTTTAGAAGTTGAATTTTTAATGAAACTTTTAGAAAGATACCTTAAAAATGAACTCCCTATATATCTCAAAAATAATGTTCGTTTTGAACCGATAGGAGATATAAAATCTTTTTCAAAATCTTTAAGAAAAACTATCAAAGATGTTGAATGTGCCACTACTCATTGTAATGGGTTAGTTCAATCCTTAGCATTAAACTATGGAGCAAAAGATGAAATTTTAAGAGCTATAAACTCTTTAAAAAATTTAGATGAAGAGATAACAGAAACAATATTTAATAAAACACTTGATTGTAAAGAGAGTGTTGATATTCTTATCCGTACAGGTGGTGAGCATAGACTTTCTAACTATCTTCTTTGGCAATCAGCCTATGCAGAACTCTTTTTTATAGATACTTTATGGCCAGATTTTACTACTGATGAACTAGAAAAAATTATTAAAAAATTTACAAAAATTGAACGTCGTTTTGGAGCTCTTAAATGATAATTATTTCTCTTGCTTCTCTTTTCGGTTTACTTTTTGGTTCATTTTTAAATGTTGTCATTTTAAGAATACCAAAAGATGAAAGTGTCGTTTTTGGAGCTTCTCACTGTCCAACTTGTGGAAAAAATCTTAAACCTTGGCATAATATACCTCTTTTTTCGTGGATTTTTTTAAGAGGAAGATGTAGCTATTGTAACACATCAATATCTATTCAATATCCTCTTATAGAACTATTTTCAACTATTATTTTTGCACTTATTGCCTATAAATATGGAGAAGTTAGTCTACCAACATTTATGATAGCACTTAGCTTTTTAATGCTTTTAGCTTTATCTGTGATAGATTTTAGATATAAAATGATACCAGATAGCCTAAACCTTTTAGCGATTATTTTTGCTATTTTTGGTGCTTGGAATATTGGAGGTATCTTGATAAATCTACAAAATGCCCTACTTTTTGCAGGAGGTTTTACACTACTTCGTTTTGCACTATCCTATTATCTGACATCCTCTGCCAGAAGATATGCTAACAAAACTAAAACAGTATGGACAAAGAACTATCATACCTATCCATTTGTAGAAGCCATGGGAGAAGGTGATATAATGGTTGGGGCTACTATGGGAGCTATTTTAGGAGTAAAATTAGCACTTGTAGCCATCTTTTTATCTGCTATATTAGCACTTCCAGTGATGTTAGCTGTTCAAAATCGTCCGATAGAGGAGCAAAAAGTTCCTTTCGTTCCATTTTTAGCGATAGCAACTTTTTTAGTATTTGTTTTTGACAATAATATAATGGACTACCTTGAGGCACTGTACAGATAATGAATAGACTTGAAAAATATATCATTCACAATCTTTCTTTACTATTTTTATCTATATTTTCAGCCCTATTTGCTATCGCTTCTGTTATATTTTTAATTAAACTTGCAACTTATACTGCTGTTATTCAACTCTCTATTTTAGAGATGGCGAAACTTTATCTTTTTGTTTTACCTGAAATACTTTTTTATATACTACCTATCACCTTTTTTATCTCAGCAACATTATCACTTTTTCAACTCTCAAATGATAATGAGATAGTCGTTATATTTTCGCTAGGAATTCATCCAAAATTTATACTCAAAACATTATTGAAACCTGCAATGCTTTTAACAACATTACTTTTTTTCAATTATCTCATTTTATACCCTCATACAAAGATACTTTATAAAAATTTTGTTTCCTATAAAAAAAGTGAAGCAAAATTTAATCTTTCAGCTTCTGAATTTGGACATAAATTTGGAGATTGGTTACTTTATTTAGGACATAAAAATAGAGATGGAAGTTATGGGGATGTGTTTTTATTTAATAAAAATCAGAAAGAGGAGATACTCATAGGTGCAAAAAATGCACAAGTTATAAATGATAAAGGTATTCTTCGCTTAAAGCTTCAAGATGGAGAAGGATATAGTTACTCAAAAGACTCTTTTTCACAAATAAATTTTAAAGAGATGTTTATCAATGATACATTAACAACTAGCTTGACTATCTATAAAAACCCTTTAGAATATTGGTCTAATAATCATAAAATGAAGAAAAAAAGAGCTTTATTGATTACAAATACTCTTTTAAGTCTTTTTCCTATACTCACACTTTTCATTGTTGCAAGTATAGGAATAGTACATATCCGCCATCAAAAAGCGATGGTTTACCTCTATCTTTTTGCTACTATTATCATTTTTTATGGATTAACATTAGGTTTGCAAAAGATTTTTATTTACTATACTATACCTATCATTTCTATTAGTTGGCTGGTTACAACCTATATTATCTACAAAAAAACAATTTTAGCGAGGTTTTAGATGCGCTGTGCTCTCACTCTTAGTTACAATGGAACATCCTTTCTAGGTTCTCAAATTCAAAAAGAGACAAACAATACAATATTTGGTCAAGTTGAAAAAGTACTTTCTCAACTTGGTATAAATTTTAGAGTAATAGCCTCTGGACGAACGGACAAAGGTGTTCATGCAACAGGTCAAGTATGTCACATAGACCTTCCCCCCTTTTGGAGTGACTTAACAAAACTTCAGAGAGTTCTTAATAGTATGCTTCCTAAAACTATCAAAGTAAAAAATATAAAAAAAGTAGCAGATGATTTTCATGCAAGATATGGAGCAAAAAAAAGAGTATATAGATATATCATAAAAGAATCCAACTCTAACCCTTTTGAGGAAGATTTTATAACATTTACTCATAATATTGATTTTAAAAGGGTTCAAAACAATATAAAACTTTTTATAGGGGAACATAATTTTAAATATTTTATGAAAACTGGAAGTGATATAAACTCAACTATAAGAGTTATCTATAAAGCTTTTGCATATAAACACAATGGTTATATAGTTTTACATTTTGAAGCAAATGGTTTTTTACGAACACAGATACGTTTAATGGTTGGAGCGTTGTTACAACTAGATGCAAAGCAAATAGAGGAACAACTTTCAACTTTTAAACAGTATAAAATAAAACCTGCTGATTGTAACGGGCTTTATTTAGCTCGGGTTATATATTAAATTATTCACCTCTTTTATGTGAGATATTCAAACATTGAAGAGCGTCCAAACTTTTGAGCAAGCATAGGAGCAGTTGCACCTCTTCCATTTGCTATACTCTTATCTGCTCCTCGTTCTACAAGAAGTTTTACTAAAGCTGGTTTATCATCCATAATAGCTTCCATAAGGGGAGTCCAACCAACACCATCAACTTTATCTATATCTGCCCCTTTTTCTAAAAGAAGTTCAACCATCGCTGTTTCTTCTCTACGAATAGTGATATGAAGCAATGTCCAACCATAACTATTTTGAATATTCAAATCTTCCAATTCATTTAAAAGTATTGTAAAAAGTTCTACATCACTTTTATATACAACCTTTTCAAAAAGCTCAAAAAGATTTTTAAAATCTTCACCATAACTACTGATTTTAGTTTGTGTTTCTTCTGTAAGAGAGTTTATATTTTGCATCCTCTATTCCTTCTATTATTTTAATTTTAATTATATCAAATATAAATTAAATTTAATAATCTTTTAAAAGCTTTTGCATCAACTCTATATGGAAACTCTCTTGATAATTAATAAAATCAAAAAATTTTGCTAACTCTTTATCTTTAATAGCATCACTTAACTCTTTACACATTATCTTAGCCGCCTCCTCTTCAGCTATACCATCTACTATAAATTTTTCTAAGTCTTTGATAACATAAGTCAGTTCATGCAGTTCACGTGGAAGTGCTAAAATCCCAAGTTTTGCCATCATATTTCCAAATGATTTTAAGTGAAAATGAGATTCATCTATAAGGTCTTGAAAAATATTATAATGAAGAACATCTTTCGTGCGTGTTTGCATAAAAGCATAGACTAAGATAAGTTCATACTCTTTATAAGATTCTTCAAAAAGAAAAAGAGTAAGTGCATCTATTTGGTCTTGTGCTAAATTTTTATCTAACCACTCTCTTTTCATATTAAAAGCTGTAATCGGTTGATTGTTTATCTCTTTTTTTAAGATTTGAGAGAGATACTCAAGAAGATAGCTATCATCTGTTTTTATCCTATTTGCTAAAATATTATCACTATAAACAGACTGTATCGCTTCAACATCTTTAACTAAAGCCTCAATGAGTTCAAAAAGAGTATCCCGTTTATAAAGCATCATATCTCTATCATAGTTATACTCCTCTCCATTTTCAACGATTTCTGTTCCTAACCATTTCATATGTCTAAAAGCTATCTGAGCAAAATCGTACAATCGTGATTTTATCTCCTCATCTTCAATAGCAAAAGAGGCAAAAGTTATACTTAACCATAATTTATGTTTCTCTTTATAAAGATTATTCACTTTTATTCTCCGCTTCACAACTATCTTTCATCTTTATTACGTGCATCTCTTCCTCTTTTCCATTAGCTATATTTTCAAAATTTAACATAGATGCCACAAATCCACTAAATACTAAATCAGCACATACTTGCTGTTGTCGTGAGAGAGAACCTAACTTATCGTGCATTTTTTTTACTGCACCTTGTGCATACTCTGTATTGTTTCCTATAATCATCTCTGAAAACATAGAACCTATCACTACGGTATCTTGACACCCATTTGTTGCATACCGTGCATTTTTAATAATATCTCCATCAAGAATAGAGTAAAATATAACATATTCACCAGTTTTTTCATCCACAGCAACACCTATACCATTAGCATCATCAAGCTTACCATAATTTTTTGGATTCATTAGGTGTTCAAGTGTCTCAGCACTCATCCCTTCAGGCATTATTACATCTTCAAACATTTTATACTTCTTTAGTTTTAATTTTGAGCTATTCTATCAAATTTATAATAAAAATATATATATCAAATACTACTTTCCTATTTTTATTATCTTGTTTTTTACAAAAAGTAAGTTTTCTATTGTAAAATTTGTTTTGTTAAAGTGTGATTTATTTTTAAATGAAGTTGTTTTTGATTGGTTGCGGAAACAGGATTTGAACCTGTGACCTTCGGGTTATGAGCCCGACGAGCTACCGAACTGCTCTATTCCGCGGTATTTAAAGTGTCTTGCTTTGTAGAGTGGTATTATAGAGTAATAAAAAATATTTGTCAAGTGTTTTGTCAAGTTTTTAGTAATTTTACTATATACTACTAAAAAGAGAGTATCCGATATGCCAACAATATATAAAGATAGAGAAAAATGTTACAGATGTTACAGACCTAAGAGTTCCTGTATGTGCGAATATATCCAACCTATTCAAACCGATACAAAATTTATAATCCTAATGCACCCAAAAGAGTTTAAAAAAGTAAAAAATAATACTGGATTTTTCACTCATCTTTCTCTTACAAATTCAGAAGTGTTTATAGGAATAGATTTTTCGGAACATAAACGTATTAATGAAATAATTGCAACACATAACAGTTATATACTCTTTCCTTCCCAAAATGCTATAAACCTTACTGAAGAAAACCCCTCTTTAAAAAATGAGAAAGAGAAACCTTTAGCTATATTTTTAATAGATTCAACTTGGATGTGTACAAAAAAAATCTTTACACTAAGTTCAAATCTAAATAAACTACAACATCTCAGTTTTATAACAGATAGGATTTCAAAATATGAGATAAAAGAACAACCAAAAAGTAACTATCTATCAACGATTGAATCTACCTTAGTAGTTTTAGAACTACTAAGTAATTGGGGAATTGAAGATACAACAGAGCGAGAGTTAGGGGGCTTTTTAACTCCATTTTTAAAAATGGTAGAGTATCAAAAAAAAGCTATTGAAAAATCAAACTCTTTTGTTCGATTTAGAACAAAAAAATAAATCTATAACTCATCCAAATATCTTCCTTGTAGATATTCTATATCTAAATTTTGTAATTGAATAACACTCTCCTCATTTTCAATAGTTGTAGCGATAATAATAATATCTAAACTATCCATCAACTCTTTGAGAGAGTTTTTCTTTGTTGTATCTGCATCGGCTAACTCTAATATATATTGTTTATCAATCTTTACATAATCTGGTTTTATATTTTGAAGAAATTCAAGATTTTGAATATTTTCATTCAAATTATCTACACCAAATTTAGCACCTCTATTTTGCACAAACTCAACAAAAGGCTTAATCTCTTCAAGGTATCGAAGAAGCTTATAACTTCCTATCTCAAAAGAGAGTTCAATCTCTTTCGTTTTTAATATAATATCGAGATAGTTATATGTTTGTGTATCACGAATAAAATCAAGAGAACAGTTGATAGCTATACTCTTTTTCTTACTCTCAATAGCCTCCTCTATCACAAATCTATCTATTGAAACTGTATATCCTAATGCCTCAACCATCGGCATAAAAAATCCAGCATTATGCACTCTATTTTCATAATTTAATCTTATATATGCTTCACTATGATATATTAAATTCCCAAAATGTACATCTTGATATGTTAATAAAAAATCTTTTTCTTGTAGAGATTTCTGAATTAAATCGTTCCATTCAACTTTTCCCATAGTTATCTGGTCACTATCACTTACTATATTGTAAGTAAAACTTCCCTTTGCTTTCGCTTTTGAAAGAGCATCATCTGCACGAGTTAAAACCTCAAAAAATTTATCTTTCATACTATATGTAGAAGAACCAATATAGATACCTATCACACTATTTTTCAAAATTAATTTCAGCTCTACTAATATCTTTTCTATCAACTGTGTAGGGTCTGTTTGAAGTGGAGTTAAGATGGCAAAATCTGTTCCATTTAATCTTGCTGGAATATGTGAAGAGTCTAACATCAAAGTTTCAAACATTTTTGCTGAACGTATTAAAAGATTATCTACCTCTCTATGCCCTATTCTGTTGTTTGCATCGATAAGATTTGCAAAGTGTATCATTATTAAAGAACCTGTTGAAAGTTCTTCAGATTCTAAATACTCCTGAAGTTTCATAGTTAAAAGTTTTCTATTGGCTAAAAGAGTTGTTTCATCTTTATACAAAAGTGTTTGATACTGCTGTAAGGCTTTTGCCTCTTTTTCAAAAATAATTTTCACCTTTTCAACCATTTTATTCATCGTTTTTGTTATAGATGCAAACTCTGTGGTATAAGGAATAGCATCATTTATCAAAAATTGATTATTATCTATCGCTTTAGCTTGAAGTGCCATTTTATCTAATGATTGAAGTACTTTATAAAGAATAAGATATAAAATAGCTAAAGAGATGACTATGATGATAGCAAAAAGAGCTATAAGTTCAACAAACTCATTATAAAGTTTAAAATAAGCCATTCCGAGATTACCCTGTACACTTAATGTTGCAAAAGGCATCCAACCATCATTTATAGATGTTTGTGCAACAGGTGCTATCAACTTTATATTTTTAATAAACCACTGAGGAACATCTTTTACATCTTCTGGATTGCTACGAGTATAGAGTATTTTATTATCAATATCTACTAACTTTATCTCTTTATAATATCCACTATCAAATATAGCATTTATCATTGTTTCTATCGTAGATATATCCTCTTTATTTTCTACGGTGGAGATAGACAACCCTAAGGATGTTGCACTATTTTTAGCGTCAGTTTGTAACTGACTTTGAAGATAAAGTGATGTTGAATGAAAACTTTTATATACAACAATAGTAAGTGTGATTAACAGTAAAAGAGAAACAATAATCGCTATCTGATTTTTTAAACTCATCTTTTTTTCCTTTTTATATCATCTAATAGATGAAGCCATTTTTTATTTCTTTGTAGTCCATAAGGAACTTTTGCACCTAATCCCTTCTGTTTAGCATTGTAAAGGTCCTGACCATTAAAACTATAAATAGGTTTTAAATCTTTACGTTTATTTGCTGGTAAAATCTGCCCATTATAGTTATCTAAGATAAGAGGAATAGAGCGTTTAGTTTTAAAATAAGTAACAACCATATGAGCTGTTTTATATTTTAATGATTTTGCATAAGTTAAAAATAGCTTTTTATCTGCTATTCTTAGCTGTTTAAGTGTAAAATATTTTGCAATAGCATAATCTTCACAATCTCCGGCAAATTTATCTATAAACTCTGTTCTTGTTGCCCAATAATCTTGCTGTTTCCAAAGCCTAATATCAGAAACATATCGAAACTGATTAAAAAATCTATTAACCTCTTCAAGTTTAGTTCTTTCAGACTTATGCTCTAATTTATTCATCAAAGAGAGTAATGTTTTTATACGCTTTAATGTAGCTGTTCCATACCTTTTTTCTAATCTTGCTTCTGTTTTACTATTTATGTAATAAGTATTTGCATAAATTAGTTGTGAAAAAAGAGTAAAAAAAAGTAAAAATCTAAAAATCAATTTCAATCTGTTCAAGATTTACATCTTCTGGGTCATATTCAGAATCACTACTCACCTCATCTGCTTCACTATTATCACCTACATCTATATCTTTTTCATCAACCTCTTCTACATCAAAGTTTATAGGTTCTAACTCTATATCTTTATCTCTCTTTTCATTGGAAATAAATGAGATTTCAACTCTTCTATTTTTAGCTCTCCCCTCTTTTGTATCATTAGATGCGATAGGAGATTCTTCCCCTTTTCCATAAACATCTATACGTGAAGCTTCTATTCCTTCATTTACTAGATATTTTTTTACGATAATTGCTCTACTTAAAGATAATTTTTTATTGTATCTTTTAGATGCTAAACTATCTGTATATGCTGAAAGTTCCAATCTAAGATTAATCTCTTTTTTCATAATATTTACAACTCTATCTAAAATTTTTACAGAGTTTTGACTAATCACACTTGATTTATATTTAAAGTAAATTACCTCTTTTTCTAAACTATGTTTCTCTTTTTCATCTTTTAAATTCCTCTTTTTTAAAATTGGTTTTGGGATATATCTCTCTTCTACTTTTTGTATAGGGGCTATATCTACCATCTCATCTTTAACTTCAGGTGTATCATCTTCAACAATATCGATACAACCATATTCATTAATATCCATTGGATTAACAGTTTCATCACAAATATCTTTCATATCGACTATACTATCTTTATCTGCTTCCAAATCTAAAGGCAATCTATCTTTATCTGTTTTTGCATCTATACTTTTTATATATTTTGAATCACCTAATCCAAGTTCTTCTATCAATGTACCCATAGCATCCATCAACTGATACTGTGTATAAAGCATTGCATAATAATTTTCTGTATGAGATTTTTTTGCATTATTATATTCACCCTCTATACTTAAAATATCTAAAAGAGTTCGTTTTGCTATTAAAAACTCTTGAGCATATGCTCCTCGTGCTTGATTTGCAAAATCAACATGCTCTTTTAAAATTTTCTCTTTTTTTACAAAAGAATCATAAGAGCTCCATGCCAAGCGTACAGATTCTATAATTTGACGTCTTATCTTATTTCGTAAAGAGTTTTCTTGATTAACTAAACTAACATTTTTTTGAATTGAAGCTTCATCTGCAAACCCATTAAAAAGATTATATTGTAATTTTATTCCAGCATAATATCTATCAGTAGTTCCTTCAATAGCTGAGGTATTTTTATTTTTTTCAGCTTTTAGTAAAAAATCAACTGATGGATAATATCCTTTTTTCTCTTTTTCATATTCAAACTTTTTTCTCTTGACATTATAATTAGTAACTTTAATTGCGGGATTTACTTCCAATGCTGTTGCTGTTGCCTTATCTATATTGGTAGGAAGTTCAAAATTAGTTTTTGGTAAAACAAACTCTTTTTTATCCATAAAACGCCCAAGTAATTTATGAAATTTGATAAGTTCATTTTCTAAATTACTTTGCTGAGTAATAAGATTTGATTCAGCTAATGTATATCTTGTTTGTACCTGTAACATATCCGACCTAGGACTAAAACCTGAATCTACTTTTGCTTTTATCTGTACTAATATTTTTTTATGTGTTTTAATATTCTCTTTTGCTAAAGAAACCATCTCTTTATATTTTAAAACATTTATATAACTTTGTGCAACACTAAGAGCGATAGAATCTGTCTTATCTAAAATATCAAAAGAGGCTGACATAAACTTTGCTTTTTGTGCTTCAACTTCATTTTCTGTTTGAAAACCTTTGAAAATATTTTGCACTAATTGTAAAGAGCTTTCTGCCTTATATAAACCTAAACCATCTAAACCATCAGTTTTTAAATCTGCTCGTTTTGTAGATGGTGAATTTGTATGTTCTCGTCCAAAACTTACAGCCAAATCAATAGTTGGTCGATAACCAGATTTAGCAAAATCATACTCCTCTTTAAGACTATTATAATAATATATTTTTTCTCTTATCTCTGGATTTGTACGAATAATTTCACCAGTTATATCTGTAAGTGTTTGAGCATTTATTAACAATGGAAGAAGAGGTATTGAAAATAATATTTTTTTTAACAAAACAGTTCCCTAATATTTGAATAATTTTCTAATTATAACATCATAATGCTTTTAAAGAGTATTGAGATGTAGTAAAAACTCTTTAGGTTTCACAAAACCTATCACTCTTTTAGATTTTATAGGTTTTAAATTTTTATCAAAGAAAACTATTGCAGGAGGTCCAAAAATTCCATATTTTTGACTTAATGCTTTCTCGTTCTCTCCATTGAGTGTTACATCAGCTTGTATAAGAACAAACTCTTTCATCTTTTTTTGAACATCTTTATCTACAAATGTGACCTCTTCAAACTCTTTACAAGAAACACACCAATCAGCATAAAAATCTAACATTATTTTTTTACCTCTATTTTGCTCTAAAAGTTTATCTAGTTCAGAAAGAGAAGTTATTTTTATAAACTTGTTACCCACTAATTGTAGGTTGTCTGAAGTTGTCGAAACTGATGTATTACAAAAAGATAAAGGTTTACTCATACTTGTAGAACCACCTAATGTACCGATGAAAAGAGATACAGAATAGATAAAAAGTATCATAGCCACACTCTTTTTAAAGATATGATTATCTTTTTCAAAAACACCAAGATAGAGTGAAAAACTTATACCTAACATAGCATAAAGCATCATCGTTACATAACTATCCACTACTTTTTCTAACATCCATATAGCAACACCTAACATCATTACACCAAATAGTGAATTAACCATTGTCATCCAAACACCAGGTTTTGGCATAAATCTTCCAGCACTTACACCTACTAATATAAGAGGAACACCCATACCAATACTCATAGCAAAAAGAGCCATTCCTCCCAAAAAAGCATCTCCAGTTTGTCCTATATAAACCAATGCACCAGCTAAAGGTGCAGCAACACAAGGACCAACAATAAGAGCTGATAAAAATCCCATAATGGCAACACCAATATACCCTGAACTATGATTTGCTGAACTTACTCTATTAACAATAGAATCTGGCAGTTTTAATTCATAAAAACCAAACATACTCATAGCTAAAACAACAAATATTGCGGAAAAAGAGAAAACAACCCATGGTGTTTGTAATGCTACTTGAAGATTTTCTCCAAAAAGTCCAGCTAATACACCTGCAATAGTATATGCAATGGCCATAGATAAAACATAAATAACAGAAAGAGTAAAAGCTTTACGAGTTGTTATATTTTTACCTTGAGAGATGATAAGACCAGAGATAATAGGTATCATAGGAAAAACACAAGGAGTAAGTGCAAGTAATAACCCAAAACCAAAAAATGTAGCTAAAATAACAGCTATATTTCCAGAGCGTATAGTAGAAGCTATCGTATCTGTTTGTGATAGCTCTTTCGTTACCTCTTTTTCTTTTACATCTTTTTTAAACCCTATATAGGAGCTATCTACATCTAAAATAAATTTTTTGCTTAAAGGTTCATAACATAAACCTTTATCTGAACACCCTTGATAAGAGAGTAAAAGAGTGACTTTTTTCATACCACTTACACTGTCATCTTTTTTCAAATCAACTAAAAATGATGGTGATTTTAAAAAAACTTTATCATTATGATGAAGCACACTTATAGGTGCTTCTATATTTTTTATAGTTATACCATCTACTTTTAAAAGTTTTAAGGTAACTTTATCTTCATAAAGATACATATCTTCAGCTATCTCTATCTTTACTTTTATCTGCATTTTAGAGTTTAAAGAAGCTGTTGGTTTAAAAGCTTCATCTGGCATTAAAAAACTTGATGAAGCTATGAGAGTGGAGATAGACAAGACAAATAAGAGGATTTTTTTCATTATAAATTTTCCTTATATAGTTGAGTTTTTATCATTGTAACAATTAAAAGAAAATCAATCTAAAACCATAGGGATTTTAATGATAAATGTTGTACCTTTTGAAGAACTTTCAACATCAATAGTCCCTTTAAACTGTTTTTGAATAATCATCTGACTCATATAAAGTCCTAAACCTGTTCCATTTTTCCCTTTTGTACTAAAATATGGGTCAAAAAGCTTTTTAATATTCTCTTCAGCAATTCCACTTGCATTATCTTTTATAGAAAGATGTATCATTGTATCTTTGAGAGTGCCAAATATATCTATCTGTTTATTCTCTCTTTCTACATCTTGAAAAGCATCTATGGCATTATTTAAAATATTTAAAATTACCTGTACCAATTCATTTACATAAATTGAGATATTTTGCTCTTTTGAACAGTGAACTTGAACATGTACATTACTTGATTCTATTCTAGCCGTAGCTAGTGTTAAAACTTTTTCCAGTAAAGCATCTGTTGTTATTGAAGCTGGTTTTCCATCTGGACGAAAATATGTTTGAAAATCATCAATAGTATCGGAAAGATAGATAATACTATCACTAATATTACTTAATGTTTTATCCATTCTTGCTTCATCTATCTCTTTACCAAAAAGTTTATCTATCTCTATATTTGAGATTTGCAGAGTTATATTTGCTAATGGTTGTCGCCATTGATGGGCTATCATACTTATCATCTCACCCATTACAGCTTGTTTTGATTGGATTGTTAATATTTTATCTTTTTTTATCAGCTCTTCAATCTTCTCTTGCACTTTAATCTCCAACGATTCATTCAATTTTCTAAGTTCAGATGTTTTAATATTTACCTGCTCCTCTAATTTAATATTAAAACCTCTTAATTTTTTTTGATAATATGCCATAATTAAAAATAGTATAGTTGCAATAGATATAATTAAGATAACTAATTTATAATCTGTTTTATCATTATATCTTGTAATTCTCCAATTTTTAACTATTTTATCTATCTTCTCTTCAGAAATTGAGTCTAAAGATTTATTAATAATATTTAATAAACATCTATCGCCTTTTTGAACCCCAACACTTAGATTTATTAAATTGTCTTTTGCTAAAAAACCATTTATTTTAAGTGTACCATACCCATATTTATCTATTAAATAATCAGATGTTTCATTGATAGTTATAGCACCATACACTTTCCCCTCTAAAACTTTTTTTATCATTAAAATTCTATTTTTTTCCACTACAATATTTAAAAATGGATATATATCTAACAGTTTTTTTCTATACAGGTCTGAATTTACAACTAAAACCTCATCCTCTAAAAGTTTAAAATCACTTACAAAAGATTTATCTATCTTACTAATCAATGCAAAATGTGTTTGATAAAATGGTTCAGATAGGACTAAATTATCTACCTCTTTTGCATCTAAATCAATTATAGGAACTATTTGACACTCTCTATTTTTAATCTTTTGAAGCAGGTCATCTCTACTTTTTGCTTTAATAGCAACTATTTTCATATCTGTTTTTTTATTGATAATTTTAAAAATATCTGCCATAATTCCAACATGTTGGTTATTTACATACCCATCAATAGGAAGAATGTTTGTCCCTAAACATACGGTTACTTGATTTATAATATTCAAATATTTTATCTCATTAAGATTTAAGTCTAATTTTTCATCTTTAGAGCTATCATATAAAAAATCATCTAACTCTATCTCTCTTGTAATCTGATAAAAAAACTTAAACATCTCTAACTGTTTATTTAAAAAGTTTTTATCTATACTTCCTAAATCATAAGTATTTGGTAAAATTAATTTTTCAATCTCTTTCGCTTCATTTCGTAACTCCTCCACCGATATATTTTTAGAGTATTTATTAAAAATTATTTTAATAATCTCCTCTTTATGCTTAAAAGCATACTCCCACCCTTTTTTTGTGGCATCCCTAAATGCTTTTGTTCTGTTTGGATGTTCTAAAATCTCACGATTTGATGTAAAAAGTTCTAATTGAAGATTGAAAAGTCCTAAATCACTCGGGTCTATGATATTAAAAGGTATCCCTCTCTCTCTTAATTTATAGGGTTGGTCTGAGATAAAAGCTGTCATAGCATCTACATTTTTAAAATCATCTACATTATAACTGTGTGGAATAAGATTAATATCAGAAATATTTATATCATATTTATCTAGCATAGATTTAAAGTTAATTAAAAAATCTTTCTTCCCTACTGCCATTACTGTTTTTCCTATTAAATCTCTTGGAGAATGAATATTTTTCTTTGTGACTAAAACAAGTGCTGAGCGTTTAAAATAGGATGATAAAATTTTAACAGATTGATTGTTGAGGTACTCTATCAATATATTTGAGTTATATATACCATATTGAACTTTACCTGTTAAAACATCATCTAAAATATCTATACCATATTGATACTCTTTAAGTTCAACATCTAATCCAACCTCCTTATAAAAGCCCTTCTCTTGTGCAGCTATAAATCCTGCAAATTGAAACTGATACTTCCAATGAAGTTGTAATGAAACTTTTTCAAGTTTTTTCTCTTGTGCAAATAGTGTAGTAAATAGAAATAAAAATATAATTATATGTTTCAATACTCAAACCTTATCTTTTGTTAAGAGGTATAATACTATAATTTCACATAATTTTTACAAGGCTATTAAGATGAATATAGTTACAGGCTCCTCAACAGCACTTATCACTCCATTTAAAGATGGAAAACTAGATGAACAGACATATGCAGCACTTATTAAACGTCAAATTGACAACGGTATAGATGCAGTATGTCCAGTTGGTACTACTGGTGAGAGTGCTACTCTTACTCACGATGAACATAAACGCTGTATAGAGATTGCAGTAGAGGTTTGTAAAGGAACAGATACAAAAGTTCTTGCAGGTGCAGGTTCAAATGCAACGCATGAAGCTATTGAGATAGCAAAACACGCACAAAGTGCTGGTGTTGATGCTATCTTTTCTGTAAGCCCTTACTATAACAAACCCTCTCAAGAGGGTCTTTATCAGCACTATAAATCGATAGCTCAAGCAGTACCTGAACTTCCTTTTATGCTTTACAATGTACCTGGACGTACAGGTGTAGATATATCAGCAGATACAACTATTCGTCTTTTTGACGATGTTGCAAATATCTATGGTGTCAAAGAAGCGACTGGAAGCTTAGAACGTACAGTAGAACTACTCTCTCGTCGTCCTGAACTTAAAGTATTTTCTGGAGATGATGCTATCGACTATCCTATCTTAGCAAATGGTGGTGCTGGTATAACTTCTGTTACAGCTAACCTTATGCCTGACCTAAAGTCAGAGTTAGTAAAACTTGCTCTTGCTGGAGATTTTGCTGGTGCAAAAGCTATTAATGACAAACTTTACCCTTTAAACTCTGTAATGTTTTGTGAATCAAACCCTA
>Ga0256826_1000668_pt1 | contig 20967 bp, 18 predicted proteins | sample CV79metaG_FD_185975 | JGI IMG/M metagenome (GOLD analysis project Ga0256826, IMG submission 185975) | Hydrothermal vent microbial communities from East Pacific Rise, Pacific Ocean - CV79 | ecosystem: Environmental > Aquatic > Marine > Hydrothermal vents | place: Pacific Ocean: East Pacific Rise...
TGCTAAAGATTTTGAGATGGTTATTTTACCAGGAGGACATGAGGGACCAGATAGAGTTAGACAGGTAGGGGAAGTTTTAAACTTCATAAAAGAGATGGATGAAGAAAAGAAGATCATTGCCACTACATGTCATGGCTCGTGGATAACAATCTCAGCAAAAATAATGAGAGGAAAAACTGCCACTTGTTATAAAGGTATGAAAGATGACCTTATCAATGCTGGGTGCAACTATGTTGAAGAAGATGTAGTAGTTGATGGGCACTTCATCTCTGCACCTCATTTTAGAAATAATCATCAGTGGTTAAGAGCTATTATCCAAACTATGTATAAAAATAATTAATGAATATTCTGATACTTACTAGGATAATTAAAAATAATAGTAACTCCATTTATAACTCATACTCAAATGGAATTTTTAATAACTATCCAGAGACAACTACTATAGTTGACTATTTTGATCTATATTTTGAAAATTCTAAAAAAGGGTTTGAAGAAAATATACTCAAGATTATTCAAGAAAAAAGAATTGACTTAATATTTATAAATTTTGTAAGTGGAGACTTAACTTTTGATATATATTTCTTAGAAAAACTATCTTCTCTCTCTTATTTAATGATGAACTTTTATGATAGTGAACTATTCTTTGAACCAATTGATAGATACTATGCACAGTGTGCAGACTTAGTTCTTTTACCTACTTCATCTGATTTCATTTATAATTTCTCTCTTTTAGATATAAATGCTATCTCAACACTTTCCCTATTTGATACTAAACTATATAAAAACAATAATATTAAAAAAGATATTGATATCTCATTCGTTGGCGATTTAAGTAAAAAATCTAGAAAAAACTTTATTAACTATTTAAAAGAGAATGGCTATAAAGTCCAAACATATGGGACAAATACAGAAAATGGAAGAGTAGACTTCGATAAAATGGTTAATATTTTTAATCGTAGTAAAATAAATCTTAACTTTTCAGAAACTATCGAGCATAGATCTTTTGACAAACTTTCAAATATTGATTATTCTATAATTCCAAATATTGTTAAATATATGAAACAACTAAAAGGAAGATCTATAGAAATTGCTCTTTGCGGAAGTTTCACCCTTACACAAGATGCGATAGGAATTGACGAGTTATTTAATCCTAAAGAGATTGATACATTTGATTCTAAAGAGACTCTTTTAAAAAAAGTAACTTACTATTTAAAAAACACTCTACAAAGAGAAGCTATGGCAGAAAAATCTCATCTAAGTGCTATTAATAGATTTGATGCTACTAAACAATTTCAAAAGATTCTCAATTCACTTGATTTAAACAACAGAAAGACAAAAAAAATCTATATGGATGAATCTTTCTTAATAAACTATAATACTTACCATACTCTTTACCTATTTAACTTTTTATTCAAATTCAAATTCAAATATTTTAAAGAAGAGTTCAAGATAATTCAATTTAAAAAAATACATTTTTCTACTCTAAAACAACACTTTGCTCAACAATTTAAATATCAAATTACAAATAAATACTTTAGGAAAAATAGATGATTTACGATAAAGCATTAATCATTTCAAGATACCACGATGATTTAGCCAATCCTATTTATAATGCTTATATCCGAGGAATAGAATCACAATGTAAAAGTATCCATTTTGTTGACTATTTTGATCAAGTAGGTGCTTTGGGAAAAAGTGGATTTGAACAACAAATAATAGATATCTTAGAAAAAGAGAAAATAAATCTTATTTTTATGATTTTTGTTAGTGGGGACCCATCTTTAGACCCATATTTTATACAAAAAATCGCACAAAACAGATTTATGGCAATGGTTTTTTGGGATACAGAACAGTTTTTTGAGCAGATAGATAGATACTATATGCAACTTGCAGATTTAGTATTATTACCTGCTAATTATGAATACATTTATAAATTAAAAATGATTGGGATTAATGCGATATGCCCTTTCTCTCTTTTTGATAGTTCAAAATATAAACCATCAGTTACAAGTAAAATGCAGAGTATTGATGTCTCTTTTGTCGGAGAGGTCACTAAAGGTGCTAGAAAAGAGTATATCTCCTATCTTCTTGAAAATGGTATAAATATTCAAACTTATGGTTCAGGTACTAAAAATGGAAAAGTAAGTTTTGAAAAGGTTGTAGAGATTTTCAATACCTCAAAAATCAATCTTAGTTTTACTGGAACTTATGATAATTCTGTCTACACGTACTGTTCAAATATCAATAATAGAATTATGCAGAATAAGGGTAAACCTATAGAAATAGCTCTTTGTGGAGGGTTTGTTTTAACAGAATATGTTCCTGGAATTGAAAAAGTATTCAACGAAAATGACATAGATACTTTTTTATCAAAAGAAGAGTTACTAGAAAAAATAAACTATTATTTAGAGAATGCTAACAAAAGAATACATATGTCAAATAGGGCTTATGAACATGCTAAAAAGAACTATGACTCTATTTTAGCTTTCTCTAAAATTTTTGATACAATAAGGTCAATAACACCTAAAAAAAATAAAACTGTTATTCTGGATAAAGTATTTATAGAAATTTATAATACATTTCATATATTTTATTTTCTTGCTTTTTTAAAACAGGGACGAATACAACTAATGATAGAAGAACTTAAAGTATTTACAAAAAATCCTATATTTATTGCAAGAGATGTACTGGATCATGTGAAATATTATATACAAGAATATTTCCAATTATTAACACAAAAAAGAAGATTTAAATTAATGATACAGAATTTAGATTATGGTATTAGTCAAAAAGAAATTGTACTTTATGGTGCAGGAAAACATACAATAGGGTTACTTAATAAATTTCCACAATTTAAAAACTATACGATAAAGGCTATTGCAGATTCAAATCCTAAGTTAAAGGGCACTACACTTATGGGAATACCGGTAATTTCACCATCTGAGATATTCGACTATGGTGAAATTATCATTATTTCAAGCTTTGCATTTGAAAAAGAAATCCTACAACATTTGAAAAATCTTCAAATACTAGATGCAAATATTATACAGCTGTATAAAAAAGAGTTTACTAGAGATATGGTTTCTAATTCAAATAGTTATAATAGTTATAATAGTTATAATATTTATAATATTTATCATAAAAGACAACAGACAGATCCTTACCAAATTTATAGAAATACATTAAAACTTAGATGACTTAGTCTTGCTCTAATATTTTTCTTTTTAGCCTAGTTTTAGTGATACCTTTCATATGATTTTTAACATCTTGACCAAACTCTTTCTCTAGCATATCTAAGTATTTTGGATTTTCATTATACCTATGAAAAGCATTATCTCTAAAAGCGACTATATCTTTTGCACTAACTGTATTAGAAGGCAATGGTTGAATATTGTAAGAGTGTTGAGAATACCCTGTCCAATCATCTGGTAACTTCAGCCCTTTATTCAGTGCGATATTGTAAAGTTGTGATCCTGGATAAGCCATGGCACAATAAAAGTTTCCAAACTCACAGTTAAGTTCTTGTGCCATATTTAGTGTATCTTGCATCGATTCTTGTGTATCATCTGGTAGTCCAAATATATAATTACCAATAACTCTTATCCCTACATCTTGGATTTTTCTTACGACACTCTTAATATCATCAACTCTCATCTTTTTAGATGCACCATCACGTACATCTGCATTCGCAGATTCAATACCAAGTGCAAGCCAATTAAAACCTGCTTTTTTCATCTTTAATAGAGTATTTTCATGAACAGTATCTACTCTTGCATATGCCCAAATATTAAGACCTAAATCTTTTTCGATGAGTAAATCAACTATTTTCATATAGTGTCTCTCATCTAAAACAAACATTTCGTCAATGATTTTAATATTTTTAATCCCATATTTTTTATTTAAGAGTTCTATCTCTTTAACAACTAATTCAGGACTTCTATATCGAATACTAGAACCTCCAAATGGAGCATTTATACAACAAAAAGTACACTTATAAGGGCAACCTAGTGATGTATATATAGCACCATAAGGCATTCTCTCTTCTATACTATCAAAACAGTGCCAGTTATGTGCTCTATACTTTTGCATAGGTAGTAAGTCCCATGCTGCTAGTGGTAAGTATTTGTCCAAATCTTTAATAAGTTCTGGTTTGGGGTTATGCTTTATAGCTAATTCCTCAAAATACCAAAGTCCACTGACTCTGCTTAAATCTCCATCAGATTTGAGAACATTTAGGAGTTCATGTAAAGGTATCTGTTCTTCCCCCTCTATGATAAAATCAGCATCCTCTTCTTCTAAAGTTCTTTGAGGAAGTGCAGAGGGGTGAAGACCTCCCATCACAACTTTCACATCTATACTATTTTTAATCTCCGTGACAATTTTCCCTGAGATAGTCATATTTTGTGTGGAAGCTGATGGTTGGTTTCCATAGACTATTATTGCTACGAGTAAAGGATTTAATCGTCTGACCTCTTCTGCCGTTTCTTGTGCTGAAAGGTTTTCTGTATTAGCATCAAGTATTCCAACACAATATCCTTCGTTTCTTAGATAAGCTGCATATGAAGCAATCTGAAAAGGTGGTTCTATTGCAGTTAGATTTTGTCCTAAGTCTTGAAAAACTGTTTTTCTATCGCCTGGGTTTATAAATAAAATATCTATCATTTCAAAGCCTTTTTTAATTTTTCTTTTCTTTTATAATACTTTCATTAATATTTATAGAATCTAACTTTTCTTCATCAAAAGTATATTCTATCCCATCAAATTGATTTAAAGTTAAATTAAACTCATTAAATCTTTTCTCTATTAAATATAGTTCATCTTCAGAAAAAAACTCTTTCCATGTCCCTGTTTTTCCACCTCTCATATGACTCTCTTTAGATGAAGAACTTTTTTGATCACCTGCCAAAGTTTTACCCATTTTAAGTTCTAATTTTCGTAATGCTTCTGGAGTCACAAGTTCCAAAGTTTTTTCAAATAATTCCATTCTATTATCTATAGATAAATCAAAACTATAATATTTTAAAATAGCAGATAACTCTTCTTTTGGATTTTTTACAAGTTTTTCATAAGATAGCATCTTTATGTTATCTGGATATTGTTTTTTCATATAATCATAACTAATATACATTTTTAAATATTGATTTACTAATAATAAAATGGACTCTTTATTATCCAGACCACTATTTTCTAGCGGTGCTATATGGTTTTTAAAATGTTTTGATAATGAAATAATTTGATCTAAAGGATTTCTATATAAAAATATTATTTTGACATTCTCATTTAAATTTGGATACAAAATATTTCTAAATTTTTCTATTAAAAATATATAATTCATATCATTATTATCATATTTTTCTTTTATGCTATTATTCCATTTTTTTCTTAGACTATTTGTACATAAACTTTCAAATCCAGGACAATAATTATGAGATACTAAAAACCATCTAAAATCTAAACTATCATGCATGGAAGCACTCCATCCACCTTTAACCACTTCTATTGGCATTAAATTTTTATAATTTAATGTTCCAGATAAAGCCATATGAAAGTAGTTAAAAAAATATGTTATAAAATTTGTTCCACTGCGAGGCATTGTTCCTAAATAGAATCCTTTTTTACCAATCCAGTCAAGATAATCTTGAGTTATATTACCATCTACAATAGGAATAACCCCTTCTACTTTCAAGTCAAATGAAAATTTATTATTAATCATTATTTTTGTCAATGACATTTCTTTCCTTTTTTATTTAAAATTACCTATATAAATTATGCAATAATCAATCTATTAAATACTTACTTTTTAAAAAAACAAAAAGTACCTTTATCAGTACTATGTTAATTACTAAACTAATATCTATTTTAGAAGTTATACTCACTATTTTTTAATACTTGAAGAGACTTGTGTAAACTTTCTATTTACAGGAATATCTTTTTTTATTTTCTAAGTTTTTAAAGTCATCTTACGACAAACCATGGATTAAGTAAATTTTCTTTGTTATACTCTAAATGTAATTTTGTTTTATATTTATATACCCTTTTTCCAGACTCTAAAATTATCGCATGAGCTGCCGCTGTATCCCACTCCATAGTAGGTGCTAGTCTTGGGTATATATCGGCAATACCTTCAGCAACTAAACATAACTTTAGACTACTTCCCTTTGAGATAAACAGTTTCTCTTTTTCTGTTTCTATACTCTCAATAAATTTCTGTGTCTCCTCATTCATATGGGACTTACTAGCTACGATAATAAATTTCAACTTCTCATCTGTATCTATTAGTTTATTGCCATTTTTAAAAGCACCATGTCCCTCTTTTGCATAGTATAAATCGTTTAAAGCTGGAGCATAAACAACACCGAGGACTGGTCTATTTTGATAAATAAGCGCAATATTTACTGTAAACTCTCCATTTTTCTTTATAAACTCCTTTGTTCCATCTATTGGGTCTATACACCAGTAATACTTCCAATCTTTTCTCACACTATAAGAAACTTCACTATTTTCTTCGGATAGAATAGGAATATTTGGATAGAGTTTTTCTAAAGCAGAACAGATAATCTCATTTGATTTTAAATCAGCTTCTGTCAAAGGGGATTTATCATCCTTGTACTCTATACTAAACTCTCTAGTATAGATTTCCATTATTGCACTTCCAGCATCGAGTGCTATATTTTTAATATCCTCTATTTTTATACTACTAAGCATACAAGAAACCTTTTTCTTCTAGATATAAAACTATTTTATCTACATTTTCATCTAAACTATTAGAGCTGTTATCCAGATATATTTCAGGATTAACTGGTGTTTCATATGGACTATCTATACCTGTAAAGTTTTTTATCTCCCCTGCTCTTGCTTTTTTATAAAGTCCCTTTACATCCCTTTGTTCACAAATATTTAAAGGTGTATCGACATATATCTCTATAAACTCATCGCTTTGAACAAGCGACCTTACTCGATCTCTATCCTCTACAAAGGGAGAGATGAAAGCACTTAAAACTATAAGTCCACTCTCAATAAAGAGTTTAGAGACTTCACCCACTCTTCTTATATTTTCAACCCTAGCCTCTTCATCAAATCCCAAGTCAGCATTTAAACCATACCGAAGATTATCTCCATCCAACAAAAAGGTATGGTGACCTAAGTCATAGAGTCTCTTCTCTATAGCATTCGCTAAACTTGACTTTCCACTCCCACTTAGACCCGTAAACCACAAGATAGTCGGTTTCTGTTTTTTAAGTGAAGCTCTCTCTATTGTAGTGATGTTTGACTTATGCCAGAGGATGTCATTTGACATAGTTTTCCTTTATATATTTTACTATTATTAGGACTGCCTCATCCACACTAAGATTATCAGTATCAATAACTATTTCAGCATATTGAGGCTCTTCATAAACATCATTTACCCCAGAAAAGTTCTGATACTCACCTTTTAAAGCCTTTTCATACTTTCCTTTATAATCCCTCTTTTTACAACTTGATAGTGATGCTTTAACATAAACTACAATATTATTTTTCACCATTACTCGAATCGTTTTTCGAGACTCTCTATATGGTGATACAAATGAAGCTACAGTTGAGATAGAGTTATGTTGCAGTGTTTGGATGAGATGCCCTATTCTCTTCATATGACTGTTTCTATCCTCTCTTGAGTAACCTATGTTTGGAATAAGTTCGCGTATATCTTTTGAGTCAATTCTTTCTAAAGGAATATCTAGCTTTTTAAGTTCTTCGTAAACCCCATCTGCAATAGTTGTCTTACCACTAAGAGGTAAACCTGTAAACCAAAGATTAAAAGGATCTATTTTTTTTCTTCCCCACCTAACTTTAAACCAAGCACGCTCATGTACCCAGTAAAGTCCAATTTTAAACAGAGTTTCTATCATACCTGCAGCAATTGCTAAATCAAGTCTATCAAAGAAAAGATAGACGATAACTATAGTTGTAGATGTTGCAAGAACTCGCCAACTGATGCCCTTTACAATCGAGCGCTTATTTGTCTCTTTATACATTAGATAGCTCTACAGTTCCACTCTGGAAAATTATCTCGTACATATTGATTAAGAGCTTTCTCTTCATTAGTATATTCTCTACTTAATTCCATATCTGTATCTTCATATTTTTGAGTCAGACCCATTATCATACCTGCTCCGACTGTATTGTTTGTGATTCTATCAACTACTATAAAACTTCCTGTCTCTCTGTTTTGCCTATAAGTATCAAATGCTATAGGATGAGTAAGCAGAAGCCTACACGAGGATATATCATTTAAAGCTAAACTCTTTACCTCATCTTTTTCATAAGTATTTATATCTACCTTATAGTTGATAGCTTCAAAAATTCCAGAGATAACAGAGGTAGCTCTTTTTATGTCATAGTTTTTTTCTGTATCCATCTCACTCTCATCCATCCAAACTAACATAACATCTAAAGAGTTTGAAAGACTAGGGAGAGCATCGCTATGGACTATCATATCTCCACGACTAATATCTACTTCATCTTCTGTTGTAATAGTTATAGCCATTGGGACAAAAGCTTCTTTAGAGAGAGATTTACAATTTCTTTCTGTAATATCTCCACTATTTATAATACTTTTTACTCGTGTAGATTTTTGAGATGGTAGAACTGTAATCTTATCACCTACTTTAACACTTCCCGCAGCTATAGTCCCACAAAAACCTCTAAAATCCAAGTTAGGACGATTAACATACTGAACAGGAAATCTAAACTTTTCTTCTTTAATTTTTTTAGAAATATCCATAGTATCAAGTAAGCTTAGAAGTGGTTTTTCTGAAAACCAAGGCATATTTTCACTTCTATCTACTACATTATCCCCATCAAGAGCACTCAAAGGAATATAATATGTATTCTTAATCTTTAACTCGTTAGCGAGTTGTACATAATCCTGAGAAATCTTCCCAAATACCTCTTGATTATAATCAACTAAATCCATCTTATTAATAGCCACAATAATATGCTCAATACCTAAAAGAGAAACTATATAACTATGTCTACGAGTCTGAGAGAGTATCCCTTTTCTAGCATCTATAAGTATAATTGCCACATCAGCTGTTGAAGCTCCTGTAACCATATTTCTTGTATATTGCTCATGCCCGGGAGTATCTGCAATAATAAACTTACGATTTTCTGTTGTAAAAAATCTATATGCCACATCAATAGTAATACCCTGTTCTCTCTCACTCTGAAGACCATCAACAAAAAGAGCCATATCTATCTTCTCTCCTGTTGTCCCATACTTCTTACTTTCACTCTCAACAGCTGCTAGCTGATCATCAAGAATCATTTTAGCATCATAAAGTAGACGACCAATGAGTGTACTTTTACCATCATCTACACTGCCACAGGTCAAAAACCTAAGCATATCTTTATCTTCATGCTCTTTTAAATAATTGGTAATATCCATTAAAAATATCCCTCTTTTTTTTTCAGTTCCATAGCTCCAATTTGGTCTTTATCTATAAGTCGTCCCTCTCTCTCACTACTTGTTGATAGAAGCATCTCTTTTATAATTTGAGTGAGAGTAGTTGCTGTCGAGTTAATTGCCCCTGTTAATGGGTAGCAACCTAATGTTCTAAAACGAACCATCTCTTTTTTTGCAGTTTTTCTAAGATTCACAGGCATTCGTTCATCGTCTACCATCACTTTTATACCTTCATACTCCACAACTTCTCTCTCTTTAGCAAAATAAAGAGAGGGAATGTCTATACCCTCTTGATAGATATACTGCCATATATCTAACTCTGTCCAGTTACTAATAGGAAAGACTCTTACTGACTCACCCTTTTCTATAGAAGTATTATAAATACTCCATAACTCTGGTCTCTGATTTTTAGGATCCCATCTATGGTATTTATCACGAAATGAAAAAATCCTTTCTTTAGCACGAGACTTTTCTTCATCACGTCTTGCTCCACCTATAACAGCATCATATTTTCCCTTATTAAGAGCCTGTTTAAGTGCTTCTGTTTTCATAATATCGGTATGAACTTTACTGCCATGTTCAAAAGGAGATATATCCATATCTATACCCTCTTGGTTTGAGTGCACAACTAAATCAAAACCCAACTCTTTGACTTTTTTATCACGAAACTCTATCATCTCTTTAAATTTCCAAAGAGTATCAACATGAAGGAGAGGAAATGGAAGTTTACTTGGAGCGAAAGCTTTCATTGCTAAATGTAGCATAACAGAGGAATCTTTTCCAACAGAGTACATCATCACAGGGTTATCAAACTCTGCTGCAACTTCACGAAGGATGTAAATAGATTCTGCTTCTAACTGTTTTAAATGACTTAACTGGTTCATACTAAAAATTTTAATATCTCATTTTTAATATCGTTTGTACCAAGAGAATTTTTTGCATGAACTCCCTCACGACTTCCAACTTCAAAAGTATATTTCTTATCAAACCCTAAGTTAACTATCTCTTTATCTTTAAAGTTGTAATTTATCTCTGCATCTAAGCCACCACTTGATATAAAGGCTTCTTCTATAGTGATTATTTTTTTTATATTTTTTAATGATTCTTTTAGTTTACCCTTGTCATAAGTATTTATATAGTATAAATCTATGAGAGTGATACCAAATTCTTTTGCTAATACTACCACTTTTTGAGTCATATAGCCAGTAGAGATTATTGCTAAATTTTCACCCTCTTGTAAAACTCTAAATCCATCATCAAAATTCTCTATAGTTTGGGATAAACTCTCCATTGGTTTTGCATCGAAGCGTATGTATTTTGGCTTTTTAAGAGAGAGTGTTCTCTCTACATAAGCTTCAGACAGAGAGTAATCACTAGGCGAAAAAACTTCCATATTTGGCAAGGTTTTCATAATTGAGAGATCTTCTAAGCAGTGATGTGTTGGTCCACTCATCGCATAACTCACACCAGCACCTACACCGATGATATTTATATTCATCTCTCTTACTTGAGAGAGGATTGAAATATTTACACGTATCTGCTCAAAACATCTCATTGTAATAAAAGGTGCAATAGCATAAACATAAACAGTAAAACCTTCTAATGCTAAACCGGTTGCAACATTAATTAAGTTTTGTTCAGCTATACCAACATTTATAAATCTCTCTGGATAATCTTCACGAATTTCATCTAAAATAGGTGCTCCAAAATCAGCTGAAAGAAAAAAGATTGTTTTATTAGTTTTCATTTTCTCATACAAGGATGCTAAAAAAGTATCTCTCATCGCCTTAATCTGCATTTTGAATCTCCTCTATTAAGCTATCAATATCATCTGCTTTAATAGAAAGTATATGGCTTAAGGAGTGTGTCTCTAAAAATGGCACACCCTTACCTTTTATAGTATTGACGATGACAACTTTTGGTTGTTGGTCTCTATTTGAGATAGCCTCTTTGAGCATTGATGAAACCTCTCCTATATCGTGTCCATCTTTAACCTCATATACTTTCCAATTAAAAGCTTTGAACTTATCATTTAAAGAGCTGAGATTGATGATATTTTTACTAAAGTCTAACATTGAAACACGATTATAGTCCACGATAAGAGTTAGATTATCTAAGTTATGTTGAGGTGCAAACATTATTGCTTCCCAGTTTGAGCCCTCATTGAGTTCTCCATCACCAGTAAGTATCACAACACTCTGCTCTTTTGCTTTTCTCTTAAGTGCTACAGCCATACCGCACCCAACACCTAAGCCATGTCCTAAAGAGCCATTAACTGTCTCATATCCAGGGATAATAGGATCAGGTATACCCCCTAAAAATGTTCCATCTTGACAGACATTTTCAAGCTCTTTTGCATCGAAAAAACCAAGATCAGCTAAGAGTGGGTACATAGAGATTGAACCATGTCCTTTAGAAACTATAAATCTATCACGACTCTCATCTCGAGGGTCTTTTGGATTGAATGTGAGTATATCCCCATAGTAGAGAGATACAAAAATCTCTACAGGAGAAAGCGAAGATGCTACTCGTGTCTCTGGCGCATTTTTATGTATTTTTAAAGTCTCGCAACGGATAAATTTTGCTTTTTCTTTTAGTAATGCAATCTTACTCATAGTTTTCCTTATACCATTTATAGGTTTTTTCTAAACCCTCTTGGAAACTTGTAGTTGGTCTATACCCAAGAGCTAATAACTTACTACTATCAAGTAGTTTTTGCATTGTCCCATCAGGCTTTGAAGTATCCCACTCTATCTTCCCACTATAGTCTACTACTTTTGAGATAGCCTCTGCTAACTCTTTTATTGAGTAGTCAACCCCTGTACCTAAGTTATAGTGAGTGTTTTGGAGTCTATTTGCATTTTGCATCAGAAATATACTGGCATTTGCCACATCTTCACTAAAGATGAACTCTCGTCTAGGATTACCACTACCCCAAAGAGTTAAACTCTCTTTATTCTCTTTTTTAGCACTGTCTATTTTTCTAATTAGTGCTGAGAAAACATGAGAATTTTCTAAATCAAAGTTATCATTAGCTCCATAAATAGAGTTTGGAATCACACAGATAAACCTATTAGTGTTGTACTGAGTGTTATAAGATTTACACCCTATGACACCTGTAATTTTTGCAGCAGCATAGCCCATACTTGTCTCTTCTATAGCACCACTAAGCCAATACTCCTCTTTCATAGGTTGCTCACACACTTTTGGGTATGTACACGAAGAGCCATAAAAGATTACATTTTTTACTTTATACTTGTTTGCTACTTCAAAGATATTGTCTTGGATAAGTAGGTTTTCATGTAGGTAAGAAGCAGGTTCTGTTTTATTTCCTATAATGCCACCAACTTTTCCAGCAGATAAAAAAACAAAATCTATACTATTTTGCTTAAAAAAACTCTCAACAGCACTTCTCTCTGTCAGTTCTAACTCTTGATGTGTTTTTGTAAGAATATTTTCGTATCCACCCTCTTGTAGCATTTTAAGTATAGTACTTCCTAAAAGTCCTGTATGTCCTGCTACATAGATGATGGAGTTTTTGTTAAACATTGCTAAACTTAGAGTTATTTATGATAGTGTAACCTTTTATAAGCTCTTTTATTCCCATTCTTAAACTGTGTTTGGGTTTAAATCCTGTTGCTTCTATCTTATCATTTGATACTATGTAGTTTCTTTGGTCTGGGTCCTTGCCTATCTCTGCTTCCATGATGGTAAAGTTTGGAACCTGCTCTTTGATGATGTCACAGAGTTCAAGTTTTGAGAGATTTGCATCTGAAAGACCGACATTATATGCCTCACCTTTCATACTCTCAAAATTATTGATACCATGGATGAAAGCATTTGCCACATCACGAATATGAATATAATTACGTTTAAAATGCCCCTCAAAGATAACTATAAAACCATCATTTACAGCTCTATATGTAAAGTCATTTACAAGTAAATCCAAGCGCATTCTTGAACTCATACCAAAAACAGTTGCAAGTCTAAAACTCATAGAATTTTCACGCTCTAAGATGATTTTTTCTGCTTCTACTTTTGTAATACCGTAAGTAGAGATAGGGTTTAATGGAGTCTCTTCAGTACAGTAGATACCATCTTGTCCAACACCATAACCACTATTTGTGATAGGCATAAGAACTCTTTGCGAAGGAGAGAGGACATCTGAGAGAGTTTGAATTGCATCTCTGTTTGTCGAGATTGTTCCAATCATATCACGATTACAAAGTGGTGCCCCAACTAATGCAGCAAGAGGGATAACTACATCCATATTTTTAGTAACACGTTTAAGTAGTTCTTTATCTCTTGCATCACCCTTGATGACATTGAATGCATCTAAGTGACATACTTCTGCTAAAGAGTTTTGACCAAACATAAATGTATCTAAAACTGTTACATTATGACCATGTGCTAAAAGTTCAGGAACCATTACAGAACCTAAATATCCTGCTCCACCCGTGATTAATATATTTAAACCCATCTTATAAATCCTTTAATGTTGTATAGAGTAAATTTATCTCATTTGTCATATCTTTTGGTGCATTACCTACAAAAAATCCATTGTTATGTGCATAACTAGCATTTGTAGATTTTGTTACTTCATAGTCAAAGTATTTTATAACGTCATGTTCTAAAAAATTTCCACCTGTAATGATTCTATAGCCTATCTCTGCATCTTTAAGTGATTTAAAGACTCTTTCCCTTGTAAGAGAAGTATCTGGATGCAGTATAAGAGTAAAACTAAACCAAGAGCTCTCCCCAACCTCTTTTTGAATGATAAATCGACTATCATCTTTAAACTTACTCACAAAATATGCAGCATTTTTTCGTCTATGCTCTATCATTGCTGGGAGTTTTTTAATCTGCTTAAGTCCTAAAGCACCTTGAAGTTCTCCAGGACGAACATTGTAACCAGGGAGTATAAATCTATAGGCTTCAAAGAAGTCATCCTCTTTTTTCTCATAAATAGGGCTATTTTCATCTTGGTCTCTTGTCCAACCGTGGTTACGAAGTGATTTACAGAGTGAATATATCTCCAAATCATCTGTCACTATCAAACCACCCTCCATAGTCGATATATGATGAGAAAAAAATGTTGAAAAAGTATTTACTAGACCACTTGTACCAGTATACTTTCCATTATATTTCGCACCCATTGACTCACAGTTATCATCAAAAAGCATAATATTATTTGTTTGACATATCTCTTCTATGGCATCATAGTAGTTCGGATTTCCTAAGACAGATACAGTTAAAATCATTTTTGTTTTTGGACTGACTGCTTTTTTCAACTCGTTTATATCATAGTTTAGTGTATCTAACTCCACATCAACAAACTTTAGTTTAAGTCCATATTGTTGAAGAGGGTAAAATGTAGTTGCCCACGAGATACAAGGGACAATAACCTCATCTCCACGCTCTAAGGGAGAGTCACTTTTATGAAAAAGTGCTGCAATTGATACAAGGTTAGCAGAACTTCCAGAGTTTACCATCACCGCATATTTTTTACCAAAAAATGCTGCGAACTCCTCTTCAAAAGCCTTTACATTTTTTCCCATACTAAACATATCGCTCTCTATAACATCAAACATAGCCTGTTTTTCTTCTTGCCCAAATGTTGAGTATGCTAACTCATATTTCATATATTTCCCCTATTTTCATCTTCGTAAACTACTATTTTAGAGCCTTCATAATCAAAGTTAAAAGGTATATGCAGGTAGCCATCAAGTGCTTCTATTACTCTTTTCTGACTCTCTTTTTCTACATAAAATACCATAAAACCTCCACCACCAGCACCAAGAAGTTTCCCTCCTATCGCACCAGCACCTAAAGCTTTTGTATACATCTCATCTATTTCTATATTTGTTATTTTTGTTGAGAGCGATTTTTTCAACTCCCAAGTAGTGTTTAGTAACTCTCCAAACTCTCTGAGTTCTCTTTTCTCATCTGTTAAAATATCATAAGCATTAGCAACAAGAGATTTCATCTTATTAAGATTATCTATATTTATAGAAGTTTTCTCTCTCTGCTCTTGTACTATTTCAGATGCTGTGCGAGAGAGTCCACTAAAAAAAAGCATCGTGTTATCTTGAAACTCTTTAAGTCTTTCACCTTTCATAATGATAGGTTTCACACTTATCTCACCATTTGCTAAAAATTCTATCACATTGAGACCACCATAAGCAGCAAAAGCTTGGTCTTGAGAACCTACATTTTCTTTTATAAGATTTTGCTCTATATGAATCGCCTCTTTTGTGAGGGAATCTTTAGAAATTATCTCTCCATGAAGTGCATGAAGAGCATGCACTAGACCGACGGTAAATGCTGAACTAGAGCCCATTCCACTACGTGCGGGTATATCTCCATCATGATGAATTGAAATTCCATTCTGAATTTTAAAATACTTCAGTGTCTCTCTAACTGAGGGGTGTACTATCTCATCTTCAGATTTTACATTTTCCTGTTTTGAATAAACTATTCTGTGTTTATAGTCAAAAAAAGGTGGCAAAGTACGTAAGTTTAAGTATGAATATTTATCTATAGTTACACCAAGTGTTCTGCCACCATGTTCTAAATAATACTCAGGGTAGTCAGTACCTCCACCAAAAAATGATATACGATGTGGTGTTCTTGATAAAATCAAAAAAGTTCCTTAAAATCTATTTGTGCTTTTTTATAATCTTGCGGTATTCCTATATCGACAAAATAGCTATCTTCTATATAGTAGGTTGTACTATTTTGCTCTTCTAAAAAACTCTCAAATGAGAAGACTTTCTCATCTATCCCTTCTAATATATCTCTCTTAAGAATATAAACACCAGCATTAATCAAACCATCTTCTATAAAGGTTTTTTCTCTAAAAGATATGACTCTATTTTCATCAACACTCACACTTCCATATCTATCAAAATTTTTCATTGGTTTGAGTGAAATTGAGAGATTACTAGAAACTGATTTAGTATAAAATTTCTCTATATCAAGGTCATAAAATGTATCGCCATTAAGTACCAAAATATTCTCATCAGTGTTAAATAGACTCAGTGCTTTTTTGATAGCGCCTCCTGTTCCCAAAGGCATATCTTCAGATGAGTAAATAATATTTATATCTTTATATCTATCCTTAAAATAGTTTTTTATTATATCTTGTTTATATCCCACACACAACACAACTTCATCAACTCCTGAGTTGTTTAACTTCTCTAAAACATACTCTAAAAATGGTTTTTCATTAATCTGAGCCATAGGCTTTGGAATATTTTTTATGACACTTTGAAGTCTCGTACCAAAACCTCCCGCTAATACTACTGCTTTCATACTGACTTTTCTTTTTTATTCTCTTTTATCTCAGTAACAATATGCTTAGCAAAGGCAAAAGAACATGTAAATGCAGGGCTTACAGCATTTAATATATGTGTTGAATTTTTCCCATGCTCTATAACAAAATCCTGTACCAACTCATTTGTCTCAGTATTTAAAAGCTGTGCTCTTATCCCTGCTGGTATAGCTTGAAAGTTATCTCCAATCTTATAAACCATATCTTTAGCCTTTTTAATAAAAACTGACTTTATATAGTTTTTCATCTCACTTATGGCAAGTGTTCTAAAATTAAAAGAGTTATATAAGAATAGTTTTGCTTCATAATAGAGAATCTCTGACATCTCACTAAAAGAAAAATTATCAAATCCACTATAGTTTTCTCTCCAAAATGCTGGTATAGCCGTAGGACCTATTTTTATACTACCATCAACTGTTACAGTATAGTGAACTCCTAAAAATGGATTTGCTAGGTTTGGAACAGGATATATATTTGTTTTTATTGCTGTTTTATCATCCTGATACTTAAGATATATTCCTTTAAAAGGAAGAAGTGTATAACCTTTTGCAAGTCCAAATTTTTGTGCTATTTTGTCTGAGTAGGCACCTGCTGCATTTATTAGATACTCATACTCAAAATATTTATCTTCAAATTTTGTACTAAACTTAAATTCTACTCCTAGCTCTTGTAAAACATCTTTTAGTTTTAAACAGACCTCTGTAGGATTAAGGGAAGCTGTAGTTGGAGAGTATAAAGCTTTTTTATATGTCTTTATATTTGGATCTATCTTGTAAAGTTCATTTTCATCTATTAGATTTATTTCAACTCCATTTATTTCTGCTCTTTTCTGTAATTCTAAAAGACCTTCAAGTTCAAACTTATTTTTAGCTATCACTACTTTTTTTGTCTCATTAATGTAAATGTTGTTATTGGCACAGAACTCTTTCATAAGTCTATTTCCATCAACTGTAAATTTTGCCTTTAAGCTATCTGCACTATAGTAAAAACCTGCATGCAAAACTCCACTATTTCTTCCACTTGCATGCTTAGCAACATCTTCTTCTTTATCGATAATAATTATGCTGATATTCGAATATTCTTTTTTTAATTCGTAGGCTATCGTCATACCAATGATACCTGCACCAACTATTAGGTAATCATATTTTTTATTTTTCATTTTTACCAAATCTTTTTTCTAAAGAGTATTCTATTTCTTTTCTTTGATGAGCAATATAGAAAGCTTGGAGATTTATATTTTTTAATAATTCTGAAAAAAGTCTAAAATAGACAAATTCATATAAATTCTCATTTAAATTATCAATATTTAAAAAATCTTCATATAATAATTTATGTATACTGTATCCTTTATCCGCTAGTTCTTCCTCTGAGTAACCAAAATAATTCGGATTATTAATGATAGGATGAGATCTCTTTTTATGAATTGCTATAGCATCATTGATACTTAAAGTATTAACACTAATATTATGATGTATAGTAATAATATTACAATTTAATCTAGTTTTTTCAAATATATTATAATCATAAATAGAATTATGTGTTGATATAAGTATATCTATCTCTTGACTAAGAGTGTATAAATCTTCAGGTATTATCTTTTGAATCCTATTTTTAAAATCTAAAAAAAGTATTTGAATTTGACTATCAATAACCTCATGAAAACAGATATATTTTAATTTTACTTCCGGAAATCTAATTAATAATTCTTTAATATAATTAATAAACTCTATATCCTCTATATTCTCTTTTACAGCCAAGAAACCTATATTATTTTTTCTTGATCTTTTTTCTATTTTTTCTTGAGTTTGTGCTCTTTTCAAGTTATCTTTAAAAAGAGACTCTTTGTAAATTGATATATTATTTGTATATTCTCTTAATATCTCTAGCAGCTCCCCAGATTTAGCTTCCTTGATAGTTTTAAATTCAAAATGTTGTTTATAAGTACTTGATAAATCTTGATCATATGAACATGTTAATGTAGCTAAACTATTATTATCTAGATATTCATTAGTCTCTATTATATGTTTAATTTTTAATGCATACTCAACTTTTTCCCTCTCTATAAAATTTCCAATAGCTCCCTCATAAGTACTTTGAATTTCATATATAGTTTTCTTAACAATAGCATCTATTTTTTTAATATGTCGCTTTTTATTTTTTAAACCTTTTATATTAAAAAAATCTATAACTATAGGGAACATATAAAGAAAATATTTATAATAAACTTCCCTTATATTACTACTTTTAAGACTGTTCTCTTTTAATATACTATAGAGTAATGAGACCAAATTATTCATATATTTATCCGAATCTACATATGAAATATTCTTAAAACATAAATCCAACTCTTTTTTAAGATCTAAAATATATTTATATCGTTTTCCCATAGATTTTTCACTATCATCATCTATCTTTTTTATAGAGTGTGTTAGTAGTAACTGGAGAAGGGAACTGTAAAGTTTTTGCTTATCTACCTTTTTATATGAGTGCATCCCAATATCGGCAATTTTTATTCCCTTAGCAGATCTAAGTTTAGCACCATCGCTAAGGTTATAAATCTGTTGAGTATCACTCTTAATATTTTCAATATTATTATATATAGCTTGAATTGAAGCATTGAATAATGGGGTTGTATATACTAACTCTTCTAAATTACCTTCGACTGAAATAAAAGTTTTTCGAAGCCCCATTTTACTCGAGAAACTCTTTTTATTATCAATATCTGTTTTATCGTGGTATCTATGCTTATCAGAGTGTGTTTGACCTGTTTTTTGATCAACTGCTAAATCAAGACCTAAAAGATATAACTCTTTCGTATTAAGGAGTAGGCTAATTAATACAGATAATGTCCCCACACAAGGGGTTGATATACTTTTTTTCTTATTAGAATAATATGTATCTCCCTCAAATTGAAAGACACTTTCTTTGGGAAACATTTCTCTTATAAGAGCAGGAGTGAATGATTCAAAGATAAATATAGTATCTTCTAAAAATGTTTTAACATCAAAACCTTGGAAATAAAGAGTAGATGCTCCTAATCCATCAATATGTGTTACAATATCTGGCTTAACATTAATGTCGTAAAGTCTTTTTAATACAGCAGATGCACACACTATCACAAAATTATGATGATTCTCTTTTAACCACTCTATATTTTTCTCAAATGATGGGCCAGCAGCTAGTAAAAGAACTGGCATATCGGTGAGAAGAGTATCTGTAAAATGCTCCGTCAAATTAAGGATGTTATATCCACTATTTATAAATTCCAAAGCTCTTAAGTTTTTTTCTATATGCAAACCATACGGAAAAGTTAAAAAATCTTGAGAAATCACTGAATTCTGAATTCGTTTGATTTTATCATATGAATGAGTTTTTAGATGTGTATACTTAAATAATTTATTATAAACAAAATTACTTTCAATAAATTTTTGCATACTTCGTGCAAATATATACTCATCTTCTGCTATACAAAAATGTATTTTACTATCTTTACCTATCTCATAATATTTTGTTACAAATAAGGATAATCTAAAAAATTCTAAATTATCCTCTATTAATAAATATTCTTTAGATTTTATTTTTTTATCTATCAGTTCTATATGTTGGCCAAGTCCAATACCAATAAATATAAATTTTTCAATTCTATTCATAGAATCATTTTTAGAACTATTATCTATAATATAATTTTTTAAATAGTAGATACCTTCATTTCCTCTATTTCTCTCATTAAGGTTGGCTAAAAACTCATTCGATGATTTTTCCATCCCTATATTATTAAAAACAGCCTCATTTTTTTTAAAACTTATATTATCTGCTATTTTTTGAGAAAATCTATTACTATTCTCATTATAAATATATTTATCACTACTCAACTCTTTGATATCAAAATAGTTATTTATATACTCTAAATCATACTGCTGTGTGTACATACCATTTTCTAACATTTGGGAAAAAGAGTTTATGAGTTTGTAAAGCTGCGGATGTTGACGAGAAAAATAGTTTATATTATTTTGATATGTTTGAATTGCTATCTCTTCAACAGATTCCATCCTACAAAAGCCTTTTTTTTAATCTAAATTATATGACATTATTGTATCAAAATAAGCTGATTTATTGGTACTATACTTGCTATTTACTGTAAATACTATAAAAAGGGTTTATATATGAAGGTCGTTGCTTTTTTACCAGCTAA
>Ga0256826_1000669_pt1 | contig 20958 bp, 19 predicted proteins | sample CV79metaG_FD_185975 | JGI IMG/M metagenome (GOLD analysis project Ga0256826, IMG submission 185975) | Hydrothermal vent microbial communities from East Pacific Rise, Pacific Ocean - CV79 | ecosystem: Environmental > Aquatic > Marine > Hydrothermal vents | place: Pacific Ocean: East Pacific Rise...
TGGAGAGATGAGCTTTATAGATATGTGAATGCTCATGCCAAGAGTGATTATCGAATGTTTCCCCCTTCTAAAAAGCATCTCTATCGTGGTATTGCTTTGCCTTCTATTTATGGAGAAGAGTTGAAAATAGTGGTTGCTATTGATACCTCAGCTTCTATTGATGATGAGTTATTAAAAATCTTTTTGGCTGAACTGTATGAGATAATGCAGGTCTTTACCCATTATGTGATTGAGCTGATAGAGTGTGATGCTAAAATTCAGAATGTTCAACGATTGACACCACAAGAGCCACTGGAACCAACGCTAAAAGGGGGAGGTGGAACGAATTTTATTCCTGTATTTGATTATATAGAGAGTTTAAATGAAGATTTCAAATTTTTAATCTATTTTACCGATGGAAAAGGTTCATTTCCTCGTTATGAACCTCTTATTGATACCTTATGGGTTATGCCCCAAAAAGAGAATGTTCCTTTTGGAGAGTTGTTAGAACTACGGAGTTAACGGTGCTTCAGCATCTCGAACACAGCGTAAACAGGTTGTAATGTTGCTGTTGTTGAATGGAGTGATTTCTCCTATCGTATCGCTATTCATATTGGTATTTATAATATTGAGTTGTTCTTTATCTAAACCAAGAGCATTAATGCAAGAAGGGGAGTTGTAATGCAGTGAAATATCGGTTTCTTTAACGGCTTTCATAAGGGTTTGGTACTCTATGTCCGTAGGTACTCTCCAATCATTGTATGAGGCAAAGGTTAAGTTTCTACAATAACTTTCTGCTTTTTCTTTAATAATAATATGGTTGTTTTCTGGAGTAACATCAAAACTAATACATCCATCTTCTATCGTTTGATTCTCTTCGTTGTTTTTTTCTTTTTTTTCTATACCGTTAACCCACTCCAATTTAGTATACCTATCTTGCAGAATGGTCTGTTGATCAAAACTGATGGTTGTAAATCTTTTTGAGTTGTTGTCTTCTGGAGAGGCAGAGAGTTGAGTGATTAGTAGCAAGGCTAATAGAGTTTTATATTCCCATTTCATAATTTTTATCCTTTATATATTTATAGTATAAATATCAATATAAAATAACATAAAAATTTATAATTTAAGATTATTTATTATAAATAAAAGTAAGAAAAAATGATTTTTTACGTATCTGAATTCTTCAGCTCTTTCTCTACTTTACAGATGTTTATGGTCTGCTATAATACGTTTATGAATAAACAAGTAGATATAGCCATTATAGGGGCAGGAGCTAGTGGATTGATGTTTTCAGCACTACTCGATAATAAAAATATAGTTTTAATTGATAACAATCCCAAAGTCGGATCGAAGATATTAATTTCGGGTGGTGGTAAGTGTAATGTTACAAATGGAAAAGTCAAACCCATGAATTATTTAGGAGAACAACGTTTTATCCGAAATATTATTAAACGATTTGACCAATATGATTTGTTAAAATGGTTGTCTTTTCGGGGTTTAAAGCCGATTGTTCGTACACGAAATCAGTATTTTTGTGAAAATTCTGCCAAAGAACTACTTGATGTCCTTAAAGCAGAAGGTTCATCTAAAAGATATTTTTTAAATACAAAAGTTCAAACTGTAGAAAAAAAGGATATGCATTTTGAGATTTCAACAAGTAACGGAACGGTCGTTGCCGAAAAAGTTATTGTTGCTTCAGGTGGATTGAGTTTTCCTAAGATTGGAGCAACAAGCATTGGTTACGACATTGCAAAGTCATTTGGGCATACGGTTAATACCCTCTCGGCAGGACTTGTGGGCTTTACCGTTCAACCTGAACAGTTCTTTTTTAAAGAGTTGAGTGGTATTGCTATAGATGTAAAAATAACCATTGATAAAAAAGAGGTAGAGGGGGCATTACTCTTTGCACATAAAGGAATCTCTGGTCCAGCTGTTTTGGATGCATCACTCTATTGGAATAAAGGTAAGATAAGCATTGATTTCCTTCCTACTATAAGTTTAGAGAGTTTAAAATCTTCTAAAAAGAACATCAGTAAAATTTTAGGTTTGCCTAATCGAGTGGCAAAGCGTTTTTTAGAAGCATTAAAGGTAGAAGATAAATCAGCCAATAGACTAAGCCATCAAGAGTGGCAAAAAATAGAAGAGTTAAAAAAATACTCTTTTCCCCCTGCTGGAACATTTGGATATTCTAAGGCAGAAGTAACCAAAGGAGGGGTAGCTACTGATGAAATTGATGCCTCTTCGATGATGAGTAAAAAAGTGGAGAATCTCTATTTTTTAGGCGAAGTATTGGACGTTACAGGCGAATTGGGTGGGTATAATTTTCAGTGGGCATTCTCTACAGCATTTGTATGTGCAAAAGGATTAAATTGAGACCGTCTATTCTTTTTATAATTCTACTGCTTTTATTGGTATCGGGATGTACTAAACAGCCTAAAAAACCACTCTGTATTATTCATCCTACATCAAAGGATAGTAATATAACAGCTGAAGAAGAGAGTTCTGAAATGTCAAAAGAGGACGATGAGCTTAAAATTATTGATGATGGTGAAGGTGGAAGCAATGACGTTGAAGATGAATATTGTATCGTTGATGTTTTTACAGATAGCCTATTTTTAAATGGAGATAGAATAAAACTGATTCAAAATCTTGATGCTTTGCCTTGGGAGAAAAAGGCTCTTTTGAAGGTCTACAAAAAGCATAAAGAACTTTGGAGTAAGCAACAAAGAAAAGAGCTTCAGAAAATTTTAGAAGAGGATAAATATCTCTCTCTTTGTGGAGATAGACGCTATTACGATAATTTACTGTTTACATTAGAAGAGCCACAAGTGGATATTTTGCATTCGATACTTCTTTTAAAGTATTTGAATAATTTATCTCATGGGTGTCGGAAATGGGTTTCACAAAAAGCAAATAACGAGAACAGTCATAAAGATATTCCAAGTCTCTATCTTTTGGATATGATAGAAAAAGATGCCCTTGTAGAGCGTCTTTTTGTCCCTTTTGTTCCCAGACAAAAATCCTTTAAAATTGCTGTTCGAGAGTATAAAAAAATGAAAGAGAACGATGAAAAATCAAAAAAATTAAAAGATAAACGTTTAGAGATAGAGCAGATAAAAGAGACAGAAGAGTATCCTTCTTATAAAAAATAAAAAAGAGAAATGATGGCATTAAAAGAGATAAACTACAAAGAGCAACTATTTAAACTAAGTTACGAGATTATTAACCCAAGTCAAAAAGAATTCCTTCTTGTTTTACACGGTTGGGGAAGTAACAAAGAGATAATGAAGCAAGCATTTTCAAAAGAGTTAAAAGAGTATAAACATCTCTATTTGGACATGCCTGGTTTTGGTGCAAGTTCTAATGATATGATTTTAACGACTAAAGAGTATAGTGAAATAGTCAAACTTTTTTTAGAAACATTAAATGTAAAACCTAAAATAGTAATGGGTCACTCCTTTGGTGGAAAAGTAGCTACTTTATTAAATACCCCTTACTTAGTACTGATTTCATCAGCAGGAGTTGTAACGGTTAAACCGTGGTCTATAAAAGTAAAAATAGCTACCTTTAAATTGCTAAAACCTTTAGGGTTTGCAAAAATACGCGAACTCTTTATTGCTCCTGATGCAAAAAATATGAGTCATGAGATGTATGAAACTTTTAAAAATGTGGTTGATGAAGATTTTGAATCTGAATTTGCCAAATCTCAAAGCAGGGCATTATGCTTTTGGGGAATTGACGACACAGCTACCCCTCTGTATACAGGGAAAAAGATAGCAGGTCTAATCAAAAACTCTAAGTTTTACCCTTTAGAAGGCGACCACTTTTTCTTTTTGAAACATGCTGGGTTTATTGCTGATGAGATTAAAAATGATATAAATCAAAAAAGATTATAGTTTCTTAGATTATAATCCGATAATTATTTTTATTAAAGGGTCTAAATGACATTTGTACTAATTAAAACCATTCACTTATTTTCTGCATTCATCTATGGAGGTTTTCTCATTACAGATAATTTGTTTTTGAATAAAATGCCAAGAACGTTAAATGAGGAAGAGCATAAAAAAGCACGAGAGTCCTTTATGATGTTTGTTCGTAAAGTGGTTCCACCTGCACTTATTGTCGCTGTGCTTACAGGGCTTTATCTTATTACTCAAGTATTTGGAACAATAAGTGAAGAGGGAATGAGTCATTTTCAGATACTTCTATCTTTAAAAGCATTTTTAGGATTATGGTTAGGACTTCGTGGCTTTATGCAGGTTTATCTAAAAATTCAACCCTTGGTTTTTAAAGGGCATCAATTACCTTTTGCTTTTGTGTTGACGATTATCTTTTTGTCTCAGTTTATGCATGTGGGCTAAGGAATAAGATAAAAAAATCTTAAATGTTCGATGAAATCGAACCTACAAGTGCAAACATGTTAGAATACTCCTCTTAAAAACGATATAGGATAGATTAACATGGAACTGCTCAATATACTCTCAAACATTCTTTTTGTATTAGCTCTTGGCTTTTACTTTATGACCAATATGCAATGGTACTCGTATAAATTAAATCGAGTACTATTTCATCATACCAAAACATGGTGGCACTTGGTTTACTTTTTAATTCCTCTCTTTTTATATTTTGCTGTAAGTAGAGAGAGCAATTTTAGCATAGTGGTTACACTTATCTATATAGGTGCTATCTATATGTGGCGAAAAGAGCAAGACAAACCCTTGGTTTTTACAGGTCGTGTAAAACGTTTTTTTGCCTCTTTGGTGTTTTTTACACTCTTTTTAGCAATGATGAAATTTATTATAGAGTTTGAAGTATTGTTGGTCATTATTCCTCTGATGTTAGCATACTTTACTTCTAGTATGATGGAAGCGATGCTGTTTAGAGGCTTTGAAATGAAAGCTGAAAAAAAACTGGAATCTATGCCCAATATGGTGGTAGTTGGTGTGACTGCATCGTATGGAAAAACAAGTATCAAAAATTATATTGCTCATCTTTTATCGGCTAAATATACTGTCTATGCAACACCTCGTTCGGTCAATACTTTTGGTGGTGTTTTAAAAGACATTAATGATGATTTACCTTCTGATACCGAAGTGTATGTGGTAGAGATGGGTGCAAGAGGCGAAGGGGATATTATGGAAATTACTAAATTTGTTAATCCTCATTTAGCCGTAGTTGGAAAAATTGGTCCTGCACATATTGAATATTTTGGCAGTTTAGAGAACATACGAAATACAAAAATGGAAATTTTATCATCAGAACGCCTCAAAGAGGCATGGGTTCATGATTCGGCGATGTTAAGCCCAATTTCTCATGTTCATACTTTTGGACGAGAGCTTTCAGGAATCAAAGCAACTTTAGATGGTTTGGATTTTGAGATGGATAAAGAGTTGTATCATGCTAATATCTTGGGTTCATTCAATGCTATGAATTTGGGGCTATCTATCAAAATAGCTAAAGCTTTGGATATGGATGAAGAGACGATTAAAAAACAGTTAAATACCCTACAGCCAACACCTCATAGATTGCAACGTATTGATGCAGGTGGAAAAGTGATTTTGGACGATTCGTTTAATGGCAATATTGATGGAATGATGGAAGGATTTAATCTCTCTTCTACTTATGCAGGTAGGAAAGTGCTGATTACCCCTGGTTTGGTTGAAGTCGATGATGAATTTAACGTACAAGTAGCCCAAAGAGCGAATGAAGTATTTGATGTGGTTGTGCTTACAGGCGATTTAAATTATGAAATCTTCAAAGCCAATGTCGATGCTGATAAATTGGTAAAACTAGAGAGCAAAGATAAGATGCAAGAGATGCTTATCGAGCATACAAAAGCAGGAGATTTGATTCTCTTTGCTAATGATGCTCCAAGTTTTATTTAAGCAGTTTTTTTGAATTGATTAGCTTTTTATCGTTAATAACTTTCAAATTATTTTGATTTGGAAGTTCTTGCAGATGAGAATTTTTGATGCGTTTTCCACGCCAGTAATAGCCACCAATAACGCCACCTGTAGCCGTCATAACCAACAGTCCTGCTGTGACCATTTGTGCCAAAACAAACAGCCCTCCAAGAGCTAAAACTCCAGCAAATGAAGCTCCCACTTTGAAATTGGCTTTGGCATGGGTTTTGGTCGCTTCGTGGACAATCTCTTTTTGAGCTTCTTTCATGGTTTTGATTTTCTCTTTTTCAGCTTTTACTTTTATTTTCTCTTTCTCTTTCGCAAAATTACCTTCAGCTTTATAGAGAGCATCTTTTTTCTCATGAGCAGAGAGAGAGTTAAACCAAAAAGCGATAACCATCGCAATAAAGAGTAATGGAATAGTAATTTGTGCGATGCTTTGTGTCGAAAGTTCACTTGGAGCCAAATAGACTAAAATAGCTGTAGTAATTTGAACTAAAACAATACCAAATATAAATTTTATGAGTTGCAAAGTGTGTGCCTTTTTTGAATTTAGTTATTCTATCACGTTATTACTGTAACCATAACGTTAAATTTTTTGTTTTATAGGAACAGGGATAAGTAAAAGTAAACCTTGAAAATACTATTATTCTAACATGAAAAAATTAAAAAAAATAGTATAAGTTGATGAATGTATAAAAAAATATCAGAAGCCTTAGAGAACCCCTCCTTTTATAAATTGCTCAGTATGGGCATCAACAAAATTTTAAAATTTTTTAAACAACATATTACCTATCAAGCTGTGCTGATTCTCTCTTTAATCTCGTTTACTACCTCTTACTATGGATTTATATCCTTGGTTTCAGATGGGGCTTGGTTGACCAAGATACTCTTTTTTGCTGTAGTCGCTGTGATACAGTTAGCACTGGTCTACTCTATTTCTCAACTCTACATACAAGAGTTCTTTTCTCGGTATGTTTTAAGGGCTTCATTACTTTTAATTACCTACCTGTTATCACTTTTTATTAGTGTATTGTTTAGTTTTAATTTTTACTATAGAATTTTTTCAGCTTCTGAATTTTCTCAGCGAAATGTAACCCTTCAACTAGAGGAAGTGAAGCATGGTTTAGAAGATGCTCAAGGCAGTTTTAACTCGGTCTACATTTCTTTAAAAAAATTAAGCGACTATTCCATGAGTCAATCTATTGAAGAGCGTACTTATGGGGGAACTTGTGATGAAACCAAAATTCCTACCCCTGGTCCTAGAAGTGCATTACGAGAAGCTGAAAGTAAACTTTTTCAAAGCTATGTAAGCTCTTTTGAGGATTTGAAATTAAAGATTGCTAACGAAACGGCTATTATTAAAAAAATGCTTGTAGATTTTAATCCTAAAAAAGATAACGTAGACGAATTAGAGGAGCAAGTGAATACGAAAATTGCTCAGATTAATAGAATTCTTAGAGGAGGAGAGATTACACTTCTTCCCAAAATTTTGGCAAAGCACAACGGTTCTAAACGAATGCAGATGGAGTCTTTGGGCAGGACAATTAGTTGTCCTGACAGTCAAATTAGTTTAAAAATTAATACCATTGGTGAGAATTTAAGTGCTTTAAAAATGTTAAAAAAAGTAAGCTTCTTTGATGCGAATAATCAACAACAGCTTATAGAACGAACCATTAATGTATTGTTGGCAATCATTCCTTTTACCAGTACGCATGTGGTTGCATTGGATAAAGTATCCAGTCCAACAGATGTAACTCAGAGTGATATTAAAGCCATTGGTCTTGGATTTTTAGTAGACTTTTTTATCTTCTTTTTTACTATTTTAGCCAAAGAACCCTATCGGGCTCGATTTTTTACCAATGAAAGTATTGTCCAATATCTGCGTTATGATGTTCGACGGGTATTAAAACCTTTTGTTTTTGAAAGTCATTTTTCATATCATCTTATTGTTCCAAATCAGCGAAAAAATCATAAAATTGATGAAATTCTAACCCGTTTTAAAATGGATAAGATGATTAGATTAATTGGAAATAATGTTGAATATGACGAGTTACTTTTTTTACATCAAAGTAAATTGAAAAATTTTGATGAATTTACCTTTAAAGTCTATAAACTTGATAAGCAAAAGTACAATACACTTCTACTTTATATAGATGAGTTGCATCAGTAATGCTTGAATTATTTTGGAGTCTTAAACTCAAATTGACAGCAATGTTAAAAGAGATAAAGTGGAACTTTTCTATTCGTCGATACGATGTAAAAAGCATAAAAGAGTCCTTCTCTATGGTCTCAAATATTTTTATCATTCACTCAATTCTTATTCTTTCTGATATTGTAAAAGTTGTTAGCTTTATGAAAAATATGATCAGTAAAAAACTTATTTTTATACCATTGACGTTTATGTTTTTACTCTTTGGTCTCTATTTATCCTTTATTAATGGTCAACCAAAAGATGAGTTTTTTAATGAGAAAATTTTTCCTAAATTTTACTACGATACAGCCATTGAAATTCATGACTCCAAAGATAGATTTGCAGGAACAATGGCAGGCTCGCAAAGTTCGATTTCAAATCCCTCCTTATTTATTGGAAAAACACCCTCTTTCTTTTGGTCACTTCTCAAAGAAAAGTATGACCCCCATTTAGATTTTGACAGTAATGCAAGCTCTTTTTATCAAGCACTTTTTGAAAATGTAACGTACTATAATGGTATAGATGTTTCTGCTCCATTAACGGAAAGTAAACGTTTGGTAAGCCATTTTATTACAGAACAAAGTTTTGATTTTAATATTAAACCAACCTTGACCTTGACTCAGCAACTTATTAATCTATTTATCAAAAAACACCCTTTTGATAAACGTCCTAGCAATATAGAACGTTTAAAATTAGCAAAGACATTTTTTCATGAACTTAAAGCCAATGATGGAGCCAATTTTAAAGCATGGTTACTTGCTGAAAAAGATTTCTTTATTGTTGATGGAAAAGGGTATGGATTTAAAGATTGTGCAGAGATTTTTTTTGGAAAATCTATTGAGAACTTATCCAAAGCACAAGAGCTTATTTTACTTGCAATGTATGCAAGACCTTATTATATAGATAGGTCAGTAAAAGAGCAGAAAAAAGCATGGGAGAATATTAAACAAGATGCTATAGAGGTGGTTAATAATTCAAAAATCATTAAAAATCATTATAAAATTATCTCTAAGATAAAAAAAATGAATTTTCCAAAGCTTCCTTATTTCCCTGATTCACTGATGGAGGTTGTCGGACAAATAACCCCACGAAATCGAGAACAGTTCAGCTCTTTACCCACCCGAAGTGATGCTTTGTTGCAGAGTTCTAAAGCCGTCTTGAGTCAAGAGATGGACAAACTTCTTCAGTCCTACAGTATCTCTCCTAAAAGCAAATTAATTACCAAGCTGGCTATCAACTTTGAACTGAATGAAAATTTTTATTTTAATCACTATTTAGAAGCCAAAATAGAAGCGTTAAATCTCTCTAATATGTGGGTTTCAGTAGTTAACGAAGAGGGAAATATTATTCGTTTGTACCAAAAAAACACTATCCATCAACGCCCACCACATATTGGTAATCTTGCTAAAATATTCTCAGCGTTACTTTTTGCTGATAGAGGAGATACCTTTTATACGAAATATTGCAATAAAGAAGCAAAATTAGAGATACCTACCGAACAAGGTTCCCCCAAATGTACTTCTAGGTCATGGGTTGATGCCCGAAGACTTTTTGCCTCAGATAAGATGCTTCCTCTGTACGATGGGTACATTAAATATAAAGAAAAAGATAAACAGGGCGATGATGTTTATTACGAACCTGTTTATATGAATAAGATTGAAGCTCTTTATCAAAATTTGGGCTTAGTCTCTTTGGAAAATAATGAACCTAGGGTTGATTTGGGAGCAGGAAAATTGGAGATGACACCATTAGACGTACAAAACTCTCTACACAAAATTACCCAACTACTTTACAATCCAAATCGTATTTTTTATGGGCTAAAGCTTATAAAATCATTTGAGTATCACGATATTAACAAAAATATCGTTGACCCAAAACCAAAATTTGTCTCTTTTGATTCGCCAGAACAACTCTCTCCTACCTTTCAAAACTTTTTTACCAAAAAGAAACGGCTTACCTTACAAACCATTTTTAATGCTCCTATTTACAAACGCTACGGTTCATTACAGTGGTTAAAAAATTATATTAGTGTCAAATTTATTTTTGCACAAGAGAGCCATAAAAATGGTACGCATTGGTTGGTTGGTGTATTTAAAAAGTCAAATAAATATTACAGTTTTACGATTTATGTAAACGATAAAAACCTTAGAACTCAAAAAGTAAAACAGGACATCAAAAAAATACTAGAATTAACCATAAAATCCATCAATAACGAAAGAAAAATGAAGTTTGAATACATGAAACAAGTATTTAGGGATTGATTATTTTGATATAATTTATGTTTATTAATATATCTACAATTTTTTAAGGAAACACATTGAGTTACACCATTGATACCCTAACCAAAAAAATAGGCTTTTTAACAGCTATTTTAGCCCTGCTTTTAGCCCTTTTAATTGGCTATGATGCGATGATGCGTTATCTTTTTTCAGAGGGTTCTATTGCTTTGCAAGAGATAGAGTGGCATCTTTTTGATATTGTTTTTCTTTTTGGACTTTCCTATGCTTTGAAGCATGATAAACATGTTCGAGTGGATATTTTGTTTGTGAACTACTCAGCAAATACAAAGGCAGTGATTCAAATACTTTCCATGCTCTTTTTACTTATTCCTTTTTCATTATTTTTTCTGAGTGGGGCATTGGATATGACGGTTCAGAGCTTTATGCAAAATGAAGTCTCTTCTGATCCAGGGGGATTGGGCTATCGGTTTGTTATTAAAGGGGTTCTCTTTTTTGCATTTATATTGTTGGTAATTCAAGCTGTTTCTGAAATCATTAAAGCATACGCTAAACTCAAAACGAAAAAGAGTCTGCTTTTGGCTTTAGGCTTAATCGCTCTTTTTATAGCTTTCTCTTCACTCGATTTAGCTTTTTGGATTAACCCTTTGTGGTTGATGTTTTCCTTGACCCTTTTGTTATTGTTAGCAGGTTTTCAAGTAGCGTTTGTTTTTGCTGGGGTGGCACTGTTTTTTGCTCTTATTTCGGATGAGTTGGGCTTGAATGTATTGGATATGTTGCCTTATCGTGTTTATGGAATTATGGGGAATACCACGCTGATGTCTGTGCCACTGTTTATTTTGATGGGATTGATTTTAGAGAAGTCTAAAGTAGCCGAGGATTTACTCTTGTCGATGGGGAAACTCTTTGGAGGAATTCGTGGTGGTTTGGCTATTTCCGTAGTGGTTGTTGGGGCAATTCTCGCAGCGAGTACAGGAATTGTGGGGGCTTCGGTGGTTATGATGAGTTTGATTGCCTTGCCACTGATGCTCAAACACAACTATTCGCCTGAATTAGCAACAGGGGCTATTGCCAGTTCGGGGACGCTTGGGCAGATTATTCCTCCTTCTATTGTATTGATTGTTTTGGGCGATCAAATGCACCTAAGTGTGGGCGATTTGTTTAAAGCAGCTGTTGTTCCTGGTCTGTTATTGATTGGGCTTTATATTATATATATTTTGATTTATGCCTATTTTAACAAAGAGGTCGCACCTGCTATTCCTAATGATGAGAAGTATTCTAAAATTGTAAAAGAGGCATTAAAGGTAATCACTCCACCATTGTTATTGATTATCGCTGTTTTGGGGTCTATTTTTGCAGGGATTGCATCGCCTACAGAATCGGCTGCGATTGGGGTTCTTGGGGCATTGTTGTTGGCTCTGTTTAAGCAACGTTTTTCCTTTGAACTTTTACGTTATGCCTCATTGGAGTCGGTTAAGTTAACCTCGATGATATTTATGATTCTGATTGGAGCAACGGCTTTTTCATTGGTTTTTAATGAACTCGGTGGCGATGTGATGGCGATGGAGTTTTTTAGAGAAGAAGTAGGGGATAAGTGGACGTTTATCTTAATTTCGATGTTGGTTATTTTTTTACTTGGATTTTTTATAGACTTTATCGAAATAGCCTTTGTTGTTGTGCCTATTCTTGTTCCAATTGCTCATTCTTTTGGGATAGACCCTGTTTGGTTTGCTATCCTGATAGCTTTAAATTTACAAGCCTCTTTTTTGACTCCACCCTTTGGTTTTGCTCTTTTTTACCTAAAAGGTTCAGCAGGAAACTTGGTCACAACGGGTCAGATTTATAAAGGGGTACTTCCTTTTATCGTTTTACAGCTAGTGGCACTCTTAATTATAGTATTATTTCCTAATTTGATATATTTACTAGGATAGAGCATGGATGAAAACAGAATAGACTTCACATTAAAGCCAGATACCATCGAAAATCTAAAGGCATTTGCAGAGTTACTAAAAAAAGATGTAAGTTGGATTTTAGAAGAGGCATTAACTGAATATTTTTCTACGGTACAAAAACAACTGCTAGAGAAAAATCTAGCAGATGAGAATGCTATGACCAATTTGGACTATGATGAGTTTTGGGATGGAGTGGATATTTAAGCGTTTAGCTCTTCTTTCTTAGGCTCTTTTATTTTTGTTTTTTCTTTATATTCTTGCATTGAGCCGATGAGTTTTCCACCTTCATGAGTAATCAGTCGGTTCATAGTTATTTCCCCATGAACGTAGCCTGTAGACTCTATTTCTAAGAGTGCTGAAACAAGAATTTTACCTTCTAGTTCGCCTGTGACTTTTAAATTTTTAACCACAGTTTTATTGGATACTGAACCGTTGTGCATAACCTCTAAAGAGTCACAATGAATGCTCCCCATAAGTTTTCCATTTATAATCACATTTTTTGCAGTAATATTACCATTTACTACACCACCTTTGCCAATGACAACAGAATCAACAGAGATATTACCGTGAAGAATTCCTTCGACTTGAACAGCCCCTTTTCCTTTGAAATTTCCTGTTACTTCCATCTCTTTTGATATAAAGGTTGGAGAGTTAGAAGGGGTTTTTTGTGAATTGTTTTTATTGTCTGAGAATAATGCCATAAAGACTCCTTTAAATATTAGCCTTCTTACAAAATTTTATAAATCATCGCTCTCCAAGAGAGTTTTGCACGAAGTCTACTAGCTAATAATAGCAAAAAAAATGTGTCAAAGAGTTATTTCTTAATTTTTTTTAGTTAGAATGTGAAAAGTTTACAAAAGAGTAAAAAAATCACGATGAACTATCAATGTTTAATAGTGTTATTTTATATTTAAAATTAATATTAAATATAAATACTAAATTGTAAATGATATTTTTTTCATAGTACTCTTTCGCTAGAATTAAACAGTACGGATTAAAATACTAACAAATTAAAATAAGGCTGACTTATGACAAATACTATAGAAATTCTTCAAACTGAAATTCCAAACTACTGTGGACTTACAAAATCGGAAAAAAATTTTGGACTCTCTCACTTAGATGAATGGGTACCTGAAAATGGTTCTCTTGATACATTAATTGCTAAATTTTCAGAAAAATCTTTAGATATTAAACCTTTTTTACATCAAATAGAGCTTTTAAAGTAACCTAAACTACAAACGAATGCTATAGAGGATGTATATCATTCGTTTTTAACCTAATGTATACTTGCCTAATGTATGCTTAATTATTCATTTCACTTTCTTGTAGTATAATCTTTTTTATAACTAAAGTTTAAAGGTGCAGAATGAATAGAATACTCTTATATTTATCTCTTTTTCTTTTTTTATTCCCTTCTTCTCTTTTTTCAGATATATTTTCTTTTCAAACCATTGAAAAAGCCAATCAAGCCTATAATGATGGAGAGTTTAGAAAATCAGCCAGACTTTTTAATACTCTTGATAAAAAAGATGTATCGGTAGCCTACGATAGGGCAAATGCCTATTATAAAGCAGGAATCTATGATGCCTCAGAGAGAAGCTATATTCGAGCCAAAGGGGTGGATGAGGCAATGCGTAGCTATAATTTAGGAAATGTCTATTTTAAAAAGAGGGAATTTGATAAAGCCATTGCTTCCTATGAACGCTCGTTAACGTTTAAAGAAGATGAAGATGCACGATTTAATTTGGAGTTGGCAAAGCAAAAGAGAGAGCAGAATAGAAAAAAGAGTAAGCGTAAAGAGAAGATTAAAAAAAGAACGCCACTGTATCAAAAATCAAAAGAGAATAAAAAAATAGATAAAGAGCTAAGTAGCGAAGAGAGACTACGAAAACAAGCGTTGACTCATCTGTTGCAACAGGTCAGTAAAAAGAAGATGCCTACGATGCTGTATCGGATAAAAAGTGAACAGGAAGAGCAAGATGATAGCAATCCTTGGTAAAATAAGTGCAGTTTTTATGCTTATGAGCTTCTTTCTTTTGGGGGGGAGTGCAGAGGTTTCTGTCTCTAAAAATGAGCTGTATCGAGGAGAGAGTGCTTTTCTAACCATTTCGCTTGTCTCCAATAAAAAGAGTGATGCTTTACCCAACATTGAAAAAATAGCAGATATTAAGGTTCTTGATTCGAGAAGAACCTCAAATGCAAACTATATTACGGTAGATGGTAAATCCACGATGAAATATATAGAGACTTTGACTTTGGAATTTAAACCCTTAGAAAGTGTGATTATTCCTTCTTTTTCATTTATAATAGATGGCGAACCAACAATAACTGAGCCCATAGCACTAAATGTTCTTGATAAAAAAACAGAGCTTAAAAACAGTTCGTTTCTAATTGAAATGAGTAGCAATAAATCTAAAGTGTATCTGGGAGAATCTTTTGTTGTAAGCGTTGTGTTTAAACAGCAAAAAGAGCTAGAGATTATGAAAATAGAGTACATTAAACCACAATTTACAGAATTCTTTTCTAAACAATTAGGGAAAGAACGAGTTTATAGTGAAGGCAATTACTCGGTGCATAAATTGGATTATCTCTTACGAGCCAAACATTTAGGAACTTTAATCATACGCCCTGCTAAAGTAAATGTGGCTAAACGTAAACGTAGTTTAGAGGAGGGGGCATGGTATAAAGATACTCCTTCTTGGTCCAGGATTGCTTCATCTGCATTAACTGTCGAGGTTTTGGATGTGCCTCAAGATTATGATATTGTGGGAGATATGCAGTTAAAAGCGTTTATAGATATTCAAAATGTAAATGCAAATGAACCGATTTCGTTTAGAATAGAACTTCAAGGAGAGGGAAATTTAGAAGCGTATAGGGGCTTAAATTTTAATCTTCCAAAGGTAACGGTTTATAGTGATGACGCAAATATCAGTATGCACTATGTAGATAAAAAGTTAAGGAGTCGTTATGTAAAAAGTTTTGTATTTGTCTCTGACCATGATTTTACGATACCTTCTAAAATACTTAGGGTATTTAACCCTAAAACAAAGCAAATTAACTATTTAAAGACAAAAAGTTATCCGATTACAGTCCATAGAATTTTAGAACAAACAAGCGTTAAAAAAGAGAACTTTTTATATCTTTTTTTACTGCTTGCTTTTGTTTTGGGTGCATTGTTTTTGTTGCTCTTGCAGTATCTTCCTCTATGGTATAAAAAATACCAACTTGAGAGAGCTAGATTTGACGGTCATGAAGCTTTGTACATACTCTATCCCTATATTAGTGAAGAGTCTGAAGTCGAAGAGATGGTACGAAAACTTTATGCTCTAAAAAAGGGAGAAAAAGAGATTAAAATAGATAAAAAAATCTTAAAAAAGATGCTTGAAAAATATAAATTTAAAGGAGTACTGTGAATTATTATATTTATGCAACAGAATTTGAAGAGTTTACAGAAAAAGTTTCAGAATATGTAGAAGAAAAAGGGCTATCTCTGCGATGTATTGAGATAGATAAGTTAACTGAATTAACCCTTGATAATGGGCATTTACTGGTAACGGGTAGAAATGCAGATATAAAATTAGTGATGGATTATGCGTCTAAACATGCTATGAGTATGGGAATTATTCCTCTGCCAGAGCAAAAAGAGTTAAAAAATACTTTCTTACTCTCGTCTGATTTTAAAAAAAGCATTGATTCTGCCTTGGAAATCTCTGAAAAAAAGATAGATTTACTCTATTGTAATAATGAATTGGTACTGCAAGAAGTTGTTATTGGAGAAGTTCCACCCTTGGACAGCTTTTCATCGAGTATGGAAAAAGAGAATCTACTGGAAAGAGTACAACGGTTTTTTGGACTCTTTTCCAAGATAAAAAATCTTAGACATAGCAATTTAACCATTACTACAGCTAAAGATAAAGTTCTACACTTTTCTGCTGTGGGTGCTGTTGGGGTAGAGTACAATAACTGTACTTTTGCTTCAAAACTGATTAGTAAATATTTGAAATTTAATGATGCACGGCTTACCTTGGTAGTGCTTTCTCCCAGTTCTATTCTACAATACATGGGGTATATTTTTCAATCACATATTTTAAAACGAACACCTGAAATTTTACCTTCATCGGTAGGATATATTCACAGTTCTTGGCTGAAAATAGAATCCGAAAAAGAGCTGAATATTACCATAGATAGAGAGAAATCCTCTTTAAAAACACCCGTTGTTTTAGAGAGTAGAGCCGAAGTATTAGCACTAAGTTTATGCAGTGAATTTTGGGAAAAAAGTTCAAAAATAAAAGAGATAAAAGAGAGTGTTAAAGTCGAGCATCTGCCATCAGATAATGAGATGTCTACCTATTTGGGTAAAAGTATTCCTCTCTTTACTCATGCTAGTAAAGAGCAATTTTCAACACTCTTTTCAAATCTACGAGAAGAGACAAAATTAAACTCTACGTTTATGACCTTGCTTATATTAGCTACCATTATTGCAACGTTTGGACTCTATATTAACTCAGCTTCGGTGATTATTGGGGCGATGCTTCTTGCACCCTTGATGCAACCTATTGTGGGGGTAAGCATGGGATTACTCCGACAGGACAGTACTTTACTTTTGAATGGAGTTAAAAGTATCTCTATAGGGGTTATTGCTGTTATCTCTTCAGCTGTTATTATTGCGTGGCTGTTGCCGTTAGAACAGTTAACCTCTGAAATGAATGGTCGTTTGTCGCCTACTATTTTAGATATGTTTGTAGCGATTATTTCAGGAGTGGCGGCAGCGTATGCAAAAAGTAATGAAAAAATTATTGGTTCGCTTGCAGGTGTGGCGATTGCCGTGGCGTTAGTTCCACCATTGGCTGTTTCAGGAATTGGTCTTGGGTGGCAAGCGTGGGATATGTTTGGCTCTGCTCTTTTACTTTTTATTACCAACCTTGTGGGTATTGTTTTGGCTGCCTCTTTGACCTTTCTTATGCTTGGATTCTCTCCTATTTCAGTGGCTAAAAAAGGAATCTTTTATGCATTAATTTTGGTAACAATAGTAAGTATTCCTCTGTCTCTTTCCTTTAAACAGATGAAACACGATATAGATATTCAACAACAACTCCTTGGGTTCAAAACGACAATTGCTTCTAAACAAGTCTATTTAAAAAACATAGATATTCAAGGAAAAGAGGTTCGTTGTGAGGTCATCGCTTCGGATATTTTATCCAATCAAGAGAAAAAAAAGTTAAAGCTTTTGATTGCTAATGAAGTCGGAGAAGAGGTACATATTTTGGTCTCTTTTTGGTATGAGTTGTAAAAGCATGATATTTATCAATGAAAATTATTTTTATTTGTAGTATAATAGAGTTCTTGCAAAACTAGGAGTAGAGACTTTTAGTCTCGTTTAATTAAAAGAATTAAAGTTCTTACTCCAATCGTTTTGCAAGAAATCTAATAGGTATATCACAACCCAAAGGACAAACATAAATGTTAGCAGAATATAGAGATGAAATTACAGAATTAAAACAGAATAATACACACTTTGCAAGAATTTTTGAAAAACATAATAAATTAGATCAAGAGATACAAGATGCCGAACATGGTAGAATTGGTAAGAGTGATATGGTAATTGAAACGATGAAAAAAGAGAAATTGCTTCTTAAAGATGAAATGCTTAAGATTATTTTAGAATCTAAAAAATAATGTCTCCCCTGTTATCTAACAGGGTTCTTTTCCCTCTCCCACTCAACTTTCTCACTTAAAGCTTTTAATTTTCTCTTTAAACTCTTTATAGATGCTTTGGTAAAGGCAGGGTTGGCAACAGTGCTGGCAACTTCTAGACTAGTTTTAACTTACAAATAGTAGTAGATTATTTTCTTGGTTTTAGCTTTTTTACACAGTTTAGACAATCTTCACTTCTCTCTTTTACAATTATTTTCTTTTTGGCTTCTTTGAATTGAGGTCTAAATTTACGAACAAGTTTTCGTAGTTTTTTATACTCTTTACCTTTAACTTTTATAACTTTTGCTGTTTTTTTACGAATATAAGGGGCAGGATTCTTCGCTCTTCCATGTTTATAGAGTCCAAAGTGCAAGTGTGGACCAGTACTTCGACCAGATGTTCCCACATAGCCAATGGTTCTCCCTTGAGCAATGTATTGCCCTTTCTTTATCCCTTTAGCAAACCGTTGCATATGGGCATAGAGTGTTTTTACACCATTGGCATGTTGAATTTCAACAGTTCTTCCATAACCACCTTTCCACCCTCGGTAGACAACTTTTCCTTTTGCAGAAGCTCGAATAGGGCGACCAGCATGTGCAGCATAATCAATACCTAAATGGGCTCGGTAACGTTTTAAAATAGGGTGGTATCGTCGCTTAGTAAAGCCACTGGAGACACGTTTATAGTATTTTACTGGACGAATAAATTTTGAATGGTAGGTTCGTTTATATTTTTTTCCTAAAGAGTCGTAATACTTTTCATCATTTAATAAAAATCCATAATAAGGTTTCTTATTAATTTCAATCATACATGCTTGAATTTTAGGGCTAGAGAAAATTTTTCCGTTTCTATACTTTTGAGTATAGAACATAATAATTTTATCCCCTTTTTTCATTTTTTTAAGAGGCAATGCCTTTGAGTAGACCTCTTCAATCTCTTTTCCATAGTACCAAGAGTTGGTAGCTTTGTGTAAATCTTTATGCAGACCATATTTGATACGAATAGAGATGGTCTTTTCAACAATATCGTAAGGAATAGGAACGTATTTACTAGAATAACCTTTTTTTTGTTTTTTAATTTCTAGCATTAATTCATCGGAGATAGGAATATTGATACGAACAACTTTTCCTCTTTTCTTTATGACGGTATAGTGTTGACCTGCTCGAATCTCTTGAATTAGCTCTTTATCTTCTTGATCCATGCTGTAATAAGCTTTTTGAGGAATGTGATAACGTTTTAATAAACCTAAAAAGGTTAATTTCTTATCCCATGTATACTCTTTAGCACTCAACGACTGCAAGAAGATAAAGGAGAATAATAGGATTAGTAGAGGAAGTTTTTTAGACATTGATGTTCTTTGTAATAAATTTTTTTGCTTATTTTAACGGAAATATTCTTATTTATACGTTGACTCTTGCACTCTTATGTTAATATTCCGAAAAATTAAGGAGCTTATTCTTTGAAAAAACAGATATTGGGTATGGACAGAGGAATTCTGTTTATGCTGTTGGCATCGTTCTCTTTTGCTATTATGGGTGGATTTGCTAAAGTCGTAAGTCAGGTTTTACCTCCTGTTGAAGTGACCTTTTTTAGGAACGTTTTTGGTGTAGCCTTGGTCGGTTTTGCGATTTATAAATCGCCACTCAAACAGGTAGGAGGAAGACCACTCCTTTTACTTTTTCGTGGAACAATGGGCTTTGTAGCTCTGCTTGCTTACTTTTATATTATTGCCTATATCCCTTTGGGAGAAGCTGTAACCTATAATAAAACCTCTCCACTTTTTGTGGCGATTTTTGCCTATCTTTTTTTAAATGAAAAGTTAAATCCTTGGGCGATTTTAGCCATTGTTATAGGGTTTATAGGTATTGCTTTTATCTCTATGCCTGATGAGGGGAGTTTTACCTTTAATAAATACACCATTCTAGGTATCTTTTCAGGTTTGGGTGCTGCGTTGGCGTATACTTCTATTCGAGAACTGCGTCAATATTACGATACCCGAGCCATTGTTATGAGTTTTATGGGGGTTGGAACGATTGCCCCTGTCTTGTTGATGTTGGCTACACCCTATGTAAATGCCCCTAAAAGTTTGGATTTTATGTTTGCAGAGTTTGTAATGCCCCAAGGGATTATTTGGCTCTATGTTTTAATTATGGGACTCTCTGCCACGGCTTCTCAAATTTTGATGACCAAAGCGTATGAGTTAACCAAAGCAGGAATCGTAGGGACTATCTCGTATTCAAACATTGTTTTTGCCCTTATTATCGGTATCTCTTTGGGCGACCCAATACCTACCCCTTTGAAGTTTTTGGGTATACTTTTGGTCATAATTTCAGGGCTATTGGTAGCTTTGGCAAAGGATAAAAAATGATTTTAATAGCTGGTCCATGTGTTTTAGAGAGTCGTGATACTGTAATGAGAATTGCAGAGTCATTAATGCCGTATCATGAAGATTGTACAAAAGATTTTTACTTTAAAGCAAGTTTTGATAAAGCAAATAGAACCTCGCTGGACTCTTTTAGAGGACCGGGTTTGGATGAGGGTTTAAAACTTTTACAAGAGGTAAAAGAGCAGTTTGGATACAAACTCTTAACCGATGTTCACGACTATACTCAACCACAAGCTGTAGCCGAAGTGGTCGATGTTTTACAAATTCCTGCTTTTCTATGTCGTCAGACGGATTTACTCGTAGCTTGTGCCAAAACGTCTGCTGTGGTCAATATTAAAAAAGGACAATTCCTTGCACCACAAGCAATGGAACACTCGGTAGCCAAAGTACTGAAAACGCGTGGTTTTGATGGCGAAGTCTCTTATGAAAATGCAGAAAAATACAATGTGTGGCTTACTGAACGTGGTTCAACTTTTGGTTATGGTAACTTGGTGGTGGATATGCGTGGATTAAAACAGATGCGAGAGTTTGCTCCTGTTATTTTTGATGCTACCCACTCGGTACAACAACCTGCATCGGGTGGAGCAACCAGTGGAGGGGAGAGTGCTTTAGT
>Ga0256826_1000670_pt1 | contig 20944 bp, 15 predicted proteins | sample CV79metaG_FD_185975 | JGI IMG/M metagenome (GOLD analysis project Ga0256826, IMG submission 185975) | Hydrothermal vent microbial communities from East Pacific Rise, Pacific Ocean - CV79 | ecosystem: Environmental > Aquatic > Marine > Hydrothermal vents | place: Pacific Ocean: East Pacific Rise...
TTGGTAAACCTGAAGAAGAGTGGGAAGAATCAGCATATAATCTACCTGCACAGTATGATGACCACCGTGATTCTAAAGCCTTTATTGGTTGGGATGGTGTTGCATTATTTGATGAAGATGTAGATGTAATCCGTTTAGCGATGGAGTATGCAGCACAGTATCAAGAGTATTCAGAAGCATGTGGAAGATGTGCTCCTGGTCGTTGGGGTGGTCGTATTCTTTATGATCAACTTGACAAAATTGCTCGTGGTGAAGGTGCTATTGCTGATTTGGATCACTTAAAAGAGATTGGAAAAAGTATGCAAGTCACATCAAAATGTGAGATTGGTAAAACTGTTCCAAATCCTATTATAGACCTTATGGTTCATTTTGAAGATACATTTTTAGAGTGTATTAATGAACAAAAAGAGTCTAAACACTATAAAGATAGTATTGGATATATCGCAAAGATAACTTCACCTTGTAGTGATGCTTGTCCTGCTGATGTAGATATTCCTGGGTACATTGAGGGTGTAAGAGATTTACGCTTTGATGATTCTCTTGAAGCTACTCGTCAAACTATGCCACTAGCTCATGTTTGTGGTCGTGTTTGTCCTCATCCATGTGAAGATGCTTGTCGTCGTACAAATCTTGATGAACCTATTAGTATTATGGCACTTAAGCGTCTTGGTGCTGACTGGGAGACTGATCATGGTTATGAGTTCTTTCATCCTATGCAAAAAGCACCTGCAAATGGTAAAAAAGTTGCAGTTATTGGGGCTGGTCCTGCTGGTCTAACTGCTGCTTATTATCTTGCTGCTGATGGTGTTGAAGTTGATGTTTATGAGGCTCTTCCTGTTCTAGGGGGAGAGGTTACTGTTGGAGTTCCAGAGTACCGTATGCCTTGGGATAAATACCTACAAGATATAGAGTGTGTTAGAGATATGGGTGTTAACTTCATTGTAAACCATGCTGTAACTGCTGATGAAATGAGAGAGTTTGAAACAAGTTATGATGCTACTATGATTGCATCTGGTACTCGTATATCTAAGGCTGTTCGTTGTTCAAATGAACGTGAAGAAATACAAGGTTATTGGGGTGCTATTGATTTTCTTGATTGGGTAAACCTTTATGAGAAATTTGACATCAAAACTCCTGAATCTGTTCAAAAGCAACAGATGTTACCTACTGACTATGTAGATTTAACTGGTAAAACAGTTGCTTGTGTTGGTGGTGGATTTACATCTATGGATGTTGTACGTTGTGCTATTCGTGCTGGTGCTAAGAGAGTTGTGATGATTTATCGTCGTGATGAGAAAACTATCATTCGTAACACTACTTATGAAGAGTATCATGAGGCAGTTGAAGAGGGTGTAGAGTTTATCTTTCACTCTGCTGTAAATGAGATAATCGATGAAGATGATGTTTTAAAAGCACTAGTTATTGATAAGTTTGAGTTAGTACCAGATCCAAATGGTGGACGTGCTCAACTTGTTAAGATTGAAGGTGCTTCTGAAACTATAGATTTTGATTATCTAATTCCAGCTGTTTCTCAATCTGCTGACTTGAAATTTTTACCTGAGGAGTGGGAGTTAGAGATGACTTCTTGGGCAACTATTAAAACAAATGGTAAAGACTATATGACATCTCGCAAGGGTATCTTTGCATCAGGTGATTGTGAATATGGTCCAATGACTATTGTAAATGCAGTTGGTCAAGCTAAACGTGGTGCTTCAGTTATTAGCCGTTATATTCATACTGGTGAGATTACTCTTACAGATGATGAGATTATGGCTGACCATTTAGTAAAACTTAAAGTTTATGACAAAAAAGAGAAAGTATCAGGTTGGCTTCCAGGTCTGCCTCGTGAACACTCTTCAGTTCTTGACACAGCGTTTAGAAAAACAAATAATGCAGAAGTAAATCTTGGATTTACACAAGATCAAGCATTAAGTGAAGCTGATCGTTGTATGCGTTGTTATTACATCGCTATGGTTCAGGCATAGGAGGTCGGATATGAGTAAAATTATAAATTTTAAAATAGATGGCAAAGATGTAAGTGCTCAAAAGGGCGAGACTATTTTACAAGTAGCTCGTGCAAATGAGATTTATATTCCTACTATGTGTTATATCTCTAAAACTTCACCATGTGCATCGTGTCGTATGTGTGTTGTAGAAGCTCAGGGAGTAGAAGGTTTTGTACTTTCATGTAATACTCCTCCAACTGAGGGGATAGAGATAACAACTAACAATGCTGAGTTAGAGCTAGAACGTACAAACATTATGAAACTTTACGATGTAAACCACCCTTTAGAGTGTGGTGTATGTGATAAGTCTGGTGAGTGTGACCTTCAAAATAAAACTTTAGAGTTTAATGTGTCACAACAAAACTTTTCTGCAAAAGATCAATCACGTACTATTGAGGATTGGGGGCTTATTAACTATGATCCTGCTCTTTGTATTATGTGTGAAAAATGTACTCATGTTTGTAATGAAGTTATTGGTGATGATGCTATTGATGTTAAGTTTGGTGGCTATAGCTCAACTATCATTCCTAAAAATGCTGAGACACTTGACTGTACTTTTTGTGGTGAGTGTATCGCAGTATGTCCAGTTGGAGCACTTGTAAGTTCTGACTTTAAATACTCTGCAAATGCTTGGGAACTTTCAAGAATTCCATCAACTTGTGCACACTGTTCTGCAGGTTGTTCTTTAGAGTACGAAGTAAAACAGATAGATAGACTATCAACAGCATCTTCTATATATAGAGTGAAAAATAACTTTGAGTTTACTTCACTTTGTGGAGCTGGACGTTTCGGTTTTGATTTTGAAAACAAATCAAGTCGTGATAACGGGGCATTTGGTGCAGCAGTTAATGCTATTTCAAATGCAAAAGCTATTAGATTTTCTTCAATTATTACAAATGAAGAAGCACATATATTACAACTCTTAAAAGAGAAGTTAAATATTAAACTTTTCAATGAAGATGCAAGACTATATAGCTCATTTATGAAAGCATACTCAGGTGTAAGTGGAAAACTTCATCATAGTGGTTCTCTTGATGCTATAAAACAGTCTGATGCTGCTATCATCATCGGAAGTCGTGTTGCAACTGATAATCCTGGTGTTAGATATGCACTTACTACTGCGTCTCGTCATAATGGAGCTAAAATTGTTTATGCTCATCCGATAGAAGATGAGTTGATGCAAAATACAATTACTCAGTTTATGAAGTATGAAGCTGGTTCAGAAGAGGGTGTTATAGCTCTTTTAGCAAATGAACTTCTTAAAGATGCTGATTTAAGTGATGAAGAGAGAGCATTCTTTAATGATTTAGATTTAGGTTATCTCGAAGCTGAAAGTAATGTTGGCGATGATGAACTTAAAGCAATGAGTAAATCATTTTCAAGAGCTAAAAATAAAATATTAATCTTAGGAAGCGATGTTCTAGCACACTCAAATGCAGAAAATATCGCTAAATTAGCTGCTATGATTGAAAAATATAGTGAATTTTCTTTAGTAATAATTCCAGAAGATGTAAATACATTAGGTGTTTCATTGATTTGTGATTTAGATAAAGATGAAGCTATTGATAATGTAGTTGCTTATAATGCTCAAGGAGATTTTGTAATCTCTTCTTTAGAAGGTGCAGATTTAGCTGTACCAGCTCTTAATCAACAAGAAGGAACGATAGTTAGTATTGACAATCGTGTTCTTCCTTTAAATGTTGCATTATCATTTGATGGCTTTACGCTTAATAATTTAGCAAATAAGTTAGGTATAGTCAAAGAAAACAGTGTAGAATATACTAAAGAGTTAAATCCACTTTCAGGATTTAAAACTATAGACTTTGATAACTTAGAAAACTTTTTAGATAATAGAGGAAATGATACACGTGGTTACCTTTTAGATGAAGTGAGTTGCGAAGCAACTGCTACACTTGAAGAGATTGCAGATTTACCTGAGTATAACGGTGTTGTGATATATCACTCAAATCCAGTACTTCAGTTTAATGCATACACAAATATAACTTCTCAGTTAGAAAAAGATACAACACTAAGAGGTTCTGCACAGTTTAGTGCTGCTGCAAGAATTTCAGATGGTGATACAGTAGAGATAAGTTTTAATAATTCTACAATCACAAGAGTGTTTAAGTTAGATGAAAAATTAAAAGGGACAATAGCACTTAATCCTACATTTGATATAAATGTAGAAGCTGGAAGCTACAAATTTTTAAAATCCAAAATAGTGAGAAAAGTATAATGAGTAATGTTACTATAAACATTGATGGCAAAGAGATAGTTACACAAGAGGGTGAGTTTTTATTAAATGCTGCTCGTGCTAATGATATTTTTATTCCAGCAATCTGTTATTTGACAAGATGTAGTCCTACTCTTGCTTGTCGTATTTGTCTTGTTGAAGCTGATGGAAAACAAGTATATGCTTGTAATGCTAAAGCTAAAGATGGAATGAATATTACAACTTCAACAGAAAATATTGAAAAAGAGAAACGTGCAATCATGGAAGTGTATGATGTAAATCATCCTCTTCAATGTGGTGTATGTGATCAATCTGGTGAGTGTGAGCTTCAAAATTATACACTTGAAATAGGTGTAGATTCACAAAGCTATGCGGTTAAAGATGTAGATAGAAGTTCACATGATTGGGGTCACTTACATTATGATCCGGGTCTCTGTATCGTTTGTGAGCGTTGTGTAACTGCTTGTAAAGATATGATTGGTGACAACTCTTTAAAAACTATAGCTCGTGGTGCAGATGCATTAGATGCTGAGTACAAAGCTGAAATGCCTAAAGATGCTTATGCAATGTGGAATAAATTAAATAAGTCAGTTATCGGTCTTACAAATGGAACTGATGAGTTAGATTGTACATCTTGTGGTGAGTGTGCAGCTGTTTGTCCAGTTGGAGCTTTAGTAGATACACAATTTATGTATAAAACAAATGCATGGGAACTTAGCCAAGTACCTGCTACTTGTGGACACTGTTCTGCTGGATGTCAAATATCTTATGATATTAAGCATGCAAGTATTGAAAATCCTGAAGATAAAATTTACCGTGTTATGAATGAATGGAATTATGTTTCTCTTTGTGGTGCTGGTCGTTATGGGTATGATTATCAAAATGCTGATGTAAGTAAAGATGAAGTGGCGTTTGCAAATGCAATAAGTGCATTTAAGAAAGCTGATACTATTAAATTTACAAGTACTATAACAAATGAAGAAGCACATATATTAGAAAAACTAAAAGATAAATTTGGATATAAACTTGTAAATGATGAAGCAAAATCTTTCCAAACTTTCTTGGAAAACTACTCAGAAATAAGTGGAACAACACTTTATGGTAGTGACTTAAAAGAGTCTATGAATTCTAATTTTATTGTAAGTGTTGGAACAGCTATTAAAACTGATAATCCAAACGCTAGATATTCACTTAACAACTCTTTAACTGTTAATAAGGGTGCTGCACTTTACTTTCATCCAGTAGTAGATCCAGTTGTTGATGGTATGAGTAAAAATCTCTTAAGTATTAACCATAAACCTCTTCAAGAAGAGACAGCTTTATACTTAGTGTTAGATTTATTTGCTGACAAGTCTAAGTTACCAACTGATATTGTTGATTATTTAGCTTCATTTCACTCTACTAAAACTATAACAGTTACTGAAACTATTAAAGAGAAAGTTATTGAAATTGTTAAAGAAATGAAAGTAAATGAAGAGACAGGTGAAGAGGAAGAAGTAGAAGTAGAAAAATCTAAAATGGTTCCTAAAAAAGTAAGTAAAGAAGTTGAAGTAGATGATAATAGACTTCTTTCTATACTTGGAATGAAAGATGATTTTGATGCTGTTTTAGAAAAAATGATGAAGAAAAAAGATAGTTTTTCTATGATAGTAGGACCTGATCTTTATAATCATCCAAACTCTAAAAACTGTGCTCGCTTAGTAGCCTTAATTGAAAAATATTCTAAGTTTGAACTTGTAATGATTCCAACTCTTACAAATACACTTGGTGTAGCCCTTATTAATGAGTTGTCTGATACTTCAGGAACTTATGCAATAGGTTACAATACTAAAGCAGATTTTACACTTTCAGCTCTTGGTAATGGTGATATAGATATGCCAGCAATCAATCAGCAAGAGGGAACTCTTACAAGTATTAACAAACAAGTTAATCCTACAAATGCAGCATTGTCTTATGGTGGTTACACACTTAATGATATTGCAAATGCTCTTGGGCTAAATGCAGAAAATACGATTGATTATACGAAAGAATTATCAATAAATAAAGGCTTTAAAGCTGAAAGTTTTGATGATTTACCTGACTACTATACGAATAGTGGTGAAGAAGTACGTGGATATAAACTTGATACAAAGTCTGTAAAAGTAACATCTGATGAGAGTGTATTAGCTATAGATGAGTCAGCTGCATTAGAAAATGATATAATCTATTTAGCAAACCCTGTAAGACAATTTACAGATTTTACAAATAAAACAGCTAATCTTGATGAAGTTAGTGGAGTTTATATGAGTGCACAAAGCTTAGAAAACTCAGAACTATGTGAGGGTGATGATGTTCGTGTTAAAACAGAAAATGGAGAACTTATAACTAAGGTTGTAAGTGACAATAAAATTGCAGGCGACATTGTAATTTTACCAACTTTTGATTCAAATTTAAACTCTGAGGCTTTAGTAGACGGTTACCGTTTTACAACAGCTTCAATACAAAAGGTGTAATATATGGATTCAGCATATTTAGTAGAAACGGTTATTAAAGTCGTTGTTCTTTTACTAGTATTTTCAGCTTTAGCTGGTATTGGTACATATTTTGAGCGTAAGATACTTGCATTTATGCAACGTCGTCTTGGGCCAATGAATGTTGGTCCATTTGGACTTCTTCAAGTTGGTGCAGATGGGATAAAACTTTTTACAAAAGAAGATATAATTCCTACAAATGTTGTAGCACCTATATTTAAAATAGCACCAGTTATTACAGCTGCAACAGCATTTATGGCTGCTGGAGCTATTCCATTTTTACCTGCATTTACAATTGCTGGATATGAAGTTCATCCAATTATTGCAGATATTAATATTGGTATTTTATATGTACTTGGTGTTATGGCAGTTGGTCTTTTTGGACCACTTCTTGGTGGTATGGCTTCAGCAAATAAGTTTTCATTACTTTCAGCAGCACGTGCTGCTGCTGTATTTATCTCCTATGAAGTTGTAACAGGTCTTTCTGTTTTAGCTCCAATTATGATGGTTGGATCACTTTCATTAGTTGATTTTAATAATTATCAAATTGAAAATGGTTGGATACTTTGGTCACAACCAATAGCATTTATTCTATTTTGGATAGCTGCATTTGCTGAAACTGGTCGTACACCATTTCACCTTATTGCAAACGACCATGAAATAATTGATGGTTTTGGTACAGAGTACTCTGGTATGAGATGGGGATTATTCTTCATTGGTGAGTATGCTAATATGTTCTTTATCTCATTTGTAATCCCTATTATATTTATGGGTGGTTTTGGTGATGGTAGTGTTATAGGTGCATTTGCACTTCTTGGTAAAATGGCATTTTTCTTCTTCTTTTTCTTATGGGTAAGAGCTGCATGGCCAGATGTTAGACCAGATCAACTTATGTGGTTATGTTGGAAAGTACTTATGCCAATAGCAGTGATTAATGTTGTTATCACTGGTTTAGTGATGATGTTTTAAGGGATTATGATGGAACAATTTAATAATAGAAATGTAAGTGAAGGTTCTTACTACTTAGTAGATATTGAAGATTATCCAACTGATGGTTGGGGTAAGTTCAAGCGTGTGATTCAAAGAACATTTAGAGGCGAACTTTTTGTTGGTCTATGGGTAGTTCTTCGTGAGATGTTTAAATTTGATATTCATACAATTTCATATCCTGAAGAAAAAATGCCTATTGGCCCACGTTATCGTGCTATTCATGAGATGAAACGCCTATGGGAATCTGATACAGAAAGATGTATTGGTTGTGGATTATGTGAAAAAATCTGTATATCAGACTGTATTCGTATGGATACTAAAATAGATGAAAACTCTCGTAAAGAAGTTACAGAGTATACAATTAACCTTGGTCGTTGTATCTTCTGTGGTTACTGTGCAGAAGTGTGTCCTGAGTTAGCAATAACTCATGGTGGAGAGTATGAAAATGCTTCAGACCAACGTGAGCACTTTGTAGATTATGAGCAGATGTTAACACCACTTGATACTATGAGAGCTAAAGCTCAAAAAGAGTTTGAAGGGTTTGGTGCTATTACACCACATGAAGATGAGCGTGTTAAAAAAACACCTCTATCATATTAAGGAGATTGGATTATGTTTGAAGCAGTAGCTTTTTATCTGTTTGCATTTTTAACGATTGCGATGTTTAGTATTACAGTTATGACATCTCAAGCGTTGTATGCATTAACTGCACTTGCAGCGGGGATGATTTTTATATCAGCATTTTTCTTTATTCTTGGTGCTGATTTTTTAGGTGCGATTCAAATAATCGTTTACACAGGTGCAGTAATGGCACTTTATGCATTTGGTATGATGTTTTTTGATACTACACGTGAAGTTAAAGAGAAAAAAGGTAATAAGTTTATTATTATTGGTCTTTCAACATTAGCAGCAGTAATGGTAGTAGCAATATTTGTTGCTCCTATATTGTCAAATAATATAGTGGCTTTATACCCAGTAGTTGAGGGTGCAGGAAATACTGAAACAGTAGGTTTAGTTCTATTTACTAAATATCTTATTCCTTTTGAGGTTGCAGCAGTTATGTTACTTGTAGCTATGATTGCGGGTATTGTTTTAGCTGGAAAGAAAATGGACTTATCTCTTACTCTGATGAATTCAGAAGAGATAGAAGAAAAAGATAAAAAGGTGCTTTCATGATGGAAATTGGTTTAAATCATTATCTAGTTCTATCTACAATTCTATTTGCTATTGGTTTAGTAGGTGTTATGCGTAGAAAGAATCTTCTGTTATTGTTTTTTGCAACAGAGATACTTCTAAACTCTGTTAATATCGCATTTGCTGCGATTTCACATTACTATGGTGACTTAACTGGTCAGATGTTTGCTTTTTTTGTAATTGCAATCGCTGCATCAGAGTTAGCTGTAGGACTCGGTCTATTAATTGTATGGTACAAACGCCATGGAAATATTGATCTTGATACTATGACAAGTATGAGAGGATAAATTATGGAAATATATTTATATATTGCACTTTTTGCACCACTAGTTAGTTCTATGTTCTCAGCACTTTTTACAAATACGCCAAAGAAGCAATTTGTAGGTATTGTTGCTAGTTCACTAATTTTGACTGCATTCGCTTCTAGTTCGATTCTTCTAAATCATATTTTAAATGGTGGAGAACCTATTCATGTTGAAATGATGACATGGATGGCAACAGGTAATCTTTACATCCCTTTTGGATTCGTAGTTGATCAAATCTCTGTAACAATGATGATGGTTGTAACTTTAGTTTCTTCTATTGTTCATATCTACTCTATAGGTTATATGGATCATGATAAGGGTTTTAATAGATTCTTTGCATGGCTTTCAGCTTTTGTTTTTTCTATGATGATTCTTGTTATGAGTGATAACTTTGCTGGTCTTTTTATTGGTTGGGAAGGTGTTGGTCTCTGTTCATGGGGTCTTATCGGTTTCTGGTTTCATAAAGAAGTTGCTACTTGGGCAGCGAACGAAGCATTTATTATGAACCGTATTGCTGACCTTGGAATGTTAATTGGTATTTTCCTTGTTTATTGGAATACTGGCTCATTACAGTATGATATAGCATTTCCTGCAATGGCACATTTAGATCAAGCTACATTAACTTGGATTGGTATTTTTCTTTTTGTTGGTGCTATGGGTAAGTCGGCTCAATTCCCGCTTCATACATGGCTTGCAGATGCAATGGAAGGTCCTACACCGGTTTCAGCATTAATTCATGCTGCTACAATGGTAACAGCAGGTGTTTATTTAGTAATACGTTCAAATGAACTTTATTCATTAATCCCTCATGTTGGACTCTTTATAGCTAGTCTTGGTACATTTGTAGCTCTTTTTGCAGCTTCGATGGCAATGGTTAACCGTGATATGAAAAGAGTTATCGCTTACTCTACACTTTCACAGTTAGGGTATATGTTTGCTGCTGCTGGTCTTGGAGCTTACTGGGTTGCACTATTTCACCTTATGGCTCACGCATTCTTCAAAGCACTTTTATTCCTAGGTGCTGGTAATGTTATGCATGCGATGGATAATGAACTAGATCCATTTAAAATGGGTGGACTTAAGAAGGTTATGAAGGGAACTTGGATTATGATGACAATAGCATCTTTAGCATTAGCTGGTGTTGTTCCATTTGCAGGTTTCTTCTCAAAAGATACAATCTTAGAAGCAGCATTTGCTGAACATCATTATGTAATTTATGGAGTATTACTTTTTACTGCTGGTCTAACTGCATTCTATTCATTTAGATTAGTTGCACTTATTTTCCATGGTGAAGAGCGTTATAAAATATTTGGTATTCATCCACATGAAGCATATAAATTTATGCTTGTTGGTATGAGCCCACTTCTTATTCTTGCAATGATTGCAGGTGTATTTCAGGTACCATTCTTTAATATGGTTGAAGAGATATTAGGTGCAGCTGAGTACCATATTCATTCACATACTACACTATGGATTATGTTAGTCGGTACACAAGTTTTTGTCGGTATTGCCATTATATACGCTTATAAAAAATATATGTCACAAAGCAGTGTTCCGGATGGAACAAGTAAAATGGAAAATAGTTTTATGTATAAATTACTTATAAATCAATACTATATTCCTTTTGCATACGAAAAGTACTTAGTAAAACCATATAGAGAGCTTTCAGCAGCTCTATGGGTAGTTGACCAAAAAGTTGTAGATGCGACTGTTGATGGTATAGCTAATATATTTTATAGTACAGGTGAAAATACAAGAGATATGCAGAGTGGAAATTTATCTACGATGTTAAAATGGATGGTTGCAGGTACAGTTATGTTACTATCATTCGCTGTAGTTTTTGGACTTGCAGTTAGATACTCTGATGAGATTACTACAATCTTATCAGGATTAGGAGTTTAGTATATGTTAGATCATATTTTAAGTATTTTAATTTTCTTTCCAGCACTTGCAGGTGTATTTGGATTTATGATACAAAAAGATAGTATGCGTGCTTATGGTGTTGCTGTAGCAACTATTGAGTTTGTACTCTCTTTGGTGTTATGGTATACATTTGACAACGGTGTATCAGGTATGCAATTTATGGAAAATATTCCTTTAATTCCATCTTTTGGTATTAATTATATTCTAGGTGTTGATGGTATATCTCTATTTATTATTATCCTAGCAGCTTTCTTTACAATGATAGGTATAGCATCATTAACAGATACACCAAATGTAAAAAATATGATAATTACACTTCTATTTTTACAAATGACAATGATAGGTGTGTTTTCAGCTCTTGATGCAATTGTATTTTATGTATTTTGGGAACTTTCACTTGTACCGATGTTGTATATCATTGGTGCATGGGGTGGTCCAATGCGTATATATGCATCAGTTAAGTTCTTTCTTTATACTTTTACTGGTTCTCTTGTTATGCTTGTTGGTATGCTTTTTATGGCTTATTTCTTTTATCAAGCAACTGGCGTTTGGAGTTTTGCAATTCTTGATTGGTATAGACTTATACTACCTGAAAGTTTTCAACTTTGGTTATTTGCAGCTTTCTTTGTTGGTTTTGCAATTAAAGTTCCTATGTTCCCATTTCATACATGGTTACCATATGCACATGGTCAAGCACCAACAATTGGTTCGGTTATACTAGCAGCAATTTTACTTAAAATGGGTACGTATGCATTTATCCGTTTTTCATTGCCACTTTTTCCAGATGCATCAGCATTTTTCATGTACCCAATCGCAATTATCGCAATTATCATGATTGTATATACTGCAATGATTGCTTATGCACAAAAAGATGTGAAGCAAGTTGTTGCTTATTCATCTGTATCACATATGGGTGTTATTATTCTTGGTACTTTCGCACTAAATGTTGAAGGTATCTCTGGTTCTATCTTTTTAATGATTGCACACGGTGTTGTTTCTGGTGCACTGTTCTTACTTGTTGGTGTTATCTATGATAGACGTCATACAAAAATGATGGATCAGTTTGGTGGATTAGCACATGTTATGCCTAAATATGCAACTATTTTTGGAATTATGATGATGGCTTCAGTTGGTATGCCTTTAACAATTAACTTTGTTGGTGAGTTCCTTTCACTACTTGGTTTTTATCAGCAGTCACATATCTTAACTCTACTTGCAGGAATAGCGATTATAGTTGGTGCTATTTATATGTTAGCAGCATACAAAAAAATGTTCTTTGGTGAAGTTACAATAGAAGAAAATAGAAATCTTCCAGATGTAAATAAACGTGAACTTATTGCTCTTATACCTTTAGTACTTATTACAATTTGGTTAGGAATTTATCCTAAACCAATATTGACACCAATTAATAATTCAGTTGAAGCAGTTGTGCAGTTAATGCATAATAAAGCTACATCTGAAGAAGCGAAAATGAGAATACCAAATATATCTGGTGTTGTTATAACTAAAACTACTTCTGGGGAGGCACACTAATGTTAAGTCCTGTAAATGTTTCTTTAGAATCACTTAACCTTATCACTTTAGCACCAATGTTAATTCCAATTATTGGTGCATTAATGATTATTGTTATTGATCTGTTTAAAGGGGGTCTTGATAAGACTCTCTATGTTGTTATTAGTATATTATTCTTAATGCTTGATTTTGGAGCATTAATGGATTCTGCTGGTGTATTTAGTAAAGATGGAATTATGTTAGGTGTATTTAATGTTATGCTTATTGATGGATTAGCTATTCTTTCACAGTTTATTATTGTGTTAACATCAATGTTATTTATTCCTTTAGCTATGACAAATAAACGTTTCCATGAATTTTCATATCCTGAATTTTTTGCACTATTCTTATTTATGATAGCTGGTTTCCAATTTATGGTTTCTAGTGATAATCTTATTTTAATATTTGTTGGTTTAGAAACAGCATCGTTAGCGCTATATACTCTTATTGCAATGCATAACCGTGATAAATCATTTGAAGCAGCTGTAAAATATTTTACAATGGGTGCTTTAGCTGCTGGTTTATACAGTTTTGGTTCAATGGTATTTTATGCATTAACGGGTTCAGTTGAAATTAATCAGATTGCTTCAGTTTTAGCTGCAAATGATTATGCTGACATTGCTTATGTACTTGTTGCAGTTGTATTTATGCTTGCAGCATTTAGTTTTAAACTTTCACTTGTACCATTTCATACTTGGGCACCTGATGTTTATGAAGGTTCAAGTGCTGCAATGGCAGGTTATATGTCAATTGTACCTAAGATTGCTGCTTTTGTAGTTGCTATGAGACTTTTTGAGTTCTTAATACATAGTGGTGTAGTTTGGTTAGAAATAGTACTATGGATACTAGTTGTAGTTACAATGACTGCTGCAAATATTTGGGCACTAGTTCAAACAGATGTGAAACGTATGTTAGCGTACTCTTCAATCTCACATGCAGGTTTTGTAATGGCAGCTATATTAATAGGTACAACGCAATCAAATTCAGCACTTTTCTTATACTGGATACTTTTTAGTTTTACTAATCTTGGTTCATTCTCTATGTTATGGATGTCTCGTCAAAAGCATATTCCTAACAATCAAATGTCAGACCATAGTTATGATAAATTTGCAGGTATGATTAAGACAGCACCAGTAGCTGCTTCTAGTATGGCACTTTTTATGTTGAGTTTAGCAGGTCTTCCTCCATTCGCTTTATTCTGGGGTAAGCTTTATTTAATTAGCTCTGCTGTAACAGGTGGATATACTGTTTTAGCACTTATTATGGCTCTTAACTCAGCGATTGCAGGGTATTACTATATTAAACTGATAGTTTATATGTTTATGAAAGAACCAGTAGTTGGTAATGATGGTCAAATTTATGTATCAAATGCTACACTAGCTCTGAAATCAATTATTGGTTTTGCAGCTGTAGGTACTATATTTGCTTTTGTACTTTTAAATCCATTACTAGAATTTATTACTGCATTTGTTTATAATAGTGGTTATTAATAATTAGTAATTTTATAAATATTAGGAGAGTATAAATTGTTAAAATGGATGCTCTTCTTTACACTTACATCTCATCTTTTTGCACTTGAAATATCTATGGATATTGCAAAAGATGAGTTTAAGCACTACTCAACTCTCAAGCTTACAGATACAACATCTTTTCTTTGTCAAGAAAATAAAGATGACTTTTTAGTTACTACAGAAATCATATGTGCATTTTCAAAAAAACCATTTAAAATAGTAAAGAATTTACAAAATGATTTTTTCAAAATAGACACATTTGTGAAAAACAATACTTATTTTATCAGAGTTAAGCCTTTTTACAAGATAAAACTTATAGGTGATGTTTTTGACTTAACTAAAGATAATAGTGTATATATAGCAGATATTACTCTTTCTAAACGCTGGACATTAATTGGTTATAAAGAGAAGCTTCCATTAATAAATAAAAAAATAAAACCAGATATTAGTATTAATTTTCCATTTTTTATGGATAAAGATAGTTTACCTTTCGTTGGCAGTCTAGATATTAAAGGAAATCCTGTACATATTCAAAAGATAGGGGATGTAACAGATTATCTCAAAGTAAAAAAATATTATAAAGAGAAAAAATATGAAGAGTGTATGGATATAGCTGATACTATTTTAGAAGATTATCCACACACTCTTTTTAAAGCTGAACTAATTTATTATAAAATTAAATTATATTCTAAACTTAAAGACTATGATAATGTAATAGCAAATTCTAAAGAATTTCTAAGAGAGTACTCTGCAAGTAATAATGTAGCTGAAGTCTTGGCACTTACTTCTAGGGCATATTCCAAAATAGGTATGGGAACAGATGCAGAGTATTTTTTTGATAGATTATTTAGTGAGCATACTGATTCAGAGTATACACTATGGGGCTATATATATAAAGGTGAAGCATTAGAATCTTCAGGTTCAGCAGCTCAAGCGATTAAATTTTATAAAAAAGCACTTTATACTACTAAAAACTTAGATATAGCATCTGATGCTGCTTATCATATAGCACTTGCAAGATTTGACCTCTCTATAGAGGATTCATCTAAATATATTGATAAAATTATAGAAGCTAAACCTATCTATTTTGCTCAAGACTATGACGAGTCAAAGGTATTAATGAATCGTTATGCTGATCAAGAAGCGTACTTAACAGCTTCGAAAATTGCAGGTGCACTACTTGATAGTATATCTCCATCATATGATGATTATGAATTACTTATGGGTAACAAAGCATTATGGTTATCTCAAACTAACAAGAAAAAAGAAGCATTAATTGCTTTAAATAATTATATAAAAGCTTTTCCCGATGGTGACTTTATCATGAAGGTTGATATAGCAAAAGATGCACTGTTTTTTGAAACGACAGACTCAAATAGTACTAAGCGATTAAGAGAGTATGAAAAACTTATAGATAATTATCCAAATGACAGTATAGGGAATAGAGCAATTTATGAAAAAGCAAAACTCTTATTAGATGAAAAAATGTATTTTGATTTGCTGGCGTTTAAAAACATACTTATAAGTATAGATGAGGACAAATTTAAAGATAGAGATACTCTCATAAAAAATGCAGCTATTGGAGTTATGAAAATATCACTTGAAAATAAAGAGTGTAAAGAGGTTTTAAATATTTCAAATGAATACAATATAACTTTGTCAGATAAATGGGACGATGGTATATATGAGTGTGCAATGAAGGGTGGAGACTATAAACTTAGTAAAGCAACAGCAAAAAGAAATTTAAAATCAGATAGTCTACTTGAGAGAAAAAAGTGGCTCTATAGATATATTCGTGTTGATTTTGCTACAGGTAATTACAGTGAACTGATTGATGCTAGTAAAGAGTTAGTAACTCTTATAAAAGATGACAAAGATTCACAATATAAAGAAGTATATAGATATATTTTTGATACATATGAGAGACTGGAACAAGATGAGAAGATGATAGATTCTATGGTAATGATAGAAAAAGAGTTTCAGGAAAGTTATAAAGATATTGAGAGATATATTTCTGTTATGTCAATTGGCAGTAAATCAAATGATGATAATATGGTTATAAGATATGCAAGTAAGGTTATGAAGATTCAAAAAAGCTCTTCTTCATCTGCTCAGAGTCCTTATGTTGAGTTTACACTTTACCAATCTTATATGAATAAAGAAGAGTATAATAAAGCTTTAGAGACTATTACAGTAGTTGATAATATTGACTTAGCTAAAAAAGATAGAGCTCGCCAAAAATATTTAAAAGGTACAGTTTTAAGTAAACTTTGGAGAGATTCTGAAGCACAGATTTCTTATGATGAAGCGATAAAAGCTGATCCTCAATCAGCATGGTCAAAACTTGCTACTACAGCAAAAGATTTAAACTAAGATTTTGGATAGATTTTTGCAAAAAACAATCTTTAGATTTGTATGTTCATTTCTTTTTACAACACTTTTAGTCGCTTCAAATAAAGATGATAGAAACTCTTTTATATCTTTAAGTATGGGAATTTCGAAGTTTGATTTAAATGAAAAAGATATTAGTGGAAATCTTACTTTAAATAACTATCCAAAAGATGCTGGTGCTACATATGGAGTAGGTTTAGGGTACTATCTACATGAAAATTTCTTTGTAACATTAAATTATGAAAGAACAAATTTAGAAAACATTGATTTTCACACTTTTCTTACAAGTGTAAATTATAAATTTAACCATATGAAAAATTTTTCACCTTTTGTAGGTGTCTTAGTTGGTTATAACAAAATGGTGTGGGATACTCTACCTATAGATACAAAGATTTCAAAAGCAAGTAGCTCATCACCTGTTTTTGGAATACAGATAGGAAATGATACCTCTCTTGAAAAAGGTTTAGATTTTTACATATTTTATAGATACTTATGGATAGATAATAGTACGAGGATTAAAATAACACCTGATGAAAAAGAGATTAGTCATAAGCATGAACATAGTCTTAATTTAGGTGTTAAGTTTAGCTTCTAGGGATAGCTTATATCCCTAAACAGTCAGAGATACTATAAAGACCAGCATCCTTATTGACAAGCCATTCTCCGGCACGAATAGCACCCTTAGAAAATGTACTTCTTGAAGTAGCAGTATGATTTAATTCAAGAAATTCTCCATCATTATAAAAACCAACTGTATGGCGACCTACAATATCTCCACCACGAATAGCCATAACAGCTATCTCATCTTCAGTTCTTTCACCTATATTGCCATCACGACCACTGATACGAACCTTATCTAAGTCTAATCCACGACCACGAGCAGCATGCTCTCCCAATGTAAGAGCAGTTCCACTCGGTGCATCTTTTTTGTGTTTATGATGCATTTCAACTATCTCTATATCAAAACCTTTTAGAGCTGCTGATGCTTGCTCAACAAGATTATTCAGAAGTGCTACACCAAGACTCATATTTGTAGCGTATAAAATAGGCATAACTAAGCTTGCTTCCTTAAGAAGATTCAACTGGTGAGTATTTAGTCCAGTTGTACCTATAACTAAAGGTTTAGGTGTAGTTATAGCTACTTCTAAAAGGGATTCACAAGCATCAGGTAAAGAAAAATCTATAACAACATCACAAGCATTTAAAAATGCTTTTAAGTCAGTAGTTATTAAGATAGAAGGATCTATGGAAAAGTCTAAACTATTTCTAACATAAACACTACTAACACTCATATTAGAACTCTCTTTTAAATTTTCTAAAAGTAATTTACCTACACGTCCACTTGCTCCAAATACACCAACTTTTATCATTCTTTAGCCTTTTATATATATTTTTAAAATCATAACATATTAAACGAGTTTTTTTATTACACTTAAGTGTTTATTAACTCATCAACATATGATATAGCTTGAAGAGCAGCTACAGCACCATCACCTGCCGCACTTACAACTTGTTTAGGTGCAGCAATCCTCATATCTCCAGTTGCAAAAAGTCCGGCAATAGAAGTATTCATACTAATATCTACTATAACTTGTCCTTGTTCATTCATATCGCAAAGGAAAGTTCCATCTTTTTGAATAAGTGTTTGGTTATTTACATCATTTCCTACAAATGTAAAAAGACCTGGAACTTCTATATCACGAGTTTCACCATCTGTATTTATCAGGCGAACACCAGTTACTCCCATATTATCTCCATACACTTCATCTGGAGATGAATTTAAAATGATTTCAATATTTTCCGTTTGCTCTAAACGTTTTACAGTGTTTGGTGCAGAACGGAAAGTATCACGGCGATGTACAAGATAGACTTTGGAACAAATCTTTGCTAAGTAGAGTGCTTCTTCAAGTGCAGTATCTCCACCCCCTACAACAACAACTTCTTTGCCTTTATAGAAAAAACCATCACAAGTAGCACAAGTACTTACACCTTTACCAAAAAATTCTTCTTCACCTTTAAAGCCTGCTCGACGAGGTGAAGAACCAGTTCCTATGATAACACTATGAGCATTTACAGTTGAACCATCTTCATTATGAATAGTGAAAATATCACCAGTTTTACTAACTCGTGTGACATTTACCATCTCATGTTTAAGTCCAAATTTCTGACACTGCGCAGGCCAAGGCATCATTAAATCCATACCTGTTATTTCACCCGTAACACCAGGGTAGTTTTCTATCTCTGATGAGTTAGTTATCTGACCACCAGGCATACCTTTTTCAAACATAGTTACATTCTCTAATCCACCACGAGTCGTATAGAGTCCGGCAGTAAGACCAGCAGGGCCTCCACCTATTATTGCACAATCTAATATAGACATAATTTATTTCCTTTTAGTTATAAGTTGTTGGCTTCTTTTGATAGCTCTCTCAAATTATCTAGTTTACGTATCAGTATATATTTGTCCCATAAAAGAACGCGTCCTTTTATTCCGCTTGAACCGCTAAAGAGAATAGAAGATTATAATGATTTCGCTTCTTTAGACAACTCTTTTAAATTATCTAATTTACGTATCATACTATCTTGTTTATAAAGAGAATCTTTGTGTTTTTTAATAAAGAAAATACTAGGGGAACTATAAATGTTGAAACGCTGGATAAACGCTAGAGAGTTTTCAGTTCCTCCTCGTAAAAAGGTGGTTGTTTTACTGTTTGTTCTTACTTTATTGTAGTAATCAATAGCAAGTATTGGAAAGTTTAAATTAATATTAGCCAAAAGATTCATTGTATCTTTTTCTCTAGATGAATAAAAAACTACTATATAAGTCTCTTCTGTAGGAGTGAAAATAGCACTTTTTTCATAAAAGTTCCATTTTTTAAAATCAATAAATTTGTATTCTGAAAATTTGTAGTTGAAGTAAGCAAAGGAGACAGCTATCATAGCTGCACCAAAGAAAGAGGCTAAAAGAGTTGAGAGGGAAAAAAGAGATTTTCCTTTTCTTTTAGCCAAAATATATATCCTTAGGGATTAACCTAAAAGACCATTGATTTTGTCAGCTAAAGCTTGTTTGCTTTGAGCACCAACAACTTGGTCTACTAACTCACCATCTTTAAAGAACATGATTGTTGGAATAGAACGAATACCAAACTCAACAGCAATATCTTGCTCTTCATCAGTATTTACTTTACAAATTTTTGCTTTTCCGTCGAAATCTTCTGCTAACTCTTCGATAACAGGAGCGATCATACGACATGGTCCACACCATGGAGCCCAGAAGTCTACTAAAGATACACCTTCAGCGATAGTTGCTTTATAATCAGCACCAGTTAATTCTAAATATTTACCCATTGTAAATCCTTTATTATTTTGTATTTGAAGTATTATACAATGTATTTGTTAATCATATCTTTACTTTTAATAAATTTATTATTATTACAAAAAATGTAAGCGAAGCGATACTTAATAGAACAATTCCTCCTTGGAATAGGGGTGTTGATTCTATATATAGACCTAACGAACTTATGATTAATCCTGCTGTAGAGTAGAACCATTGTAGTGATACAGCTTTTTTTGGTAAAAGTTCATGAAGCATAGGAACAGCTCTCTCTTCTATGAGGGGTGAATAGATATGAAACCATACTAGAAAAGGTATGATTTTATAAAAATTACCGATGATTACAAAACCAAAAAATCCTACAAAGAGTATATACATAGCAATTTTTAAAATAAAAGTATTTTGTGTAAAAATGAAACTTACCAAAAGTATAAACGCCAAGATAAAAGAGCTAAACGCTACATACATATGTCTTGCCCAGATATCATGGTTTACTCTTTTACGAGAATTTGTCATCTTAAATAGTTGGTAGAAGTATAGAAGTATAGAAAAACTCACTATTACATAAGAGAAGTATTCCATAAAAGTAGTATATACGAATGGAGAGAGCATCATAACTATAACACCAAATGCAACTGTGTAAAAGCTATTTGTAAACTCATTGTCACTAATTCTAGAAGAAGAACCAAACATTGGAATAAGGATAATAGAGATTCCCATTATAAGTAGTATGATAAAACCAACAATGAGACCAAATGTATGAATATTTAAGATATCAGCTGGATTGATTTCTATCATACCATTAAAAGCAGCGGCCATAATAAGACCTGTTATTATCCCTAAAAGTAAAAAGAAATTACTCATCCACATCGCTTTTGTGATACTTGTTTTTCTTTTTGCATTTTTTAGAGTAAGTATAAACTCAATAGCATAGATAAACATACTCACTAAAACTAAAAACCCACCATATAGCAGATAACTGATATCTATGTAAAA
>Ga0256826_1000671_pt1 | contig 20930 bp, 16 predicted proteins | sample CV79metaG_FD_185975 | JGI IMG/M metagenome (GOLD analysis project Ga0256826, IMG submission 185975) | Hydrothermal vent microbial communities from East Pacific Rise, Pacific Ocean - CV79 | ecosystem: Environmental > Aquatic > Marine > Hydrothermal vents | place: Pacific Ocean: East Pacific Rise...
ATTGGCATCATTCTATCAACAGATTAAAGTGGCTCATGTAGAGGCAGGATTAAGAACTGGAGACATCTATTCTCCTTGGCCAGAAGAGGCAAACAGAGCAATAACAGGTGTTTTAGCAAACTACCATTTTGCTCCAACCATGACCAGTTTAACAAATCTGTTACGTGAAAATAAAGACCCAAATCAGATTATAGTTACAGGAAATACGGTTATTGATGCACTCTATTTGGCACTGGATAAGATTAAAAACTCTGTTCAACTTAAAAGTAAAATTATTGCAGGAATCGAGGCAGAGATAGACAATGAAGAGTTTTCAATAGAGGATTCAAAATTTATCTTGGTTACAGGGCATCGCCGAGAGAATCATGGACAAGGGTTTATTAATATCTGTAAAGGATTAAAAGAGATTGCACTAAATAATCCTGATGTAACCATTATCTACCCTGTTCATTTGAACCCTAATGTTCAAAAACCAGTAAATGAACTGCTCTCTGATGTTAATAATATCTATCTGATTAACCCTATGCAGTATGAATCATTTATCTATTTAATGAATAAATCATATTTTATTATTACCGATAGTGGAGGAGTCCAAGAGGAAGCACCCTCATTAGGAAAACCTGTACTTGTAATGAGAGATACGACAGAGAGACCAGAAGCACTTCAAGCAGGTACAGTTAAGTTGGTAGGTGTTGACAGTGATTTAATTGTTAAAGAGGCTCAAGAACTTTTAAATAACAGTGAAGCGTATAACAAAATGTCTAAAGCACATAACCCTTATGGAGATGGAAAAGCTTGTCAGAAAATTGTTGAATTCTTTAAAGATTAGTTTTACTATATTTTAAAAGATAAGCATCGAAAAGATTTTTATCTAAAAAATACCTCAAAGAGAAGAGTGCTAACTTTGAGGTATTGGTTGATTTTTTTATTAACTCAATCTCTCTTTTTAAAGTGGTAAAATCAGTAGCTTCAATCGTAGAGCCTTTAAATCTAAAACCCTCGACAAGAGGTATAAACTCCCCTTTAAACTCTTTTCTAAAAGTTTGCATATAGATAGAACTTGTATTGTTATCAACCAATCCTGCACCAATACCACTCTGTAAGAAAAGTGTATATTTTTTTTGTGTAATTTCAGAAAATAGTTTGGCACAGTTATTTGGTGATATATTTTTAGAAAAATAACCTGATATATAGAGGGGATGTTTCGATATTTTGGCTATTGAATTTGATACTACTTGTAAATACTCCTTTAAATATTTTTGTCGTTCTTTCTCTATAAAATTGGTATCATCAACCTCATCATAAATATAGTAACCATTAAAAGAGCTATAATTTTTGGCAATAGTATAGACTTTTTCTGCCTGTTTTATGTTTTCACTATGCAAAGTAGAAAGATACAATTTTATATCACTATCCCTACTCTCTAATATTTTAAAATAGTTATCATCTCCATATAGTCCAACAATAACTTCGATATTGTATTTTTGAGCATAAGATAAAATCTCTTTTAACCATTTATCATCTTTAACAAAATCTACAACACCAAACTTGCTCCATTGTAAAATAAGTTTTTTAACCTCTACTTGATGCAATTTTTGAAAGGTAACATCCCAATTTATTTTATCTTTTAGTAGAGGTTGATAAAAAAGTGAATGGATAGGTGGAGAACTCCCCTCCTCTCTTATACTCTCTATTTTTTTATATATCGTTATAAAAATAACAATAATCCCCATCGATATTAGTAAATACCAATGTTTTTTAATAAAAGAACTCCCACTGTAAATGTAATGATTTATCATCTTTACTATTTCCTCCATATTTATGCCTTGCTTCAAGTTTTAATCTATTTCTATATTTTCCTATCTCATAGTCTGTCTCACCAGATAATAAATCAATAGCAACACCAACACCTACATCAAGCTTTGTTACCGATTTTTTTTGATGGTTATCATTGCTGTATGTTGCTCCTGTTGTAACATAAGGTGTTAGCGTTATCCCATTTTTTATTTTATAAACTTTTCCAATTTCATAATTTCCATAAAGAATATTACTATTGGTTTTTGTAAAATATGCACCCTCAAGATAGAGATTCTCATGTATAGAAGAGAAGGAGTCACTTGAAACACCCAGTGATGCACGAAGCAGTGTATCACTTCGAGACTCTTCCCCACCTTTAATAAGTTGTTCTGCAGAAAGATAAATCTCTTTATCTTTTAATGGCTTATATCGTATACCCACACTAGGCTGAATACTCTTTTTTGGTCTTTTATGACCATGAATAATATTGGCATAAATGGTGGTATTTTTTGGTAAAAATGTTGGTTGATAAGAGAGTTGCATACTACCAAAACCGTTATAAGAAGCACTATTTACAGGAGACAAGTTACCACCTTGCTCATAAGAGTTTAATCTTGCAGATTGAACCAAATAGAAATGAAAAGCTTTAGAGGCATTGGTGATTTCACCTTTAATATTTTGACGTTGTTGCGTATAGAGATTTTTACTTTTATCAAGAGCCTCTTTAAACGCATTAATAGCCTCTTTTTTTTGACCAGTTTTTTTATAGGTATAGGCTAAAGCCATATGATTATCTATATTTTTAGGCTCTTGATTCTTTATCTCTTTAAAGTTTTTTATCGCCTGTTTATAATTTTTATTCTGCTCATACATATATGCCAACTCTTTTTTATACTGTAGATTATTGGGATAATCATTAGAAAACTGTTGCATAAGAGTAAGTGCTTTAGACTCTTTTTTACACTTTTGTAATAGATGAATATACTCATAACGTATATATTTACTTTTTTCTATCTTCAAAGCTTTTTTATAATAGTTTAAATTCTCATTACAGTTGTTTACCGTTGGTGATAATTTTACTTTTAAAAGATAATACTTTCTATTATATTTTTTTGTTGAAGATTCATATTGTGTAAGTCTCTCAATTGCTTTCTCTTTATTATTTAACTCTCTATAGTAAAGAGATGCCAACTCCAATTGAATCTCTGCATCCTTTTCTTTACTTAAATAGAGATTCCAATAGTATGTAGCAGTATCGTACTGTTTTAAATCAATACAGAGATAACCAATATTCTTTAACAATGGAGAGTCATCTTTATTTAACTTAGAAGCTTGTATAAGATAATGCACAGCTGAACTCTTTTTTCCTAATTTAAAATAAGCATAACCAATATTTTTAATTGCTTCTATATTATTAGGATATTTTTGTAAATAGGCAAGAGCATACTCTATTGATTTATCATAATTTCCTAAACTACTCTCTAAATTTGAGAGATAAAGAGAACTCTTTGGCTCTACCATATCTTTATTTAAATGACCCAAAATAAGCTTTTTCTGAGCCAAATCTTTTTTACCTAAAAGATTAATAAGTTCCAAAGACAATTTAGCCTGTTTTGTTCGAGAGAGACAACGATAAGGGTAAGATTGTTCTAAAATTTCTCTTCGTCTTTTTTTACTCTTTTTATAATGGTCTAAAAGAAAATAGATAGCATAATCATCACACCCTTTTCTTAGCTTCTTTTTGTAAAGTTTTACCAATTTATCTTTTTGACCAGAACTTTGATAAAGTCGAATCAAATCCTCTTCATTGGTTATTTTTTTAGTTAAATCTTTTGAAATCTCTTTCGCTTTTTTAGGTTTTACCTTTTCTAAAGAGGCAATAAGCTCTAAAGAGAGTTGATTTTTCTGCTTTTTATTCAAACAATCAAAAGGATAATGCTCCTCTAATAGAGAAACTCTTTTTTTCTTATTATTTTTATAATGATTTAATAAAAATTCCAATGAATATTTATCACAACCTTTTTTTAATTTTTCTTGATAATTTTTTACAATTCTCTCATTTTGTCCTGTTAATTTATATAAATAGAGAAGCTGTTTTTTATTTTTCTCAGAGGGTTCAAGTTTATTCAACGCTTCCAACTGCTGAGAGGCTTCACTATACTCATTACTGCTTAACAAAAGATCTATTTTCCATTTCAGGTAATTAACATTACTGGGTAAATCTTTGACCAAAGCATACGCATACGCACTCTCTTTTAAATTATTACTTATTTTTGACCATTTAATACGTTGCTTTGGGCTTAAATTAGCTCTATTGATAAGCTTATCTGCCTTAGAGTATTGATTTAACTTAAGATAAGAGTCAAAAAGAATTAATTTAATAAAATATTTATCTTCCTCTTTTAATTTATGCTCTAATGCCTGTTTTGAAAAATCGATAGCACCCTTATAATTCTCTTTATCTTTCTCGGTTTCTGCTTTCTCTTTATAAAAGTAACCTAAACCAACCCCTTTGACCTCTTTGGAGTATTTTTTAATACAACGACTATCTCTCTCTTCTATACATATTTTAAGTAAAAGATTTATAGCTGTCTTATTTTGAGTATCAATTTCTAAAGCTTTTTGAAGTAAATCTTTCGACTCCTCTACTCTTCCCTCTTTAAATAAAATTTGGGCTTTATTAACTCTTGGATAGGTTCTAAAATCTTTATACTCTTGATTAATCCATGAGTAGACATTGCCAATCGGATTGGCATAAACTATTGATGAGAGTAGTAAAATTAATATAATTTTCACTTAAGCAACCTTTGCAATTTCAATATCATCGGGAAACTCATGGTCTGTCTTGTCCCATTTAACCTCTTTCTCTTTTTTACCAGCATTCTTATATTGAGAAAAAGCACGAAAAAGAGCAAAAAGGTTGACAATATTTCCCCATATCAGTCGAGGGATACTTAATATTGCAGAGGAGACACCATAAAATTTATTTACAAAATAGAATCTATGAAAAAATCTACTGACCAAAAATAGAGCATTAAAATAGATTAATGTCCATAACCAACTATCCTGTGGAATAAAGTCTGGAAAGTGCCATGCAGTATCATTAAAGGCATAAGTTAATGATAAATAGATAAGGTTAAGCATTATAATATAAGCAAAGAGATTGGCAGGATGGGTAAAAATTGCTTTTCTATCTCGATATAAGATATATTTTAATCCCAATCCCTTAGGCCAACCAATATCTCTATTTCCTTGAAAAATAATACCAACCATCCATCGTGACTTTTGTCGTACTGCTTGTTGAAACTTGGTAGGGAAATAACCTTTAGAGACAATATACTCCTCTACCTCTCTCTCTTCAACCGTTCCATACCATGTTTTAACCATCTTTTTAACTTTTACAGGAAAAGTAACAAAAGCAAGGTTTAATCCTTCGCTAAGTAAACGATAACCTATATCATAATCTTCTGTTAAACTTTTTGTATTAAAAACAACTCCATCATTAAGCCGAGAGAGTGTGGCAATCGCTTTTTTACTAAAAGAGGTTGCCACACCTGAACTAGGTACATAACCAGAGATACTCTCTCTTACCAACATATCTTTAAATCCTGTCTCGATAAACTCATCTTGATAGTGTGTTCCATTAAAATTCATAGGATTAGAGGTTAATGGCATCACAGGAATCTGCATTAAATCTTTACCCTCTGTTCCAATAATATAATTTGCCAACTTCAACTCTAGAGGGTGTACAATATCTTCTGAATCATGATAGGTGATGGCATTAAAATTAATCCCTGTCTGTTTCTCATACTCAAAAATATAATCAATAACATTGTTTAAACAGTCTGCTTTTGTTGTTCCACCAGGTGTCTTGTTTACTACCTTATGAACATTTTTATGAATCGCTGTAACATTATCAACCTTCTCTTGTGTTGCAGGGTCATTAGGATAAGTTCCTACAAAAATATGCAACTGCTCGTACTGAAATGTTTTAAGTGTATTTTTTAACATCTTTTCAATAACAACAGCCTCATCCCAAGCAGGTACCATTAATGCTAAAGGTTTCTCTGGATGTCTAATAAGCTCTTGCGTTGTTAAATTTGGGTAGCGTTGCCTTCCCCTTAGTGCGTTAAAAATTCTTCTAACCCAATAATAAACATCTATAAAAAAATCATCTATTCCACTAATAAATAGAACAATAACTGTAAAAAAAGTCATCATTTTAATAATAAGCCAATAGAGTGATATATAATCAACAGCTTCCATACTATTCCTCTTTTGTTTCAATAATTACTAATATTTTATCACTATTTGCATTACAAATTAATTTATTATATTGATTTACGTTGTTTTATATTGAAAATAGTGGTAAAATAGCGATAAATAATTTTATAGGAATTTTTATGATGTACAAAAAAATATTAATTATATTTTTAGGGATACTCTTTTCATCAAATATTGCATCTGCAATAAATTATGGAAATAGATGGAGTATTTATGACAATACACCAAATGGTGCTACGGTTACAATAGTCTATGACAATGAGAAACAAGACAATATAGCTCAACTTTCAGGTTCAAATATGGACAATGGTTACATACTTGGTTCATTTAATGATATAGCATCTTGGAACAATAGTGAAGATAAAATCTTAAGATGGAGTATGAAATATAATGAAAATTTTGTAATCTATATTAAGCTAAAAACAACAAAAGGTGATAGGTATCTCTATTATACACCCCATAATGAAGATTATGGAAGAAGTGATGGCTCAATCTATATTCATCATGGTTTAGGTCTATCAGCAAAAGATAACACATGGCGAACATTTACAAGAGATTTAGAAGCTGATTTAAAAGAGTTTGAGAGTGATAATAACTTAATCTCAACAAATACTTTTTTAATAAGAGGAACAGGCTCTATCTTTGGTGTAGAGATGTTCTCAAAAAATGAAAAAACTGTTTATGAGAGTGGTGATCAAGGAAATCAATGGTATATATATGATGATACTCCTACAGGAGCAACAAATATAGCTATTTGGGACAATGAGACCCATAGCAATATTATGACATTAACAGGAGCAGGAACAGATAATGGTTATATGCTTGGCTTAAAAAATAACCGTAAAAATAGTTTTTTAGATTGGAAAATGAATTTTAATGAAGAGTATGTAATTTTTATTAAACTAAAGACTCAAGATGGAATACGTTATCTATACTATACTGCATCAGATAGCAGTTACGGAAAATCTGGAAATTCAGAATATATTCATATTGGTTTAGGTGTACATTCGAAAGATGGCACATGGCGAGAGTTCTCACGTAATATAGAAAAAGATTTAAAAAAATTTGAAAATGATAATAAACTGCTCTCTGTAAAAAAAATATTAGTACGTGGTAGTGGAAAATTTGATGACATAGAGATGTACTCAAAATCATCCAGTTCAAACAGTGTATTAATTCTTTATGATACCGTAGGAAACTTCGGACATATAGGAAAAATCAATGCTATATTCCTAGAAAATCTATTGGGGCATTTCAATTTAAATGTTATATCTAAACCAGCAAATAGTTATCAACCCAATGAGATGAGTGGAAAACGGGCAGTTTTTTATATAGGAACAAGCTTTGATGCCTTTAATCAATATAATGCTGGGTCAACTTCACAAATTGCCTATGAAAATTTTTATAAAGATATTGCAACCAAAGATAAAACCATTGTTTGGCTAAACTATAATTTATCCTCTTTAGAGACATATTGGCAAAATAATAATCTACTTAACACCACCTTTGCTAATAGATATGGTATATCATTCTCTGATGTAGCCCAACTTAAATATAATCGAGTTCAGTATAAAAATACAGAACTCTACAAAGGAGTTATTCCTTTTGCTACTCCTGGTTCAGCAAATGAAGGATGTCTATCTGAAGGAAACAACACCTATGCCTGTTCTCTAGAGTTAAATAGAATTAATATCTTAGATCAAAACTCCGTTAATGTATTTGCAACAGCAAACTCTACAATAAACAATGGAAACACCCCTACTTCTGCCTATATTACCAAAGCAAATAACTTTTGGTTTGTAGGAGATATTCCATTTACATTTATGTCTGAAGAGGACAGATATTTGGCTTTTTCAGATGTTCTACATGATATGTTAAATATTCCTCACCAAGAGTCACATAAAGCAATTATGCGATTGGAAGATGTAGATGCAAGAACAGAAATTGCAGACTTAGACTCAATTGCAAACTATATGGGAAGTAAAAATATTCCATTCTCCATAGCAACCATTGCACGTTATGAAGATCCACTTGGTATTGAAAATGATGGTGTAGCCACAACTCAACTACTCTCAGATTCAATTATTGGGACACGATTAAAAGAGTTATATGATAGTGGAGCTATCACCATTGTTCAACATGGAACAACCCATCAATACCATAAAAGTTTAGATGACAATGTATCTGAAATTTCTAACCCTTATAATGGATTAAGTGGTGATGATTTTGAGTTTATGCGTGTTATTGAACATGCTGATTTATCCTATTCTTACCTATATCCTGTAGAAAATGACTCTGCAAATTGGGCAAAATCGAGAATTACAGAGGGGATGAGTATCTTTAACAATATGGGAGTAACAGCTTTTGCTTGGGAAGCTCCACACTATATGGCAGGACCAAATCACTATAGAGGAATTAAAGAGTTATATCCTGTGCAATATGCACGAGTTCTATATTTTCCAAATGAGGAGAGTGAGGATATAACAATTAGAAATAAATTTATAGGACAGTTTTATCCATATATCATTCAAAAAGATCTATATGGTTATACCATTATTCCTGAAAACATACACAATATAGAAGATCAACCAAATGAAGGCTACAGAGGATTACTTCCTGCCGATACCATTCGTTTTGCTAAAAAATTAAAAGTAGTAAGAGATGGTGTTGCCAGTTTCTATTATCATCCATATTTACAAAGTAGTTACTTGCAAGAGATAGTCGAAGGTTTAGAAGCAGAAGGATATACATTTGTATCTGCACCCTCATTGGTTAACCAATAAACTATTGATAAATTAATAAGTTTATTTATACATTAAGTTTATTCTTATAATATACATTTTATTTTATATTAAGGAATAAGCTTTTGCGTAAAAAAAACAATACCTACAAACCTACTGATGTTAATTATCATGGAGGTATGGAGCATGGAGCAAATATCCATGCAGTTAGTGTTCAAGTCAACCAATATGTTTGGGATATGATAAAAGTTCTAAATCAAAATAATCTCTATGGTTTTGATTTTCAAGCTAAAATTGGAACCAAAAGAACCGTGGTTGTATTAAACCATGAAGATAGTGATATGTTAATTAAAGCACGAAGATTGCTAGAAGATTGTCATAATAACTCAAATTTTGTATTTCTAACAAAAGTCAAAAAAACAAAAAAAGATAAAACCATATGGTTTATCCTTGGATTTATTATTTTTATTGCTCTAATAGGATGGGGAATCTTTTCTCTATTTGATAAAAAGCTAATTTTTAATTCAAATGACGAAAAAACAGTCTCTACAGAAGTATCAAAACCAGATAATAAGATTATTGTAGAAGAGATAGAGATAGATATTGATAAATTAAACGCATTAAAAGATATTGTTTCAGAACAGAATAACTCTATAAGTGAGCCTATAATGAAAGCAATGGAGATTACAACTTCGGTTATATCTTCCTTGGTATCCGAAGAGGAAAAAGCCAAATATAGTACTAAAAACCTAGTAGAACAATTCAAAGGAAAAAGTGGAATAAAATTTGTTTTCAAAGAAGGAAATCTAAGTAAAGATTTTAATGCTACAGTAAAAGAGTTAAATGGTTATGCAGATAAGTTTATTAAAGATAATAACATCTCATTAGCTTTAGCTTGTTACAAACAAGCCCTAAATAAAGATACAAATAAAACGACAAATGATGAAAGAGTGATGACACTTATCAATCAATCTAAACTTTACGATGAATTGGGAAAAGAAGTAGATGCAAAAAATACATATAAAAACATTTTAAAAACAACAAAAAAGTTGGCTAAAGATGATTTTATAAAATATGGTTTTACTAAAGGTTGGAGCTTAACCAAACTTGCAAATATTGATATAAAATCAAATCAAAAACCCATGGCAAATAGTAAACTAATAGAAGCTGAAAAGATTTATAAAATGCTTATTATAGAGCTTAGAAAAAAAGCATTAGATGGGAAAACCATTAATCAAGCTACATTAGCGTGGGCTTTAAACTTTTTATCTGATTTTTATGAAAATGATAAAAAAGAGTATATTATCTCAATTGAAATAAGAAAAGAAGCAGAGTCTACCTATAAAAAATTAACAAAACAAAATCCAAAGAAATATCGAAAACTATACTATAAGACATTAAATAGTTTGGGTAAAAGTTACCTAAAAATTCATAAAACAACGTTAGCAACCAAATATTATACAAAAGGATTAACTCTAACAAAAAAACTTCCTAAAAAATACACTGCACTCTCTTTTTCTGCATTGGGCATCGTTGAAGTTGTCAATAAAGATTTTGACCGAGCAGAACGGTACTATAAAAAAGCATTAAAAATTTATAAAAAACTTGCAAAAAAGCATCCTAAACGTTATAAAAAAGATACCCTTAGAGTAGAATCACTATTTGCAGGACTAGAGGTAAAAAGAGGAAATATAGAACTGGCTCAAAGGGAGTATAAAAAAATTATCTTATCCTATAAGGAGATGAACCGAAAAAGTCCTCTAACCTATAATTTACACATTGCAAAAGAGTTAAATCAATTAGCATCTACAAATTTTGCTCTATCTAAAAATTTTCTAGATGCTGAAATAAAAATTTTTGAAGCAATCTCTTTTTGTAAGAAAGCAAAAAAGATAGAGTCTAAAAAAGCAAAAGCAATACAAGCAGAGAGTTATAGATACTTAGCATATTTAGCTACATTAGAGCAAAATATGCAAACTGCTTGGGACTATTATAAAAAAGCCAATGCCTTATAACTAGCTCTTAACGACGATTATATAATTTTCGTACCGCTTGTGCCAATTGGTGTACAGCCATAGCATAGTGGTCTTTGGGATTATATTTGGTAATAGCACGGAAATTATCTGTTCCCCACCAAAGCTCATCTCGGTTATATCTGCTTAATTTTATAAGTGATACATCACCCCTATAACCATAAAAATCAGAGCTTGGTCTCATACCTAAAGAGAGCATATGTCGTTGAGAATAACTTGTTTTAAATCCTGTTGCTAATCCATAAAATCTCTTTTTATTATAATAGGTTTTCATCGCAACAGGTATACGATTATTCCATTTTCCTCTCTCTTTAAAATATTTAGCAATACTTCCAATAGCATCTGTTTTATCAAAAAGATTAATATGCCCATCTCCATTAAAATCAACAGCATGTTGTCTAAAGGCTGTTGGCATAAATTGAGCCAATCCAAAAGCACCAGCATAAGAGCCTTTAATCTGTTGAGGGTCAAGCTTCTCATCACGAATCATCAACAGATAACTCTCTAACTCTCCTGTAAAAAACTTAGAGCGTTTTTTAAATTCAATTGCCAAGGTTGTTAGTGCATCCATTACAGAGTGTTTTCCAGTATAGCTTCCAAAGTTGGTTTCTACTCCAATAATACCAATAATATACTCTGGTGCAACACCATATGTTCTAGCAGCACGATTAAGTGCATCTAAATTTTCATGCCAAAAAGCAACCCCTTTATTGATACGAGAAGGTGTTAAAAAGTTAGCTCGATACTTATCCCATGAACCCACTTTTGTAGTTTTACTATGAGAGGGTTTAGTTGTCTTAAAAACATTATATTTTCTAAGTGCCTCTGTATCTCGGCTTACTGTTGAAAAAATTGTATTAAGGGTATACCTATCATAACTATATTTTGAAACCATCATATTAATAAAACGTTTAAGCTTTGAATTGTTACGATATGCACCACCAAGGTATCTACTTCGTGGAATATTATAATCGGGTATACGATTATCAACAACGGGTGTTATCTCTATCATATTAAACGGAGTATTATTCTCAATAACAACAGCACTATTGTTCACCGTTGTCGAGTAATCAGGAACCGAAATGACAACTTCTTGAGCAGGAGGAGTATAAACGGAACTATTGTTAGGAACTTGTACCTGTAACGTCTCCTCTCTCTTAACACAACCACTACCAAAAATCAGTACAGATAGCAGTATAAAAACCTTAAATTTTGTCATAATAGAATCCTTTTTTTCTGAATTCTAACATAACTTTGTGAAAAAAAGTTGTTAACAAAATAGAGAGTGCTATCTTTAAACTTAAAACTATCTACTCAAAGTTTCTTACAAATCAAAAATAAACAGAACTATAAAGGTCGAAGTAACTTCTTAATCTCTTTAGGAAGCTGTGCAAAAGACATTTTCCTAACCTTTTTCTTCTTATCTTCCGTCTCAATAACCTCTACATTCATACTGTTAAGATTCAGACTTAAAACCTTTACAATTTGCTCTTTACTTTTAAAAGTAATATTATCATTTGAAAAGTCTAATGTTGGTTTCTTTTTTGCCATTTTATTCCTAAATATTTTATTTTGTCAAATTTTACCATAAAGTTAAATATCATTTTGATTGTTGGTTATTTTAATACGATTTAAAAAAATTCTTATTGTAATCCCCCCAACTTTATCATACCTCATCCCAATTCTATCGTAATAAAGAGCCTTAAAGCCCTAGATATAGGCTATTTCCTAACAGAGAAAAGAGTAAAAGAGAGAGAAAAAAGAGTTTTTTAAAAGCTAGAGGGAAATAAGAAGTTTCAGAGATAAATTAAACTTCACCACAAAGAGTGGTAAAATTACATTGGAATATACCTATTTCATTTGTTTATAGAATAGTTACACTTTTAATTTTCTTCTTTTAGTTGGCATATTATCAATTAATAGATTAAAAAGTTTGTCCACATTATAATCATATTCAGCTGAATAATAAATGGGCTTTATAATTCTTACACCTGTTGCTTCCTCTACTCGGCGTTGTATTGAAAGAACTTGCTCTTCTAAAAAATTTTCTAGTTTTTGTTTAGGTTTATTCTCTTTTTCATTCCAATAACGACCTTTCATTGCCATATCAGCTTGATTGACTGCAACAAGTATTCTATCTTTTTGAAAATTAGGAACTATAACTTCATTAAGAAGTTTATAATTTGTTCCCATATCTCTATTTGAACCTTCAATAATAATTAAAACTAAATCAATAAAACCATATTGTGTATCATTTTTATGATAATCTTTATATAAGAGGTCTATGATTTTTTTAGAATGTATTCTATCTTCTTCTACTCCATCACCCAAGCCAGGAGTATCCCAAAATCTAAAAGAATCATTTAGACTATAACTGTCCAATGTCATTGTTTCAGGGTCAACACCTTTTCCTACGGTAGCCACTTTTCTTTGAAAAAGAGAATTTAAAGTAGTCGATTTCCCTGCTCCTGTGACACCTGTAACCATTACATCTAATGGACTTACACCCATTACCATTAAGTTTGTTAGAATATCTTCTAATCTATAATTTTTATACATTCTTTATTTCCTTAAAACCAACTTGATATAAATCCACCAACTGCTCCTATCGCTCCACCTATAACACTACCAATAGCTCTACCTGTTGAACCCAATATACCACCTATATCTCCTCCTATATCAGCTCCTTTTGAAGCATACTCTTTCACTGTTTCCATCATAGATTTTTTAATTTCTTTATTATAATCTTTGATTTCATCACTGTCTTTCCACATTTCATTATCCGTAGAAGTGCTATCTACATAAGCTAACCGTTTTTCTGATGGTGTATTCTTTACAATAAAATATAATAACTTAGAAAGATTATATGGTCTTTGAACTTCGTCCTCCTCTTTGAATCCAGCAGAATAATAAATAGGTTCAATATCTACTCCTGTCGCTTCTCTTACTCTTTTTTTTACAGATTCTACTTTCTCTTCAAGAAATTTTACTAATTTAGATTCAGGTTTATTATTCCCAAAATCCCAATATCTACCTTTCATCGCAACATCAGCTTGATTTATCGCTATTAGAATTCTATCTTTGGCATTTTCTCCTAAGTTAGGAATAATTACTGAATTAATTAACTCATAAGATGTTCCTAAATCTCTACTTCCACCATCTAAAATAACTAAGAAACTGGAGAAAAAACAAACCCAATCTCTACAAAATCATCATGCTAGGCTTCGCTTTTGAAGAGGCTGTTAAAAAGTCTAAAGAGAATTATGAGATGTTGGAGAAATTGGAGAAAGATATGGTGGATTTGTAGGGTGTTTTCCCACGAAAACACCATTAAATAAAGATTAGGATAATTAAAAACCATCTGATTTCTATTTGACGGTGTTGTGAGGCACAACACCCTACAGTTATGCTATAATATTTTTACAAAATAGAAGAGGATGAGATGTTGGAATCAAGAAGCTTTTTCTTCATTATCATGGGTTCGATTCCCATCTCTATTTTGTGCTAATAGCAAAAGTAAAAAAAATATTATTATTAAAATTTAATTTATTGGATTTTTGTGAGATATGAGTGTTAAATATTGAAATTTTGGTGGAGACGTGGGGAATTGAACCCCAGTCCTAAATTAGCTAGTGCTATGACTCTACATGCTTAGTCGATGATGTTTAATCTTATCTTGCTTCGCACAACATCCAAAGCTATACAAGACCAGCCAAAATTCTCACACTGTGGCATGACTTCCACAGAGCATAGTCATCAGATTGTAATACCCAAAATCCAACTAAGATGACACTCGTTGGTAGGGCAGTCCTTCTATTTCTAGAGGTTAAAACTTACGCTACTGCGTAAGCTGGACGGTAATCTGTATTGTTTGCAGTTATATGCGTTGAGCCGTGTAACGGAGTTGCTCAGTCCGACATGCACATAGCTCCGACTAATCCAGTCGAAACCAAGTCGTCCCCATACTTTTTTGTAAAATTTTTTTATAAAAAAAAGAGTATACATTATACCTAGAAGTTTCTTGTTTGTCAACTTTTTTGTTGCTTTTTGTTGTTTCTATCTTTGGTTCAGCTTTTTTCTCTATGTTTTTCTCTTTTAAACTTACTATCTCTTCTCTTTTTTCAACCAATAACTCTTTGGTTGCATTCAATTTAGCCACAAGTTTAGAGTTCTCTTCTCTTAATCTTGCATTTTCTCTCTTTAAATAGGTGTATCTCTCTAAAATTAGAGATATTTTGGCATCTAAATTCTCTAAAGCTGTTTTATTACTCAAAATATACTCCTAATTTAATTATTTAAAGTTACTTTAATAATTTTAGCATAATTTCCTGTTATTCATTAATTTTTTCTTTAATTTCTTTGGCTAAAAGTGAAACTTTTTTAATTTTTTGACTATTGTTTAGATGTTCATCTAAAAGAACCTTAACGAAAGCAGAACCAACAATAACACCATCTACCCCTTTTGCCTTCTCTTTGGCTGTGTTTTGGTCAACACCAAAACCGACATAAACAGGAGTTTTTGTATACTCTTTTATATCTGTAATGATAGATTGTAAATCTTCACTTTTTCCTGAACCTGTAATACCTGCATAAGCTACCAGATAGATGAATTTTTGTGCATCCGTTACAATCTGTTTGATTCTCTCTTTTGAATCAGTTGGAGCGATAAAATCTATCAATGCCAAGTTTGCATCATTCATCATTGGTTTATATGGAAGAGCCTCTTCTAATGGTAAGTCTGGAATAATAAAACCATTTACTCCACTCTGTGTTGCTTGGTCTATAAAGAAATCCATTCCTTTGTGATAAAAAGGATTAAAATAACCCATCCATAATGTATCAATATGTGGAGCTATCTGCTTAGAAGCTTCAAAAAGATGCTCTAATTTAAAACCACCTTGTAAGGCTTTTAAATTTGCTTTTTCAATAACGGGTCCATCTGCAACAGGGTCAGAGAAAGGCATTCCTAACTCTAGGGTATCAACCCCTGCTTCGGCTAAGGATAAAGCCATATCAACTGTGAAATCTAACGAAGGGTAACCTGTGGTAATATATGCAACTAAATTTTTCAATATAAACTCTTTTCTAAATTAATAGTGCTATTATACATTTTTTTGATAAAACGGTTAAATTAATCTTTATAAGGTAGAGAAATAATGAGTATTCAGACAAAAAAAGTTGCTAAGAGAGTAACACTGACCACAATTGCTAAGATGAAAGGCGTTGAACCTATAACTATGGTTACTGCCTACGATGCTTTATTTGCCAAACTTTTTGATGGAGAGGTAGATATGATTCTGGTTGGAGACAGCCTAAACATGAGTTTTTTTGGAAAAGATGATACATTAAGTGCCACTATGGATCAAATGATTTATCATACCCAAGCAGTATGTAATGGGGCAACTCTTCCTTTAATTGTTTTAGATATGCCATTTGGTTCTTATACTAATAAAGCAGATGCAGTCAAGAATGCAACCCGTGCCTATCAAGAGACCAATGCACAAGCTGTAAAGATAGAAGGTGGAAAAGAACGTGCAAATATCGTTAAAGCATTAAGTGATAACTCTATTGCCGTGTTAGGACATATTGGTCTCATGCCACAATTTGTAAGAAGTGATGGTGGATACAAAGTACGAGGAAAAGATAAAACAGACATTGCCTCATTAGTTGAAGATGCAAGAGCGTTAGAGTCGGCAGGAGCATTTGCCATTGTTGTTGAAGGGGTCAAAAGCGAAGCAGCCAAAGCCATTACAGATGCTATTAATATTCCAACCATTGGAATTGGTGCAGGGTTAGATACCGATGGTCAAGTGCTGGTTTGGTCTGATATGTTTGGATTCTTTGAAGCATTTAAACCAAAATTTGTAAAACAGTATTTTCAGGGTGCAAAAGAGATAAAAGAGAACCTAAAACAGTATACGTCAGAGGTTAAAAATCGTAAATTTCCAAGTGACGAATTTACCTATTAACGAAAGCAAACCCTACTGTAACATAGAAAACAGTATTATTTCACTATAAAAAATACCTACCCGAGAGGAAATAGTGGAACGAATAGTTAATATAGAAAAATTTGATAATGAGTATATAGAAGAGGTCTCTCTTCGTCCCTCATCGTGGGATGAGTATATTGGTCAAGAGCAGATTAAAAAGAATTTAAAAGTCTTTATTGAGGCGAGTCGAAAAAGAGATGAAGCACTTGACCATATTCTTTTTTTTGGCCCTCCAGGCTTAGGAAAAACTACAATTGCAAACCTCATTGCAACTCAGATGAATGCTCAAATCAAAACCACATCTGCTCCAATGATAGAAAAATCTGGTGACTTGGCTGCTATTTTAACCAATATTGAAGAGGGAGATATTCTCTTTATTGATGAAATTCATAGAATGTCTCCTGCCATAGAAGAGATACTCTATTCTGCTATGGAAGATTTTAGATTAGATATTATTATTGGCTCGGGTCCTGCTGCCCAAACTGTTAAAATTGAGCTTCCAAGATTTACACTTATTGGGGCGACTACCCGTGCAGGTATGCTCTCTCACCCCCTTCGTGAACGATTTGGAATGCACTTTAGAATGCAATTTTACTCCTCTAAAGAGTTGAGTGAAATTGTACATTTGGCTTCGATTAAACTGGATAAAGTTACACAAAATGATGCCTCCTACGAGATAGCAAAACGGAGTAGAGGTACACCAAGATTGGCACTACGACTCTTACGTCGCGTTCGAGATTTTGCAGAGGTGGCAAATGAACCAACCATTCAAATAAAAACAACCCAGTATGCTCTTGACCAACTGGGTGTCAATGATTTAGGATTTGATGAAGAGGATATACGACTACTAGAGCTTCTTCTCTCTGCAAAAGGTAAAGCGATGGGGCTAAGTACCATTGCAGCAGCATTGAGTGAAGATGAGGGAACAATAGAGGATGTATTAGAGCCTTATCTTTTAGCAAATGGGTATATAGAACGAACAGCACGTGGACGTATTGCAACAGAGAAGTCTTATAGCTATCTTAGGCTTGGAAAATCAGGAGAAAAAGAATAATGATAAAAAAAAATGACTATATAATTGCTATTCTTTTTGGCTTTGCTGTGGTGGGTGCATATACTATCTATCAACCTTTTCTACTCTCGATGGTTGTGGCACTGTTACTTACCTTAGCAACAGCCAATGTACACTATAAAATAGCCAATATTATTGATTCTCAACATCTATCGGCTGTGGTACTAAGCCTACTACTCCTTCTTCTTCTGTTTATTCCTATAATTTACATTGCAACTATTGGGGTACAGGCTTTGGCTTCGATGGATGTTAATATTATTACTCAAACCACAACCAAACTGGTCTCTCTCTCTGAAGGGATTCCTATTCTAGAAGATTGGGTAAAAGAGTATCTAGACAATGAAGAGATTCTGTACAATATTAAAACATCAACAGCAACCATTACCAAAGCAGGAAGCCAAGGGATTGGATTTATTAAAAATGTTTTCTTTGTAATTGTCTTTTACTACATTCTTAACCGTTATGCAGAAAAACTCTTCTCTTTGATTACATCTTTCTTACCAATGAATGATGTAGAAGGGAACAAAATATTAACAGAAATCTCATCTACCATGGAGATTGTTTTCTATTCTATTATTGTAACAGCCATTTTCGAAGGCTTTCTTTTTGGTGTGGTTATCTCAACCTTTGGATTTAATGGTCTGCTCTTTGGTATGATTTATGGTTTCGCCTCATTAATTCCCTTTATTGGTGGAGCTGTGGTATGGATGCCTGTATCACTCTATGCGTGGAACACGATTAATGCAAACTCGGCTATTGTTATTGCACTCTATTCCATTATTATTATCTCTATAATTGCAGATACATTTATTAAGCCTATGATTATACGTTATATAAAAAATGACCTTCTTCATAGTTCAGCACGTATTAATGAACTGCTTATCTTCTTCTCTATTGTCGCGGGAATGAGTTCTTATGGCTTTTGGGGAATGATTTTAGGACCTGCAATTACAGCATTTTTAATTGCTATATCTAGAGTTTATATTGAACTTTATGGTAGAAACTCATAGGTTCACTCAAATGAACCTATAAATTCTAAAAATCATAAGTTAATCCAACATTTACAGTATCAAGATCTGGTGAGCCTGATTTTTGAATTAAACGTTCATAATCAGCAAAGACGCCAAGACCTTTCTCTTGGTCTCCATGTCCATCAAACTTTCGATTATATCGACCATCTTTTGCTTTATCTGGACTAATATCGTACTCGATACCTGCACCCCAAGCAAAGTTATTAGAAGAATCAACACGTTGTAGTTTACCTTGAGTTGTTGTTTTGGCAAGACCAGCTAACGCATAAATATTGGTTGAATCATTTACAGGTATCATCGGTTTAATAAAAACACCTGCATGTTTAATCTTCCCACCATTTGACTTCCAGTTGGTTCGAATACCTCTGGCTTCTACACCAATGTACTGATTTACATCATACCCTACTCTACCCATAAGACCTGCTGTTTTATCAGTACCAGACTCTGGACACCCTTTGGTTTTTGTTTGACAATTTGTTTTAAACTGTGCAGTTGAGATACCAATACCAGCATAGAGACCATTTGTTTTAATATCTTTAACGGGAAGAGGAACAGGTATAGGAGGAGTAGGAATAGGCAGAGGCTTTCTTTCAACAACCAATGGCTCTTCTACGACTACTTGAGGTGCAGGAGTAGGAGGAATATACTCTTCTTCTACAACCTCTTCTGGGTATGCTGACTCAACGACCACCTCTTCAGCTGCTACCATATCTGCAACTTCATAAACAGGCTCTACAAAAGTACCACCTGCATAGAGTAAACTGCCTGTTGTTAAAAGAGAAAGCAGTGTTATATTTAATTTTTTCATAAATAATTCCTAATTTTAATATTAAAAAATTATAGCGTTATTTACTTTAAACACAATAGAACATTTTTTGATATAAAAAAATATTATTTAATTATAAGTTTATCTCTCTTTTACTTAAATGCTGAAATATAAAATAGATAGCAATAGAAACAAGTATCATAATAAAACTCTGTATCTGTCCCATGGTTAACCAGTCACCATAAAGATAACCCAATTGAGTATCAGGTTCTCGCCAAAACTCAACAACAAAACGAGCTACTCCATACAATCCTGCATAAATAGCAATTAATGCCCCTTCAAACTTTTTTCTCTTTCGATAGAGGTAGATAAGAAGTGCAATTACAATACCCTCTAAAAATCCCTCATAGAGTTGAGATGGATGCCGTAAAACACCATCAACATAAATTCCCCAAGGAACATCTGTTGCACGTCCAACAAGCTCTTGATTTAAAAAGTTTCCGATACGCCCAAAGACAAACCCTACAGGCACAGAGAGTGCAACAACATCAAGTATTCTATAAATTTGATTAGGATTTCGTCTAGAAAAGAGATACGAAGAGATACCAGCTCCAACCACAGCACCATGATAACTCATACCTCTAATCCCTACAAACTCGCCATTAGAGAAAGGATTAAAAATCTGCCAAGGATTCATAAGATAATAAGAGGTATTTGGATCATAAAATAGAATATACCATACCCTTGCACCAACAATAATACCAATCTCAATCCATATAAAATAGTTATCAATTAAAAGTTCCGAAATAGGCATATTATCTCTCTTAATAATCCATTTTGCAAACCACAATGCTGTTAACAGAGCAGAGATATACATAATCCCATACCAGTGTATAGAGATAAAGCCAAAATTGACAGCTATGGGGTTAAAATGTTCATAAATATGGTTCCAAAATTCCACATAAATCCTTTGTTTCAAATGAGAATATAGTATAACATAGTAGACCATTAACTATTCATTAATATTCTGTTGTTTGACTATTAATAGTTATCCCTTATAATACGATTAAGACAAACAAATGTCATCAGCATTGTTCACAAGATTAAGTATGTAATTGAACTCCTTTGAAATATACTCCCTTGATAGAACATATTTAGACCTCCTTTGTAATAGCCCTTGTGAGCAATGCTGATAACATTTTACTCTTACTTTTAA